>QWCH01001950.1_pt2 | contig 28238 bp, 24 predicted proteins | sample 1972671 | NCBI WGS metagenome assembly QWCH01 (sample SAMN09866713, study PRJNA288562) | Human gut metagenome isolate term3_stool, whole genome shotgun sequencing... | isolation source: gut | host: Homo sapiens | place: USA: California
TACCCGCCTGTTTTTGCTTTATTTGATTGTCACAGTCAACGGCTCTTTCAGATTCTGTGCGAACTTCTGCACATAGTCGAACCATTCGGCGGAATTCTTGAAACCCCATTTGCTCCAGCCTGCACCACTGTAATAAGTATATGTGTCGCCCGGATTGTAAGTGCTGTAAGCCAAAACATGTCCTTCGGCACCGCGTTCAGCTTTTTCTTTGTCCGAAAATTTGACAGCTTTTGCTTCGTTGATCTTTTCCGGGAATACGGCAGCAACAAACGTCTGGCCGTTTGCCGGTTCTTCCGGATCGGCATAGGCTATGTAACCTTTAGCGGCATCTGCCTGGTAGTCTTCGCTCGGTTCATGCAATACGATGCCGGTAACAACCGGTGTAGCCTCTGTCAGGTTATCATATGCAACGGAAATCTTATTCAACTGTGAACCTGCATCGAGAGATATCATGCGTGTTTCGATCACGTTGCTGTTATCTTTTACGGTCAGCGGATTGTAAACCAGCTTAACGGTGAAACGCAGCGGGCCGTTATCCAGAATTTGATACTCTTTATAGCAATACGGATAAACGATAGAGTCGTTGGCCAGCAGGGCGGAAGTTCCGGCTCCCAAAGTCGGGCCTACCTTGTAATAATCCAGCCCGTTGCCATGATCGATATGGTATGAAACCGATTCGGCCAATTGCTGGGCGGCTTTCGGATCTGTTTTACGCAGTTCTGCAATCTTTGCTTTTGTTTCCGGGTCCAGTTCCGTCTTGTAACGCATATCGACAACCGGCTCGGATACGCATTTAACCCAGATATCGCAACCATAAGCCTTTTCTCCGGAAGCCTGAAGGGCAGGACCATAGGTACGGAACGCAATGCGGTCATTTTCCCAGGCTACGTCGTCCACACGTTCGGGATATTGTTTTCCGCAAGCAATCGTCTTGAATTCTTCCGGTGTCCCCGGAGTAATCTTGTATGTCACGTTTTCACCGGCCTTGACGGAGACAGGGAAAATGATTTTGTTGTCATACGTTACCTGATAGGGAATCTGGGAACCGCTGTTGTCGGAAATGATAAACGTTTCTCCATTCAGTTTGGCAACAGCATCCGATGTGATTTCGGTAATTTCATTCGTGCGGTCCGTTGCGGACGGATTGCTGATGGTTATCTCGACCACCTTTTCCTGCGTGCACGCAAACGCAGAAGCTGCTAACAATAAGCTGAAAATCTTCTTCATAAATTTGTTATGTGTTTAATTTAATGTATTCGTTGATACTGACTTTACAAAATCCGGATGTAAAAGTAGGGAATATTCATTAAGTTATCAAAAGTAAACGTCGCTTTGTTGAGCAGATTTATTGTTTTCTCCCTAACGTGTGACGATTTCGAACGGTATTCGGAAAGAAACTCCGCGTCTCATCAAATCCGACAGATTCGGATACATTCGTTGTTTGAATGACTTCCAGCTACGGTGTTCCATTTGTGTCCATCCGGCTTCAGCCAGCGCCAAACCGCGTGGATAGGTCATATACGTAACGCGGTTGATGTCAAGCATCGCTTCCGCCCAAAGTGTTCCGTTGATACCCAATATATGCGCTTGTTGTGCAGGCGGCAGGCCATAGCCCGGATCAAACCGGTAGACAGTTTCCAGCGTAGTGATCGGCATTCCCCAATTGTTGAATTCCGGAAAATCATTTTTATACTGCGGATAATCGAGATAAGTGTATTCTCCCGGTGCCATTATCAGTTTGTTGCCATGACGGGCGGTCAGCTCCGTGCACAATGGCGTCAGGCCGTTACGCCAGGTTATCAACGTCGCTTCTTTCGGATAGTCGAACAGATATTCGTGTGCCGGCATACGGATATTGTCAAGCTCGCACCATAACATCGGCTCTTTACCGTTCTCGCGTACGAGAGGCAATATTTTCCCAAAGAAATAATTCATCAACTGGCTCGCTTTCGTATAACCAAGTTGCTTTATGAGTGCCTGGCAATGCTCGCATTTGCCCCAGTTCGCATCGATGACAGCTTCGTCACCTCCCAGATGGATATAGGGCGAAGGGAAGATTGCCGCTACTTCCGTCAGGATATCCTTATAAAGTGTGTATACATCGTTGTTGCTGGCGCACAACATCAGGTTGGTAGTCTCACCGACGATCTTCGGGATGGTGTCGGTATAGCTGCAACCTAATTCAGGATAAGCGGCAAGAACGGCTACTGTATGTCCCGGAATGTCCAGTTCGGGAATGATCTGTACATTCCGCTCGGCTGCGTAACCGATCAGGTCCTTCAATTCATCCTGTGTATAAAATGCCCCATTCTCCGTCAGACGGGGATGCGTCTTGATCTCGATACGCCACCCCTGGTCGTCGGTCAGATGCAATTGCAATACATTATATTTATATCGTACCATTTGGTCTATATAAAACTTGATATCCTCAACCGGGAAGAAATGACGTGCCGGATCCAGCATCAGCGAACGATAACCAAAGCGAGGTTGGTCGTCTATGTCGATTTGTGCAATCTTTCCGGAAGTAGTCCGGCAGACATCACCCAACAGGATTTGATCCAATGTCATAAGGCCGTATAAGATTGCTCCTTGTGTGGCCCCTTTGATTGTGACGGAACGGTCGGAAACGGTTAGTCGGTAATGTTCGTCCCCCTTTATGGCTGGATCTATGGTCAATTGGAAAACCGAATTGCCGGATGCTGTGGAGATTGCAGGCATAACGCCTGTTCTTTCCTGCAGGATTCGTTTCAGTTCAGCGATACAATAGGCATTATCCGGCAGATTGGTCTGTATGGTCGTCTGACTGTTTATAACGAAGTCCTTCTTGCCTTCAATCTGTTTGATTTGATTTGGCATAGGAAGCAGTGCCGATAAATTGCTCTGTGCCGACAAGCATCCGGACAACAGTAACATACAAGTAATCAGTTTGTACTTTTTCATGGATTCAATTTTAACGTTTTATCCACAAATGTACAAAAATTATATATGCATTGGAACAATCTTATTTCAAATAGTCGGATTATAGGATAAAACATCAGTCCGGCGTCTGGTTCTCATATGTAGGCTGGACGGCTGTAGGAATTACAATAACCCCCATTTTGGACATTTTTCTATTTCGTCCGAAATCTTGATCCATTTTGAATTGACTTTTTTCATGGTTTTAACCTCCCCGGCTGACACCAGATGAAACGAGGTGCCGAGCCCATCCCCAAAACGTGCAATCTGATCACCGGAAGACGGAAACACCGACAAAGTGATAAAGCTTAACTCTCGGAGAATCGCCTGTAGCAAAACGAAGACGAACTGCGTTCCAAATATCCCAAGGAAATTCTAAGAGCTTATTACCGTGACGACCGTCTTCATCGCCATCGCGACCGTCTTCGTTCGGATGGTGACCGTCTTCATAGGGTACGGCGACCGTCTTTATGGCGATAAAGTACCGGAAAAATGAAATAAAGGTTGACTTTCCGGCAAAAAACTCCCGGGAAAGAGGAAAAAGTTCCTTTTTGACGTCCGAAAAGCGGATTGACATTTGTTCGGATTCAAACCTCTTTTTCTCTTGAAAAATGCGTTTTATACAATAAGTCCCATTCAGAATTTAAACAGTATCTATAAATATATAAAGGGGAGTGGCTAAGTGAAAATTGTAGAAAAGTAGAATTATTTGGTCAAATTGATATATTCTTAAAGGCCGGAGGATAATATGTCGGAAATATTTCTATCTTTAAGGCATAATCATTAAATCGAAAGATCATGGGAGTAAAGAAGAATTTTGTGTTGGATACCAATGTTATCTTACACGATTACAAGTGTATTGAGAACTTTCAGGAGAATGATATTTATCTTCCGATCGTTGTGTTGGAAGAGTTGGATAAATTTAAAAAGGGGAGCGACCAGATTAACTACAACGCCCGCGAGTTCGTACGCGAGCTGGATACGTTGACCAGCAATGATCTCTTTTTAAAAGGCGCCTCACTGGGGCCGGGCAAAGGTTCTTTGCATGTGGTGACCGGTGACAAATATCAGGAGAAGATTTACCAGTCGTTCCCGGAGAAAACAGCAGACCATCGCATACTGTCGTGCACACTCTCCGTTGCGGAAGCCGAAAAGAACAAAAAGGTAAAAACCATTCTGGTGACAAAAGACGTGAACCTGCGGATGAAAGCTCGTTCGTTGGGTATTGAAGTGGAAGATTACATAACCGACAAGGTTGTCAATGTCGATATATTTGAACGTGCACAAGATACTTACGAGAATATCGATCCGGATCTGATCGATAAAATGTATGCCACATCTGACGGCATCGATGCCGACCTGTTCGACATAAAATCAAAGTTGGACCCGAACGAATGCTTTATACTAAAAAGTGTCCGCAATTCTGTTTTAGCCCGCTATAATCCATTTACGAATACATTCAAGAAAGTCGATAAAGGCACAAACTACGGCATCCAGCCCCGCAATGCGGAACAGAGCTTTGCTTTTGAGATTTTGAACGACCCGGATGTGAAACTTGTCGGATTGACCGGAAAGGCCGGTACGGGTAAAACCTTGCTGGCGTTAGCTTCTGCCTTGAAACAGGTGAATGTCTACAAGCAAATCCTGCTGGCGCGTCCGATCGTTGCTTTAGCAAATAAGGACTTAGGATTCCTGCCCGGCGACGAGAAGCAGAAGGTGGCTCCTTATATGCAGCCGTTGTTTGATAACTTGAATGTCATCAAGGGGCAGTTCTCACCTGGCAGCGCCGATGCCCGTAAGATCGACGAGCTGCAAAAGGGCGGACAGTTGGTTATCGAAGCATTGGCTTTCATCCGTGGACGTAGCCTTTCGGATACATTCTGTATCATCGATGAAGCGCAGAACCTGACGCCGCACGAGATCAAGACGATTATCACCCGTGCCGGCGAAGGAACGAAAATGGTCTTTACCGGTGATATCCAGCAAATCGACTCGCCTTATCTGGATGCCCAGAGTAACGGGCTCGCCTATATGGTGGATAAGATGAAAGGACAGGACCTGTTTGCCCATGTCAACCTGATAAAAGGTGAACGCAGCCAGTTGTCCGAATTAGCATCTAATTTATTGTAACAAATAATTCACAGGAAGGGCGTGTCGGAAGTGCTTTTTGACACGCCTTTCATTTATCCTGATTAAATCAATCCATGAAAAAACTATTCCTTATTTTCGCTTGTCTCTGTATCATCCTTCAATATTCCGAAGCATGTACATCCATCATTATCTCCGGAAAAGCGACTCCGGACGGCAGACCGCTCATGTGGAAACACCGTGATACGGATGAGTCATATAACCATATTGTTTATGTGGACGAAGACGGGTATCGTTTTCTCGGACTTGCCAACAGCAGTAACAAGCAGGACGATGCTATATGGACAGGATCTAACGAAACCGGTTTTTCAATTATGAATACCGCATCTTTCAATCTGAAAGATGACGATATTGAAGAGATGGATCAAGAAGGGGCCTTGATGAGAAAAGCGTTGAAAACATGCAAAACCATCTCTGACTTTGAACATTTGCTGGACACGCTTCCCCGCCCGTTGCGTGTAGAAGCTAACTTTGGAGTAATCGATGCTTTCGGAGGAGCGGCTTATTACGAAACAAACAACGAACGATATTATAAAAAGGATGTGAACGACCCTGTTCTGGCTCCCGACGGATACATCATCTACACGAATTTCTCTTTTGAGGGGCGCAAAGACGAAGGTTTGGGATACATTCGCTATGAAAGCGCCCGAAAGATTTTTAAGGAAATGGAAAAAGAGGGATTCACTCCCCGGAATATTTTCAGGGAAGCATCCTGTTCCTTCTATAACAGCCTGTTGGATATAGATCTGAAAAACGAAAATGAAAGTCCTAACCGCCACTCGGGATGGTTCGTCGAGCAAGATTTCATTCCCCGTTCGGAAAGTACGGCATCTATCGTCATACAAGGGGTAAAACCGGGTATGAATGCTGAATTGACTACCATATGGACTGCATTAGGTTATCCGCCAACTTCGGCAGTCCTTCCTTTATGGGTTAAAATGGGAACAGCCCAACCGGCTCTCACTTCTTATGACTCTGTTTGCGGAACAGCTCCTCTCTGCTTATATGCCTCTAAACTGAAAGAGGATGTTTATTCCATTCACAGGGGAAACGGGCGTAAATATTTACATTGGCAACTGCTCTGGAACAACGAAAAAACGGGTTATATGCAAAAGCTCGCCTCCATCAACGACGAAACCTTTGACGTATTCACATCAAAACAGGCGGAATGGGAAAAAAACGGCTTGGACACATCAACGATAAAAGAACTTTACCGGAACGCTGAAATAAAAATCAGAGGGGCTTATCGGCAATTATTAAAAAACTGTCCTCTATAGTAATTGGTGGAGACAAAAAACTATTGGAAATATCTTGTTACCTTTGTTCGAAAATAAACAATAGCAATTCATGAATAAGCTGATTAAGACAGATCATGATTATAAGGCATGGTTGGCAGGATTAAAATACCGCATTCGCCAATCACAGATAAAGGCTGCGGTGAAAGTAAATACGGAGTTAATTCGTATGTACTGGGATTTGGGACGGGACATTGTAGAAAAGCAATCAGAAAGCAGATGGGGAAAAGGCTTCTTTAATGAATTGAGCCGTGACCTCAAAGAGGCTTTTCCTGATATGGAAGGTTTTTCTGTTACCAATCTGAAGTATATGAAACGGATGTATCTGTTTTATAATCAGAGCGATGTAATTCGTCACCAACTTGGTGACGAATTACCAGAATATTTTCTTTCCATACCGTGGAGACATCAAGTTGAAATTTTCACAAAAGCAAAATCTGTTGATGAAGCACTGTTCTATATTCATAAAGTTGTGGAGAATGGTTGGAGTCGTAATGTACTAATGAACTTTATCGAAGCAGGTCTGTATAAGGCAGAAGGCAAAGCCCTTACCAATTTTACAAGTTGTTTGCCCAACCCCCAAAGTGATTTGGCACAGCAGACATTGAAAGACCCGTATAATTTTGATTTCCTCACTATGCGCGAGGGATATGCAGAGCGGGAACTGGAAGATGCACTCACTAAGAACATAACCAAACTACTTTTGGAACTTGGAAACGGCTTTGCCTACGTGGGCAGACAAGTACGGCTGGAAATTGGTGAAGAAGAATATTTTGTAGATTTGCTGTTTTATAATTATAAACTTCGTTGCTTCATTGTGACGGAATTGAAGACTGGCAGATTTAAGGCCGAATACATCAGTAAATTAGGACTGTATGTTTCTGCTGTTAATCATCAGATGAAGCACAAAGATGATAATCCTACTATCGGTTTATTGATTTGCAAAACAAAGGATGAAGTGGTCGCTAAATACACGTTGGAAAATACAAACCAGCCTATCGGCATATCCGAATATCAGTTAGTAGAATCGTTTCCTAAAGACTTTCGTAGTTCCTTGCCAAGCATTGAAGAAATAGAGAAAGAGTTACAGGACGAGTAGTCGACTTATTTGTTTTCTTTTTTGGTTTGCATGCAAGGTTTTTCTTTTCTCTGCATTTATATAGATAAAAATTCTACGTGTAATGAAAAAGAAACAAAATGTATGGAAGTTTTTACCCGTTGTAGCCGTAATGGCATTGGCGGGAGTGGCCGGTTGTTCCGGCAATATGGATGATATTCCGGAGCCGGCTCCGGATCCGAGGCCGGATATCGTTCGTCCGCCTGTAGAAAAGATTTTGTTGACAGTTGGTTTGGAGGTGCCGGAAGATACGGCGTTCTATTGTTTCAGGCAATGGGACAAGGGACTGGGCTTTGCCGTCGTATCGATGGATGGGAAAGGGGAGTTGCTATATCGTTATCCGTCCCATGATCCGCATATGGAGGGGCTTCCGTTTATCATGCAGGATAGTTTGAACTCGGTGTCCGCTGTTTTCGGAGGAAATATCGTTTCCGGTGCTGATTCACTGGTCGGCTATTTTATTCACAAAAGTATGATGAACTACAACATCTGCCAGCAGTATCAGTCGAAAGACGGGACTTTTGGTATGTACGATATTGTGGTTGGTGCGTGCCGTACGGAGACAGATGAAGAAGGAAATATATCGGCCTCTATGGTTCTGAAACACCAGACCAGCCAGTTGGCGATCCGGTTTAAGAATGATACCGGCGATGAACTGACCATCGCCAGTGTACAGCTGGATGTGGTGGACAACAGCACCCCGTTTTACGATTATCTGACAGGTTATTTCGGATTCCGTCAGATGCAACCGCGTTCCGGTTCTATTTTTCTGACGACAGACAAAACACCGGTGGAGAAAGAAGGTATATTTACAGCTAATATATCCTTGTTTATGGCTGATGAAACAGCGCTCGAAGGAAAGGCTATCCGCTATACGGTCCGCACGAATAAGGGCGACTATGTCTATACAAAAGAAGGGGAAACATACCGGAAAGGAAACCGATATGTGGAAAATATTAAAATGAAAGGAAGATAAAGTGTGGTAAAAGTGTTACTATATTAATGTTTTGCAGTCTAATCGTTGTGTAATCCCGAATAAGTTTCTATTTTTGTGCCCTTATTATTAATTAGTAAAACATATTCGTAGATGGTAAAGAAAGTTGGGAATTTAATTCCAAACACCTTTTTTATTACAAAGGGTAGTGGTGAATCTGATTTGGAAAAACATGCAGGATCTTACCACATGGCTCTTTATGATGCTGGTATTGCAGACTTTAACATTATGACGTATTCGTCTGTTATCCCGGCAACTGCGCATCTGGCCACCATGGATGAGATCGATCTTCCTCCGTTTGGTTCTGAAATGAAGACCATTATGGCTGTCTCTCATGGGTATCAGGATGAGTTTGTGTCTGCCGGTGTGGTTTACGCCTGGATGTACAAAGACGAAAATTTCGATGAAAAAGTCGGAGGTCTTGTATGTGAGGTAAGCGGCCGTTATCGTATCGAGGAGTTGGAATCCCGTTTGATCCGTGTGATCAATGACCTCCACCTGAATACGTATGGTAAGTATTACCTGGGCGAGTTGAACTTCATCACGGAAGGTATTACCATCGAGAAACGATACGGAACAGCGTTGGCTGCCCTTTGTTTTGTTGATTTCTTGCAACCGGACGTTGAAGAGTAAAAAGAGATATAGCAATAATTATTGTTAGCTTATTATTATGAGAAAGCAGAGATAAGGAAAACTCCTTGTTTCTGCTTTTTTTATGATGGCTACCGAAGTAAGCGTTTAGTTTCTTATATTTGTGAGCCCATTTATTCGGGATTTCTCTTAATTTTAAGAACAATTTATTTAAACCTGTTGTTGTGTATGAAAAAGATTATTAATCCCTGGGAGGGGCTGGAAGGATATATGTGTTTTGGCTGTGCGCCGAGTAATCCGATGGGGCTTCACATGGAGTTTTATGAGGATGGCGATGACATTGTCGCATACTGGGAGCCGGAAGCACATTATCAGGGGTGGTTGAACACGCTGCATGGCGGTATCCAGACTACATTAATGGATGAATTGGCGGGGTGGGTGGTACTCCGGAAGTTACAGACTTCAGGTATGACATCCCGTTTGGATGCCCGTTTTATGAAAAGCATCTCGACTCGTGAATCCAGGTTGACCATCCGGGGACGTATCAAAGACCGTAAGCGGAATGCGATCTTTATTGAAACGGAAATCTATAATTCGCAGAATGAATTATGTACGCGTGCAGACCTGGTCTATTTCGTGGTCACACAGGAACAGGCGACCGAGAAGTTTCATTTTGGAGGATGTAGGGCAGAAGGGGAATAAACAATAAAAACATAAATAACAAATGAAGTATATTGGAGCACATGTGTCGGCATCAGGTGGAGTGGAGAATGCTCCGGTGAATGCGCATGAGATCGGGGCAAAAGCTTTCGCTTTGTTCACCCGTAACCAACGTCAATGGAAATCGTCTCCGCTGACCAAAAAGAGTATTTCTCTTTTCAAGGAGCGTTGCGAAGAGTTCGGCTATACGGCGGAACATATCTTGCCGCATGACAGTTACCTGATCAATTTGGGACATCCGGAGGCAGAAGGGTTGCAGAAATCGCGGGATGCTTTTTTAGACGAGATGCAACGTTGCGAACAGTTGGGGCTGGACCGTCTGAATTTCCATCCCGGAAGCCATCTGAACCAGATGAGTGTGGAGGATTGCTTGAGCCGTATTGCCGAATCGGTCAACTGGGCGTTGGAGCAAACATCGGGCGTGTGCGCCGTGTTGGAAAATACAGCCGGACAGGGTACGAACCTGGGATATACCTTCGAGCAGCTTGCCTATATTATAGATAAGGTGGAAGATAAATCCCGTATCGGGGTTTGTATCGATACTGCCCATACATTGGCGGCAGGCTACGATATCAAGACCGCTGAGGGGTTTACGGAGACATTTCGACGTTTTGATGAAATAATCGGTTTTTCGTATTTGCGCGGAATGCATATTAATGATTCCAAGAAAGACCTGGCAACCCGTGTGGACCGTCATGACAGTATAGGAAAGGGAGTGATGGGATTGACTACATTCAAGATGTTGATGGAAGATCCCCGGTTTGACAATATCCCGTTGATTCTGGAGACGCCGGATGAGTCTATTTGGGCGGAAGAGATTGAATATCTGTATTCTATATAAAAGCGAAAGGAGCGGCTTTCACAAGTCACTCCTTTCTATTTAACCAAAACCTTAACTATGAAAGCCCAAATGTACGGTGAATTTTTTAAACACGCAAGAGTATAGGGCAAAAAGTTCTGCTTTTGCGAATAAATAACAAATTAAACACATTGTATTATGTTTATTTTAATGCCTGTCATTTTTGTTCTGGGTATCCTTGCGATTGCATTGGAGGATAAAATAAAGATCAATAAAGCTGCGATAGCTTTGTTTATGGCGATATCACTGTGGATGATATTGATGTTTGACGCCTATAATATTTTTGTTGAACGCTCCAGCCCTTTGTTTCAGGAGTTTCTGACACAAAATCCGGAAATGGCGAATGCGCCGTTGAAAGATCAGTTTATTACTTTTATCACGAACCGTTCGATTGTCTATCACTTGGGGAATGTGGCGGAAACACTTTTCTTTGTCATGTGTTCCATGCTGATTGTCGATATTGTCGATAAACATGGTGGTTTCCGGGCCGTGACCGGTTATATCCGGACTGCCAACAAGCGGAAGTTGCTGTGGTCTATCAGTTTTGCCGCTTTCTTCTTTTCTGCTTTGCTGGATAACCTGGCAGCCGCTATTGTTGTCATGGCTGTGTTGCGCAAGCTGGTTCCGGACCGGACCGACCGTTTGAAATATGCCTGTATGGTGATTATTGCGGCTAATGCCGGCGGTTCGTGGTCGCCGATCGGGGATGTGACGACTATCCTGCTTTGGGTTGGGAAAAACATAACGGCGTCGCATCAGATATCCCATGTCTTCCTGCCGGCTTTGGTCAATATGCTTGTTCCGTTGACAATCGCCCATTTCTGGTTGTTTAAGAAACATGCGACGTTGCGTGTGATGAGCGAGGAAGAGATGGCGGACGAATATACACCGGAGATACCGAATCATTCACGTCGTGTTATATTTGTGATCGGTGTCCTTTCTCTGGCATTGGTTCCGGTGTTCCAGATGCTGACGAACCTGCCGCCGTTTCTGGGGGTTCTGTTAGGATTGGTTGTTCTGTGGTTCTATACGGATATCATGTACAGCAAGCTACACATGCGTGAGTCCAATAAGTTGCGTATCTCCCAACTGCTTCCGAATATCGATTTGGCGACAATCTTCTTCTTCCTCGGTATTTTGATGGCGGTAGGTGCTTTGGAAACATCCGGCCAGTTGGGATTGATGTCTACGTTTTTGGACAAACATGTGCATGAACCCTATCTGATCAGCTTTGTGATTGGTGTTTTGTCTTCCTGTGTGGATAACGTGGCTTTGGTTGCTGCGACGATGGGGATGTATCCGATTGTTCCGGATGCTGCAAACCTGGCGCCTTATGCCCAGTTCTTTGTGTCGGACGGTGGTTTCTGGACATTCCTGGCTTATTGTGCCGTGACGGGTGGCAGCATTCTGATTATCGGTTCTGCAACAGGTGTAACGGTCATGGGATTGGAAAAGATCGATTTCATGTATTATACCAAACGATTTTCAATACTGGCGCTGATCGGCTATTGCTGTGGCGCCGGCGTATATATGTTATTATTTGCATAAACTTTATTGATATGAGAAAAACATGGATTTTTATGGCAGCTTGTGCCGTGATGCTTTCCGGAATGAAAGCTGTCGCATGTACTGGGCTGTTAGTGGGAAAGAAAGCCTCGGTCGACGGCTCTGTTATGATCAGCTATGCGGCAGATTCGCATACATTGTATGGCGAACTGTATCGTTGGCCTGCCGCTACCTGGCCGAAAGGGGCGATGCTGGATGTGATCGAGTGGGATACACATAAGCCGTTAGGACAGATCCCGCAGGTGGAACAGACCTATTCCGTAGTCGGTAATATGAACGAACATCAGGTAGCGATTACGGAAAGTACGTTCGGTGGCCGTTCGGAACTGGTCGATACGACCGGTATCATGGATTATGGCAGTCTGATCTATATTGCTTTACAGCGTTCCAAGACAGCGCGTGAAGCGATCGAGGTGATGACCGGTCTTGTAAAAGATTATGGTTATTACAGCAGTGGGGAGTCTTTCTCTATTGCCGATAAGAATGAAGCCTGGGTAATGGAGATGATCGGTAAAGGTCCGGGTAATAAGGGCGCTGTCTGGGTTGCTATCCGTATTCCGGATGATTGCATCTCGGCACATGCCAACCAATCCCGCATTCAGCAGATTCCTTTCGAAGATAAGGAAAACTGTCTTTATTCGCCGGATGTCGTGTCTTTTGCCCGTGAAAAGGGTTATTTCAGCGGGAAGGATAAGGATTTCAGTTTCCAGAAAGCCTATTGCCCGTACGATTTCGGCTCTTTGCGTGGTTGTGAAGCCCGTGTATGGTCTTTCTTCCGCAAATACGACAAGTCGATGGATCAATATACCGATCTGATCAAGGGCGATGTGACGAAAAAGCCGATGCCTTTGTATATTAAGCCGGATCGCCTGTTGTCCGTACAGGATGTACAGAACGGTATGCGCGATCATTTTGAAGGTACGGACCTGGATATGACGAAGGATGCCGGTGCCGGTTCTTACAAGGTCCCGTATCGTTGGCGTCCGATGACTTTCAAGGTTGACGGCCAGGAATATACCAACGAGCGTGCGATTGCCACACAACAGACCGGCTTTGTGATTGTTCCGCAGATGCGCAGCTGGTTACCGGATGCCATTGGCGGCATTCTTTGGTTTGGCGTGGATGATGCGGATATGGCTGTCTTTACACCGATCTATTGTTCTGTTACGGCTTCTCCCGAGTGTTATCGTGTCGGAAACGGTGATATGATGAATTTCTCCTGGACATCAGCCTTCTGGATTCATAACTGGGTTGCAAACATGGCATACGGCAAATATAGCTATATGATACAAGATATCCGTCCTGTCCAGCAGGAATTGGAGAATGGTTACCAACAGACAATTCCGGCTATCGATAAGGCCGCGATGGAGTTGTATGCTAAAAATCCGGCGGAAGCAGTCAAGTTCCTGACCTGGTTCAGTACGACAACTGCCGACCAGGCTACAGCTCGCTGGAAGAAGTTAGGCGAATATCTGTTAGTCAAATATATGGACGGCAATGTGAAGAAAGAAGAAAACGGACAGTTCAAGCAGAATGGTTATGGTTTGTCGGAGTATCCTGATTTCCCGGGTTATGATGAAGACTATTATCGCAGTATTGTGAAGAGCGCGGGAGATAAATTAAAAGTAAAGTGATGCGCTTTAATTAAAAAAATAGTATATTTGGCGAGATTGTTGAACAAAATAAGAAAAGTATGAAAAAATTAATTGTTATGTTGATGTTGACTGTGTTCAGTATAGGTGCATATGCACAGACACAGCAGGGGCAGTCGTCATTCGGTTTTAATTTGGGCTATAATTTTAATGATATTGGAAATGCAACTGTCGGCATTGATTATCGTTATTGTGTGACGGATGAATTTCGTTTGACTCCTTCTATTACCCATTTAATAAAGAATGACGGGTTGAGCGCGTGGGCGATCGATATGAATGCTCATTATGTCTTTAAACTGAGTGATATGTTTGGTTTCTATCCGTTGGCAGGTTTGAGCCTTTCTTTCTGGAAAGCCGGTCCTTGGGATGAAAGCCGTTTTGGTGCAAACATTGGTCTGGGAGGAGAAGTCTATGCAACTGACCGGGTGTCAGTCGGTTTGGAAGCTAAATATAATATTATAAAAGATCTGGACGCTGCTGCTTTAGCTGTTCGTGTCGGATATAATTTCTAAAATTTAGATATTACAATAAAGAGGAGGGCGTCAAAACTTACTTTTGACGCCCTCTTTGTATCAAAGAATTACCATTGCATGTATTCCTCAAAAGTAACATTTTTGAAATCGGGAATAACCTTATAAACCTTGTCCTTTAAGGATTCTTCCGAATTAGTCGTGCAAAGTCCGATCACCCGCATTCCCGCACTTGTCCCGGCTTGTACTCCGGCAAACGAATCTTCGAACACCAGGCAGTCTGCAGGAGATACATTCAGGTCGGATGCCGCCAACAAATAGCACATCGGATCAGGCTTCCCTTTTGTGATGCGGTCTGCACTCACAACTGTGTCGAAAAGCCCGTCGAGTTGCAAGAGGCTGAAAGCCCGTTTTAGCTTAACATCATCGGAGCTGGTCACCAATCCCACCTTGACACCTTTGCTCTTCAGGAGATGGATAAATTCCATAGCGCCCGGAACCGGAGGGAAAGGCATCTGCTGTTCAAACTCCATAGATTCGCGTGTTACCATTTCCTTAAATTCTTCGGACCGGTCGGAAAAGAATTTATCTAATATATAAGGCAATGTGGTCCCTTTAATGTGGGATGCAAAGTCGGGAATTCCTGTACCATAACGTTCTCCGGCCTCATTCCAGTAAATATCGTAAATAGGTTCTGTGTCTACAATCACACCGTCGAAATCAAAAAAAGCAGTCTTCATAAACTGTTGTTCCATAAAATCAATTCATTTATAATAATTTGAGTGCAAATATACTTCTTATTGGAATATAATTAGTTACATTTGCGTAAATTCGTAATAATCGTATAGCCTATGAAGACACGATTTGTTATCCTTTTTATCACTCTATTCTGCTTTGTTTCTTTTTTGCAGGCACAATCATTGGCAGACCGAATCGGGGTTTGCACTTCCGTCAATAAAGCTCTTTTGCTGAAACAGGCAGGTTGTTCGTATGTGGAAATCGGCATCCGTTCTTTCTTAATGCCGGATCAGCCGGATAGTGCGTTTGCAGCTAATTTGCAGGTTGCGAAAGAAGCGGAGTTGCCCTTATATTCGGGTAATAGCTTTTTCCCCGGAGATCTTAGGTTGACCGGACCGGATGTTTGTCTGGACGAGATACTGAAATATGGAAAAGTGGCTATCAGGCGTGCGCATGAGGTCGGAGTGAAGATATTGGTTTTAGGAAGTGGAAATGCCCGTAATATCCCGGATGGTTTCAGTAGGGAAGAGGCCATAGGGCAGTTCACAACCCTATGCCGGAAGCTTGCCGAATATGCAGCCGATTATGATGTTTATGTAGTCGTTGAACCGTTGCAAAGTTCAGAGACTAACTTCATCAATACGGTACGGCAAGGGACGGAAATTGCAAAGGCTGTCGATCATCCGAATTTGGGAGTGTTGGCGGATTTCTTTCACATGCTGCGCGAGAATGAAGATGCCGGTGCGCTTATCGATGCCGGAAAATGGCTGAAGCATTGCCATATAGCAGAAAATGAAATCCGTTCCGCCCCTGGAGTAAAAGGAGACGATTTTACACCCTTCTTTAAGGCTCTGCACCAGGCCGGATATGCCGGAGCGCTTTCAATTGAATGCAAATGGGATAATATGGATAATCAATTAGCAACTTCTGTCGCTGCTATTAAAGAACAAATTCGTAAATCTTATTGAATTTTTCGAGATTTAACGCGATGGAAGTGTAAAAACTTATATCTTTGTGCACGTACACATGAAGAACGACTGATGTAAATTGATTGTCTAACTAATATAGTATCAAGAAAACAAAATGAAAACGTATTTAAAATTAGCAGCCTTGTCTTTGACATTGCTGTGTGGTGCCTGCCAACCTAATGACGGATGGCAGAAGTTGTTTAACGGAAAAGACTTCACAGGTTTTAAGCAATTGAACGGAGAAGCTCCCTATCGTGTAGAGGATGGTTGCCTCGTTGGTAAATCCGTATCCGGCCAGCCGAATAGTTTTATGGCTACAGAGCAGGAATATGGTGATTTTATTCTGGAATTTGAAGTGAAGTGTGATCCGAGCCTTAATTCGGGTGTACAGTTCCGCAGTGAAAGTTTGCCGGACTACCAGAATGGACGTGTACATGGTTACCAGTGTGAAATCGATCCTTCCGATCGTGCATGGAGCGGAGGTATTTATGATGAAGCACGTCGTGGATGGTTGGTTACTTTGACTGATAATGATGCAGGTCGTGCAGCCTACAAGAGAGACGACTGGAATAAGTATCGTATCGAGGCAATCGGCAATAATATCCGTATCTGGTTGAATGGTGTGAACACTTCCAATTTGATCGATGATATGACTCCGAAAGGTTTTATCGCTTTCCAGGTTCATGGAATCGGAAAAGACATGTCTAAGGAAGGAAAAGAAATCTGGTGGCGTAATATCCGCATTAAGACGGAAAATCTGGAAGCAGAACGTATGCAAGGACAGTTGGCTCCGGAAGTAAACCGCATTCCGAATACATTGACGGAAACAGAAAAAGCAGCCGGTTGGAAGTTGTTGTTTGACGGTAAAACGTCTAACGGATGGCGTGGTGCCGGTCAGGAAACTTTCCCTGAACATGGATGGAAGATTGAAAACGGTGAACTGACAGTGATGAAAAACGGAGGTCCGGAAGGTAAAAGAGGCGGTGATATCGTAACGAACGATGAATTTGGTGCCTTTGAATTGAGCTTTGAGTTTAAGCTGACACCGGGTGCTAACAGCGGTATGAAATATCTGATACAGGAAAGCAAAAAGAACAAAGGTTTTGTGATCGGTCCGGAATATCAGGTATTGGACGACCAGCTCCATCCGGATGCTAAACTGTACACAACCTATCCGGGTAGCCGTACGGTATCCAGCTTGTATGACATTATTGCAGCGAAAAACAAACGTTTCAACGGTGTAGGACAGTGGAACCAGGGTGTAATCAAAGTATTCCCCAACAAGCATGTCGAACATTGGATGAACGGCTTCAAGACTGTTGAATATGACTGGGCTTCCGACGCATTCCTCGAATTGGTGAAGGGTAGCAAGTTTGCAAAGAAAGAATATAATGAGTTTGGCGGTTTCGGAACAGCTGACAAAGGCCATATTTTGTTGCAGGACCACTGGGATGAAGTATCTTTCCGGAATATCAAGATTAGAGAACTGAAGTAGTTAACTAAAAAAATAGAACCATGACAACACGCAGAGATTTCCTTAAACACAGCGCTTTGGGCGCGGCCGGTCTGACTATTGGCGGACTGGGTTTCAGTACTGAAAGTTACGCTAACATAATGGGAGCAAACGAAAAGATACGTGTGGGCATTGTCGGTTTTTCAGACCGTGCCCGCTATTCCCTGATTCCGTCTTTTATGGCTTGTGCCGATGAGTTGGGATTTGAGATCGTAGCCGTCTCCGACATATGGAAAAAGCGCCGGGAAGAAGGTGTTGCTTTCTTCCAGGAAAAGTATGGAAAGAAGGTAAAGGCATTCCGCAACAATGAGGAACTGTATGACGCTAAAATATGCGATGCAGTGATTGTGGCGACTTCTGACTTCCAGCATGCTTTGCATTGTATCGAAGCGGTTAAAGCCGGATGCGATGCTTATGTTGAAAAACCGTTTGCTGAAACAATGGAGGATGCCCGTGCCGCCCGTAAAGCTGTGCTGGAAAGTGGAAAGATCGTGCAGATTGGTTCTCAACGCCGTTCGGCGCCTAACTATCATGCGGCCAATGATTTTATCCGTTCCGGTAAGTTCGGTAAGATCACGATGGTAGAGATGTGCTGGAATGTCAACCAACCCGGCCGCTGGCGTCGTCCGGCGTTGGTTGCACAATGTTTTGAAAAAGATACAGACTGGAAACGCTTCCTGCTGAATCGTCCGTATGAAGAGTGGGATCCGCGTAAATATCTGGAGTATCGCCTCTTCTGGCCGTATTCTTCCGGTATCCCCGGTCAGTGGATGTCGCATCAGATCGATACGGTACACTGGTTTACGGGATGCAACCATCCGCGTAGCGTAGCTGCCAATGGCGGTATCTATCAGTGGAATGACGGACGTCGCAGTTATGACACGATGACGGCAGTGTTCGACTATGGTACTCCCGACGGCTCACAGAACTTCCAGGTGGTTTATTCTTCCCGTATGCATAACTCTGCCGGCGGGACGAAAGAATTGTATTTCTCCAATGGCGGGACACTGAATCTGGATACGAATAAAGTAACATCCGAAGGTGGTCTGACCAAACGTTTTGCAGATGAAATGGGTATGCAGCCGAATCTGTTGGATGAATATGTTTTGCCGTCTATCAAAGTGGAAACAGGTTCCAATACCGGTTCCGATCCGATGACAAACCTGCATATGCGTAACTGGATGGAATGCGTGAAGAGCCGCAAACAACCGCATGCTCCTGTAGATGCCGGTTACAACCATTCGATTGCCAATATCATGTGTACAGCATCCCTCCGTACCGGTGAAAAGGCTACGTTCGATGAAGCACGGCAGGAAGTATTGGCCGGTGGTAAAGTCTTTAAATATTGATTATTCGTTCTGTAAAAAGCTGCAAAGTACGATTCTTTGACGTACATCAGCGATAACATTCTTTGTGGAGGTAAGTAGACTGAACGTGTACTTATCTCCATAATTTTTTTGGATCTTTTCCAAGTCTTTTGCCGTACAGAAAAAGAAACCGCTGACCGGCTGTTCCTGATCGAAGTTATGGAACTTATTCCCCAAGTAGAAATTCAATCCGTAAAGATTGGAATATGTTTTCAGGTCATTCACGACATACATATTCGTGTCATCCAACGGATATTCTTTCTGAACCTGCTCGGCAAACGGACGGGCTGAACTTCCCTGGCGTATTCCGCGCATCACAACACCGTCGATCAGCAGGTTAATACCGAAAGCAAGCGCTATCGTTGCATATAGTATCTTGATATTGATCTTCTTGAACATCTGGTAATAGACTGTTGCCAGAATAGCCAGTATAACTAACAAGATGCAGATCGTCAGCCCGCAAGGATGCGAGAACATATTCGAAACCATCTCCACCATTTCCAATGTAGCTTGGCGGTTCGTGTATTGGCTTGCTATTTTGACAGGATCGATTACACCCGCCATTGTCAATCCTGCGGCAATCATTACGACAGCTGTGATCGAAGCCATGAATGCGGCAAACAGACGTGTGACTTTGGTCCGGTATTCTGTGATATATAAAGTGTACTGAGCCAGGAATATCGCGATAAACGGATAGGCAGGCATCAGATATACGCTCCGTTTGCTGGATGGTATCGAATAGAAAAAGATGATACAAACCAATGCGACCAGACTGAACAGTTTCTCTTTTTCCATCGATTGTATCTTGTTCCAGGTGTCTTTCAGAATCTCTTTCATAGATTTCTCCGGTTTGTGGAGCTTCAATCCGAATAAAGAGAAAAAGAAGAAGATTGTCCAAGGAATAAATCCTGCTGCCAATGTCATGAAATTGTACCAAACACCGTTTTCATGTCCCAGTTCATAATGGATTTCCGGTGTGCTCAAATGGAAGAAGCGTCCGAAGTTTTCAGCCAATACCACATTCAAAAATGCATCGCCTCCCTGTTTCCAGGCTGCAACATACCACAACAAGGGCAGGAACAGGGACGAAATACCGGCATAGAGAAGCGCTTTGAATATCACCAGGCAGGAATATTTGCGAAGCATCAGCAGATAAACGCCGAAAACAAACAGCGGCAGGATAAGGCCTACAGGTCCTTTCGTCAGGATGGCGCATCCTAACAGGGCGGGAATGGCAATCGGCACACCTTTCAGATCCAGTTTGTCTTCCCATCGGTATAGTTGGAAAAGCCCGATCACCATAAACGTCGTCAGTAGCATATCCACACGGGTAGTCATCGCAGCCCGGTGTATCTCGATACAGGTAATAAGCAGTAGTGTCGCAATAAAAGCTTGCTGAAACCGTAGCCGCTTACCGAAGAAAACCAATGTAAAACCGATTAGTGTGATAAATGCCAGCGCAGACGGCAACCTGGAAGAAAACTCGGTCACATGCCCTTGCGGCAGAGAAGCTGCGGCCATCATCCAATGCGCCAATGGCGGCTTGTAAGCAAATTCGTTTGCGTAGACCTGAGGCAAAACCCAGTTGCCTGTTTCAAGCATCGAAACTGCGACTGCAGCTTCGCGAGGTTCTCCTTTTGTTGAAAAATCTCCCAGCCCTATCCAAGGGAGGACAGAGATAATACAAATGACGATAACCATCGTTACCGGTTTTTGCAGATAGAGATATTGAAGAGTCGGTGTGCGCATAGTTTAAATCGGTAAGGAGCCTTCACCCCATTATATTCATTTTAATTAGAATGCAAAAGAACGACTTTTTACGGACTTTTTCTTCATTTTGAGAAACTTTTTATGTTCCTAAACATTCTTTGATGGAAGTACGGATCACATCGGCATCTTCCTTGTTTTCCCGGAGTATGGAGAGGATGAGATTTAAGTAACTCTCTTTGTTGCTGATACCACAGTATTTACATAATTGGGATTGCGGCAACATCCCTTTCTGGTTGTAGACGCGGAGGATATTTTTGTAATCGCCGGTCTCGGCATATTGGATGAACTTACTCTTGATCCCTGTATAGATATCGTCTACGTGCACCGTTTCGCGAATGCTTTCCACATGCTCGGTCAGTTCTTCAACCGTACTCATTTTCCGGTTCAGTGCTGTTTCTAACTTCTTTTGCACTCGGTGGCGGGCATGGAGCAGCACTTGGCTTTCGAGATCCTTCAGGAAGAGCTTGATCACGTTCTCTTTCACCTGGCTGAAAACCACTTCAGGGTCTTTCATCAGGCGTTTGGCAACAGTCTTGATAACCGGTTCCAGCATCAGCAGGTTCTCTACTTCGGCGACATCAGGCACATAGATGTGCTGTTCACGCAGGTAAGCGATCTCGCCTTCTGTCCGGCGGTCACGGTCTACGATGCCTTTGGAGTCCAACGTATGGAAGTCTTTCAGTTGTGAGAACGCTTTTGTCGTTTCGATTACCTTTTGGCAACCGCCCATCGGCTTCACTTTATAATCCGGGAAAATAAGCGGATAAAGCCGGTTGTCTATGCTGTTGGAATCCGTCCCTTCGATAAACAGGATCGGTTTGCGGCTCCCTAAGATTTCCATGTAAACCTCTTCCGGGAAGGTGTCGGTGTTTTCGATCAACTCATAATCCCATATCCGGGCGTCTGCATTGTAGGAACGTATCCACAGACGTTTGCTGCTGTCGCGCGAGGCGGCGAAGTCGATGTCGTGTGTCAGATATACATAGGTGCAATCCGGACGTATGGCTTCTATCTCGTCCCACAAGGGGTTTTTGATAGAGTCGTGAAGCAGGATTTCCGGTTCTTCGATGATTAAGAGGGCATTCACCGGAGCACAAAGTACGGCTCCGATCAGATAAAACACTAACTTTTCACCGTCACTCATCCGGCCGGCCGTGTATGAATCTCCGTCGATACTGGTAGAAGCCAGTTCGATGAAACCTGATTTGCGCACCAGCCGGTTGTGTGGGAACATCTTTTCCCAGATGGTCTGGATACGGTCTATCTTAGTTACCGGCGGCAACAAATCGGGTGTGAGTTTACAATCTTCCTTGTATTTGACGGCAGCTTCAAACTCTTCTGTTTGCAGATGCAGGATCAGTTTTTCATATTCCGACAAACGGGGCATGAAAAGCCGTTCGGCAATCATCGACTGAAGCCGTGCCAGTTCATTGCCGTCCGCGGGCGTTTCATTCTCCTCGCTACTGAGAAAGAGGGAATGCATTCCGGATATCCATACGCTTCGTCCTGCATATCGTTTGTGCAACTCTCTGCCGAAGGAACTTTTGCCGGACCCGTTGGCCCCGATTACGACCAACACTTTTGTGTCGAGTGTGACAGGTGTTGAAGTATTCTGATTGGTTGGAAGAATGAGCTCCATACAAGTTCTAATTTGTTTCTTCTCCAAAGATAGAGAAGATAAATGAAAAATAGAGGCCTTTTATGTACATTTGCACGAAATAATTCTACAATAAAATGAAAAAGACAGCGACGGAACTGATCATGCTCGGTACTGGAAATGCAACTGTAACCAAATGCTACAATACTTGTTTTATTATTAAAACGGAAGAGACTCTGCTCCTGGTGGATGCAGGCGGTGGAAATGGCATATTGACCCAACTGGAAAAGGCACAGGTACAACTGGCCGATATACATGAAATGTATGTGACGCATGCTCATACGGATCATATATTGGGAGCTGTTTGGGTGGTCCGGATGGTGATTCAACGGATGTTGAGTAAACGTTATACGGGGACATTCAACCTTTATAGCCATGCTAAAGTATTGCAGGTTTTGGACTATATGCTCCGGATGATGCTTCCCCAAAAGCAAATAGCATTGTTGGGCAAGCAAGTTCTGTTCCATGAGATAGCGGATAAGGATGTGCTCCGGATAGGAGATATGGAACTTCAATGTTTTGATATTTTGTCTACGAAAGAAAAACAATTTGGTTTTCGGGCATTGCTTCCGGACGGAAAATCATTGGTTTGTCTGGGTGATGAACCTTACAATGAATCGAACCGCCAATATGTGGAAAATGCAGACTGGCTGCTATGCGAGGCTTTTTGCCTGTATGAAGACCGTGAGATTTTCAAGCCTTATGAAAAACACCATAGCACGGCGTTGGAAGCCGGCCGGTTGGCGGAAGAACTGAATGTGAAGAACCTGTTGTTATATCATACGGAAGATAGCCGTCTCGATACCCGCAAGAAAGATTATACGGCAGAAGCCAGCCTTAATTTTTCAGGATTTGTGGTTGTACCGGATGATTTGGAAAAGATAAGTCTCAAATAAGAAGAGGGTGTCAGATTCAACCTGGCCCCCTCTCTTCTATTATATAAATTTCAGTTGATTAGTAAGCCCGTGCAAACAATACGCGCTGTGCGGAAGGTTTGCCGGTTACCATACATTTGCCCGGAGTCTTGTCGCCTTCCAAAGGAATACAGCGGATGGTCGCTTTGGTTTCATTCTTCACCTGCTCTTCTGTTTCGGGAGTGCCGTCCCAGTGGGCCATGATGAAGTAGCCTTCTTCGATTTTTTCTTTGAATTCTTCGTATGTATCGACAGTAATTGTCTTTTCCGTACGGTGGTCGAGTGCTTTTTGGAAGATATTCTTCTGGATTTCTTCCAACAGGCTCTGAACGTATGTTTCGATGTTGTCGCAAGTCACTGTCTCTTTTTCCAGTGTGTCGCGGCGCATTACCTCGATCGTGTTGTTTTCCAGGTCACGTCCGCCCATAGCCAGACGTACGGGAACGCCTTTCAGTTCGTATTCGGCAAACTTCCAACCCGGTTTCTTGTTGTCGGCGTCATCATACTTGACTGAGATACCCAGCGCTTTCAGCTTGGAAACGATACCGTCGACCTTTTCGCTGATCTGCGCCAATTGTTCCGCGCTGCGGTAGATCGGCACGATCACTACCTGGATAGGAGCGAGGTGCGGAGGCAATACCAGACCGTTGTCGTCGGAATGGGACATGATCAGGGCACCGATCAGGCGGGTCGAAACTCCCCATGATGTAGCCCATGCATAGTCGCTCTTTCCGTTCTTGTCGATAAAGGTAACGTCGAACGCCTTGCCGAAGTTCTGTCCTAAGAAGTGGGAAGTACCGGCCTGAAGTGCCTTTCCGTCCTGCATCATGGCTTCGATCGTATATGTGTCCAAAGCTCCGGCGAAGCGTTCGCTTGCAGACTTAACCCCTTTGATGACAGGCATAGCCATATAGTTTTCTGCAAAGTTTGCATAAACACCTTGCATCTTTTTTGCTTCGATTTCAGCTTCTTCCTGAGTCGCATGGGCGGTATGCCCTTCCTGCCACAGGAATTCTGCGGTACGGAGGAACAGGCGGGTACGCATTTCCCAGCGCATTACGTTTGCCCATTGGTTACAAAGAATAGGCAGGTCGCGGTAAGACTGTATCCAGTTGCGGTATGTGTTCCAGATGATTGTTTCGGAAGTCGGACGGATAATCAGTTCTTCTTCCAGTTTGGCGGCCGGGTCGACCACAACACCTGTGCCGTCGTGGTTTGTTTTCAGACGATAATGAGTTACAACGGCGCATTCTTTTGCGAAACCTTCCACATGTTCGGCTTCCTTGCTCAGGAATGATTTCGGGATCAGCAATGGGAAGTAAGCGTTTACGTGACCTGTTTCCTTGAACATATCGTCGAGGATACGTTGCATCTTTTCCCAAATTGCATATCCGTAAGGCTTAATCACCATACAGCCGCGTACTGCAGAATTTTCTGCCAGATCCGCTTTGATTACCAGATCCTGGTACCACTGCGAGTAGTTCACACTTCTCGGAGTCAGTTCTTTCAGCTCTTTTGCCATTTCTTTATTATTTCTTAGATGTTGTTTTTCTGTAATAACGAGGGGCAAAGGTACAAAAAATTTATATCTTTGCTACAAATCAATTTGATATAGACCATGTACACACGTAGATTTATTACGGCAATTATTGCCTTGTCATTGTTTTTTATCCCCTTGTTCGTAAATGCCCAGTCGGGAAAGCCGCTTCGCCTGGGAGTTGCCGGAGTTTCTCACGGGCACCTGCACGAAGTGATTGTCCGCATGGACAGGGGCGATTTTGAGGTAGTAGGCGTTTCGGAACCGGATGCTGAACTGAGAGCGAATAACGGGCTAAGTAAGAAATTACCGGCATCCTGTTTCTATGCCGATTTAGGAGAAATGCTGGATAAGGCGAAACCGGAAGTAGTTGTTGCCTACGGTTCCATTTATGATCACCTTGCCGTGGTGGAGGCATGTGCGCCACGCGGTATCCATGTGATGGTCGAAAAGCCGTTGGCTGTCAATATGGAGCATGCCAACCGGATGGCAAGCCTTGCCCGCAAAAACAAGATTCTGTTGCTTACCAATTATGAAACGACCTGGTATGATACGAACCATGAAGCATACCGCCTGATAAAGGAAGACGGTGCGATTGGTAAGATAACCCGTATGAATGTATATGACGGCCATCAAGGACCTTTTGAAATCGGTTGCGGAAAGGCGTTTACCGATTGGTTGACAGATCCGAAGCTGAATGGCGGCGGTGCCGTTATCGATTTTGGCTGCTATGGCGCGAACCTCGCTACCTGGTTGATGGACGGGCAGAAACCGGTCAGCGTATATGCTGTCTTGAACCATCAGAAGCCCGACAAGTATCCGAATGTGGATGATGATGCGACGATTGTTGCCGAATACCCGGATGCGACTGTCCAGATAATGGGTTCATGGAACTGGCCGATAAACCGGAAAGATATGCATATATATGGTAGCAAAGGATACATTTACCAGGACACGCCGACTCATATGCGTGTGTATAAGGAAAAGAAAGAAACCCAATGGCAGTCGCCTAAACTGCAAGCTCCTTATAACGATTCCTTCTATTACCTGAAAGCGGCCGTGCGCGGAGATATCCAGGTTGCTCCGACCGATTTGTCTTCTCTGGAAAACAATCTGATCGTTGTCGAGATATTGGAGTCTGCTATCAAAAGCGCCAAGAGCGGGAAAGCGATCCGGTTGCAATAAAGAGTCCGGTTACCATACAAAGAAGGGCTGTCTTCCGCATTGAAGACAGCCCTTTTCTATGATACTTACGATCTGTTTCTTATTTGTAAGGTTCGCCCTTAACAGCAGCGATGCCCGGAAGAACTTTACCTTCGATCGCTTCCAGCAAAGCGCCACCACCTGTAGAAACGTAAGAAACGCCGCTTGCCAGACCGAACTTGTTAACACAAGCTACAGAGTCGCCGCCGCCTACTAATGAGAAAGCGCCGTTCTTGGTTGCTTCAACGATAGCTTCGCCTACTGCACGGGAACCGTCTGTGAAGTTTTCGAATTCGAATACGCCTGTAGGACCGTTCCAAAGAATAGTCTTGGAGTTCTTGATCACGTCTGCATAGATTTCGATTGTCTTCGGACCGATGTCAAGACCTTCCCATCCATCAGGAATTTCATTTACGTTAGCATAAGCAGTCTTAGCGTCGTTGCTGAAATCGTCAGCAATCTTAGCGTCAACAGCCAATACCAGGTTTACACCTTTTTCTTTCGCTTTCTTCATCAGGTCGATAGCCAGATCCAGCTTGTCATCTTCGCAGATTGATTTACCGATCTTACCACCCTGTGCCTTTGTAAATGTATAAGTCATACCGCCTGTGATGATCAGGTTGTCTACCTTGTTCAGCAGGTTTTCGATGATTTCGATCTTGGAAGAAACTTTGGAACCACCCATGATAGCGGTGAACGGACGAGCGATGTCGTTCATTACTTTTTCAACGGCTTTCACTTCTTTTTCCATCAGGTAACCGAACATCTTGTGGTCGGTGTCGAAGTAGTCGGCGATCAGAGCCGTAGAAGCGTGAGCACGGTGAGCCGTACCGAATGCGTCGTTTACATAGCAGTCAGCATAAGAAGCCAATCTCTTTGTAAATTCTTTCTGGCTTTCTTTAACGGCTTTCTTGGCAGCTTTCTTTTCTTCGTCTGTTGCATCTTCAGCCAATCCTCTCGGTTTGCCTTCTTCTTCAGCATAGAAACGAAGGTTTTCAAGCAACAATGCTTCGCCCGGTTGGAGAGCGGCAGCTTTGGCACCGGCTTCTTCGCCGATACAGTCGTTAGCAAACTGAACATCTACACCTAATAATTCGGAAACGTGTTTCAGGATGTGTTTCAGTGAATATTTGTCAGTAACGCCTTTCGGACGTCCCAGGTGAGAACCGATAATTACACTGCCTCCGTCTGCTAAAATCTTTTTCAGAGTAGGAAGGGCGGCACGGATACGAGTGTCGTCTGTGATGTTGAAGTTTTCGTCCAGAGGAACGTTAAAGTCAACTCTTACAAATGCCTTTTTGCCGGCAAAATTGAAATTGTCAATTGATTGCATAACTCTTGTATTTAAGTTCTGTATTAAAATGTCACGCTTAGCGGATGCAAACTTACACAAAAATATTTTATTTCGTTGTTTCAGATTCTGTAATTATTGGCTCAATTGAAAAAACTTCTTTCGCCGGAGTCTGAAATATGCTTGATTACTTAATATGTATAAACGGTCCTGTTGATTCATCGGGCAGGAACTGAAGCTTTACAAAATTGGGAAATATACAATAACCCCCTGTTTCGGCCATTTTTCTATTTCGTCCGAAATCTTGATCGGTTTTGGTTTGACTCTTTTCATTGTTTTGGCCTTTTTGTCTGACAACAGAGGAAATGGGGTGCCGAGGTCACTTCGGAATGCATACAATTTGATTATCGAAAACAGGAAACGCCGACAAAGTGATAAACCTTAACTCCCGGAGAATCGAATATTTGAAAATAAAACGGACGGCGTCCCAAATATCCCAAGGAAATTCAGGTGCTTTTTTGCCCTTAAGACGGTCCCCTTTTCAATTACGACCGTCCAAATCGCCATTACGACCGTCCAAATCTTCGCGAGGTGCCGAGTGCACTACACATTAGCACGGTCATGGTGGCAAAGAGGACGGTCGTAATTGCTGGAAACGCTCAAAAAAGCGGAAAAAGTCCCTTTTTGACGTCAAAAAAATGGATTAACATTTGTTTTGTTTCGGATGTCTTTCGGGCCTGAAAAATGCGTTTTATACAATAAGCCTCATGATATAGTCATTCATGTAGTAGCCATTCCCGATATGGAAATCGCGTGTTGCATGTTCGTGGAAGCCCATGTGTTTGTAGAAGCCGACAGCCGGGTTGTGGCGGTTTACATTCAGCTCGACGGTGAAAGGACCGGGATGGATCGT
>QWCH01002700.1_pt1 | contig 28211 bp, 20 predicted proteins | sample 1972671 | NCBI WGS metagenome assembly QWCH01 (sample SAMN09866713, study PRJNA288562) | Human gut metagenome isolate term3_stool, whole genome shotgun sequencing... | isolation source: gut | host: Homo sapiens | place: USA: California
CCATTAAAAGAAAAATGATGGCTGCGGCTATGAATGACCAGGTACTGGACCAATTATTAAACGGGGCTTTTACCTTTTATTCCTAATGCGTTTGCCCTGTGTGTACCGCAACAAACTGATTGTCGATTGGTTTCGATAAGATTATCGATAACCATCAGTAATTTTACGGACAGCTATCAGTTATATTACTGATGGCTGTCGGCAATAAGTTAGTAAGGCATAAAATTTAGTACAGTATGGCATCCCGAAAAATATCGTACGTAACCTTTTAAATCAAATTACCCATGAGTATCAAATTCAGTATTTATAAGACTCCCCGGCCTAAAGGGAGTAAAGATAACTTAGAACATGCACGTCTTGTTTCGAGAGGAACAAAAGGTCTTGAAGAGATATGCAGAGATCTCTCGGATGCTTGCACGGTTAATTCGGCCGATATAAAAGGTGTGCTGGAAGCATTGACCGTATATATGGGTAGGGAACTTGGCTACGGATATAGTATCGAGTTGGAGGGGATCGGACATTTCTCCCCGGCGTTGCGTACCCGGAAAATTTCTGAGGAAAACGGAAAAATCAGGTTTAGTGTTTCTGTCGACGGGGTGAATTTTCGCTGTTCCAACCGTTTGAAGGAGATGGTTAAAGAAGAACGTCCTAAGAAAGTAAAAAGGGCAAATGTTTCTTCCGAACCCATCGAAACCCGGAAGGAAAAGATGTTGGAATATATCCGCAAGCATGAAAGCATCAATGAATCGGATTATGCCGAGTTGAATAATTGCACTCGTTACCGGGCAGGTAAAGAACTGAAACAGTTTTTGGAAGAAGGTATCATCCGTAAGATGGGATATAAAACGCACAGGGTTTATGTGTTGGCCGCGAAAGAGTAAAGTACTTTTTTCCCTTCGCATGTTTTCCCGGGAGCAGACTTACCTTACATGTCATCAGGAGAAAAACCTTTATATTCTATTGTGTACTTTTTATGGCTTGCAGCAATATTTCTGGCTTTATATTCTAATGTCCCTAAGTTGATCTCGTTAGGATTGTGTTTTACTTCACCGATGACCATTCTCTTATTGAATTCGTCTACGGCAACGATATCTATTTCGTTTTTATTTCCGTTTTCCCAATAAGAACCGATAGCAGACCATTCTTTGGATAAGATTAGCTGGTCTCGGAAATATCTTTCAAGTATTCGTCCTATATATGTGTTGTAATCTCTTTCTACCACCTGTCGAATGAATCCCAGATTGGATATTTCTACTGCGCTTCTGTATTTGTAAATAAAGCGAAACCAGAAGTTCAGGAAATTGTCATCAATATAATAACGGATCTGCCGGGTATTCGGCTTTGAAAATATGGGACTGGTACGGGTAATGACATTAAAGTCTTCTTCCAATGTTTTTAATTGGGGACCGACTGAAACACCTAATTCGCCTTCGATTTCCGGTCGGGATATTTTAGAAGAGGCTATTAGGGAAAGAATAGAGAAATAAACAGTATAATCCTTTCCAAATTCTTCTATGAGAACATTTTTTCCTTCCTCTAAAAAGAAAGAGTTTTCGCTGAAAATAGTATCCAGTATTTTCTCTTTTGTAAAAGCTTTGCTCTTGATTAATAGTTCTATATACCGTGCAACACCTCCGGTTACTGTATAAAAAGCCAGTAAATCTTCCGGAGTGAAAGATGGGAAATGATCTCTTATGATATCTTTTATCACATCTACTGTGAATGGGCGTAACACAATGCGATGATCGGCTCGTTGGAATAGTGGTTCCCGGGAGTTTTCGAATATGCGTTTCATGAGTGAATAGATCGAGCCGCAAAGTACTAAGTTTATTTTTGCGTGATCTTTCATTTCATCCCATACATTTTGCATTTTGCTGTAAATGGCGGGATTAATATAATAGAATTCCTGAAATTCATCTATTACCAATGTAAAGTTTTGTTCAGTTGATATGCGCATCAGATATCGGAATAAATCCCGGAAGTTACGGTATTCAAGGATATCTGTACCTAATATGTCTTTGGCAATTGCTACAAATTCTTCGCAGAGAAGTGCTTCATTCTTTTTAGTACAGAAGAAGTAAATCATCTTTTTGTTTTCGAAAGCTTTCTTAATCAATGTAGTCTTTCCGACACGCCGGCGCCCGATTACAATTGTCATTTGTGCTGCTTCGGCAGACAACTCTTCCCAGTCATGTAGTAATTGTAATTCTTTATTTCTATTGTAAAATTTTATAAGCTATCCTTCTATTGTAGTCAATATTACTGTAACTTTTGCTACAATAATGCAAATGTAGTTATAATATGCTTATTATGAAATAATTATAATGATATTTTTGAGGTAAACCGGTCAGACTTTATTCACAGGCTTCTTTTGCCGGGGTATTATCATTATCTTTGTAGCCTTTATAATAACGCTCGTATGAAATACATCTGCTGTCTGATCTTGTTCTTTACTCTCCTTTTACCTTCCTGTCAGTGGGGACGGCAGGAGACTTTCTTTCCGGATGAAGGTTTGGCTGAACAAACAATCAGATTCTTATCGAAAGACTGTAATCATCCTTTTTGATTTAGAATACTATTTTTAATACAATATCTATTTCTCTCTTTTTTAAATAATACGTTAAAATGGATTATTAATGGAATAATTCTATATTTTTGCCTACATTACTGGAAAATCTTCAAATGGATATAGTAAACTTACATAATGATAAGAAGTCTGACTTTTCAAGAGTATATTCTATATACTTTCCAAAGTTGGTGCGTTTTGCCCGTGAGTTTGTTTTGTCAACGGAAGATGCTGAAAATATAATTCAGGATATCTTTATCTATTTGTGGGAGCATCAGGAAATATTGGGAAGCCTTTCCAATCTGAATGCTTTTCTTTTTGTATTGGTGAAAAACAGATGTATTGATTTTATCAGACAGAAGAAATTGGTGGAACGGAAGAGGGAAGAGTTCGAAATGGTAATGGATAAAGAATTACAACTGAAAATGTATGCTCTCCAGCAATTTGACGAAAATGCTCTTTCTTCGGATGATATTGAAGTCATTTTAAACAATGCCATCAATAGTTTGCCGGAGAAATGTCGTGAAGTTTTTATCCTGAGCCGGATGGAGGGATTAAAATACAGGGAGATCGCCGAAAGACTGAATATATCGACTAAAACTGTAGAAAATCAGATAATTACAGCACTAAAAAAACTGCGTGTCGAACTGAAAGATTACCTTCCTTTATTTATCTTTATTATTTAGCAGTTACTTTTTTCAAAAAAAGTTAGTTTTTATCTAGGGGTGTTTTTTATTTATTTCGTCGTATCTATGAAATCAATAATATTCAGAAGTTCATGGATGAACAAATAAATAAATATTTTACAGATGAGCTTTCCCTGAAGGAGAAGGACCAGCTTCTTGACCAGATTAATGCCAGCAAGGAAGAGAAGAAGGAGTACGCTCGTATGCAAATATCGGTGGCGTTATCTTCTATGGCTCGTCAGAAAGGGGATGAAGTGTGGAGTTCCCGGAAAATGGAGGAATTGCAGACCCGAATAAGAAGGAAGAGATTCCGTTCTTTTTCCATATATGTGCTAAGATACGCGGCTGTTGCAGCTATAGCCATCATCGGTACATGGTTTGCATTTACGCAATATAGCGGATTGGAAGATACAACGGGTACATTGATCGATGTTCCCAAAGGACAACGTGTTTATATAACGTTGGCTGACGGAACAGAAGCGTGGCTTAGTCCGCGGACAAAGGTAAGAGTTCCCAACCAGTTTAATAAAAAGAATCGTGTGGTAGAACTTGACGGAGAAGGATATTTCTCGGTGGCAAAAGATGCAAAACATCCTTTTATAGTCCAGACGAAAAAGTATGATGTAAAAGTACTGGGTACAAAGTTTAATGTTTTTGCCTATTCGGAATCACCTCGGTTCGAAACGGATCTGGTAGAGGGATCGGTCCAGGTATATGACAGGGAGGACCAGGAAAATAATGTGATCCTTTCTCCTAATGAAAAAGCCTATTTGGAAAATAACCGACTTATAAAGACCGGTTGTGTTTTTGACAATGAGGAGTATCTGAAAAACGGGATATTCAGTTTTACCGGTGTTCTTTTCTCTGAAATACTTAATTATCTTTCATTGTGGTACAATGTAAAGTTTGAGCTGAAGGATGCAACCTCTTTGAACCATAAAGTTTCAGGAAAGTTCCGGCAGAACGATGAAGTAAAAGATATTTTGAAAGCACTTCAGGGAGTACATCGTTTTAATTATAAGATAGAGAATGAGAGTCTCATAGAGATTTACTAAATATTGTTTCACTTAAATCTATTGCCTATGACGTATTAATAATCAACCAGGGATAGTAAAAAAAACAGGGACAAGTGGTGGTACACCTGTCCCCAAAGTTGTACTATTCTTTCTTTTTTGCACTCAGATAAAAACAGTATTAACTTTAAATTAGAAGCAAAGTTATGAAAAAAAACTTATTGCTATTCGTTGACTTTATTAAAGATATTGAAATTAAGCATCTTATTCGTATTATGAGATTATCTGTCTTTTTAATTCTTGTGAGTATCTTTAGTACTCACGCAACGATCTCTAATTCGCAGAATATTCGGATCACAATTACAGAGAAAACAATCTCATTGGATAAACTGATCAATGAGATCGAACAACAAACAAATTATCTTTTTGTATATGGGGAGAATGACATTGATTTACAACAAAAAGTGAAAGTCGATGCCCGTAATAAACCGATATCCGAAGTACTTGATAAAACGTTGAAAAATTTAGGTATTACGTATGAGTTCTCAAAAAACTATATTTCCCTTCGCAGGATAGATGCGGATAAAACCGGCGTGGCTGTGCTCCAGCAGACCAGGAAAGTTTCGGGAGTTATTACTGATGTGAATGGTGAGCCGATCATCGGTGCCAATATCCTGGTTAAAGGGACCGTACAGGGAACTACGACAGATCTGGATGGTAACTATACATTGGAAGTTCCGTCTAATGCAGTCCTGCAGTTTTCTTATATCGGTTATTTGACCCAGGAAGTGGCGGTTAAAGACAAGGCTATCATTAATGTAAGTATGAAAGAAGATACAAAGAGCCTTGAGGAAGTCGTGGTGATCGGTTACGGTTCAGTGAAGAAAAGTAACCTGACCGGTGCAATTACTCAAGTGAAAGCGGAGGATTTACCTCAAGCAGGAAATATGTCTTTAGGACAGATGCTGACCGGGAAGGCGGCAGGTATGCAGGTCTCTTTACAAAGTGCACAACCCGGTGGAGGCGTTTGGATGCAGATCCGTGGAAATGCATCCGGTGGTGCCGGGAATAAAGGACCTCTTTATGTAATCGATGGTTTCCCTATATCTACGGAAAACATGGAGCCGGGAAGTGGTAACAGATATGAATCAGGGAATAAATCACCTCTGAATAATCTGAATCCGGCAGATATAGCTTCCATTGAAATTCTGAAAGATGCATCTGCAACTGCCATCTATGGAGCCCGCGCTGCCAATGGTGTTGTATTGATCACAACAAAACGGGGAAAACAAGGTGAAAAGCCGAAAGTACAGTATTCCGGTTCTGTTTCTTTTCAGAAGAGAGTCAAACAGATCGATATGCTGGATGCACAGGGATTTATGGCGGAGACGAACCGGGTTCTTTATGAAGATTATTTGTCGGATAACAAGTTAGGTGTTTATGGAAATACGGATCCGTCTACGGTTGCGCCTTTCAGCCCGAAATACTCGAATGATCAGATAGCAAATGCCCAGACAACGGATTGGCTGGGAGCCGTGGAAAGAAACGGTGTCATTACACAGCACAATTTGTCGTTGACCGGAGGTACTGATAAAACTTCTTATTATATATCCGGAAACTATTATGACCATCAAGGAGTGGTAAAGAATAATGGTATTCAGCGTTATTCCGGTCGTGCTAACTTCGATCAGAAGTTGGGGAAATATATTAAAACCGGTATTAATTTTAATGTAAGCCAGGTAAAAAGCGATAATGTGGCATTGGGTAGTGGACAAAACGAAAATGCTGGTGTAATCAGAGCGGCAATGAATGCAAACCCATCTCTTCCGATTTATGATGAAGAGGGTAAATATACATTGGATCCGGATCAACCCTATTTGGCAAATGCGGTGTCTTTGTTGGAGATGACCGATGAGAGTACAGTGAACCAGTTATTAGGGAACTTCTATTTGATTGTTACGCCGTTTGACGGGCTGGACGTGAAAATGAATGCCGGTTTCCAACAGGAAAAAGGGGAACGTAATACGTATGTTCCTAAAACAACTTTGTATGGTCAAAAAGCAGGAGGTGAAGCATCTAAAGCTTATTCGAACCGTTCCAGCAAATTGTTTGATTTGACAGCTTCTTATACGAAAACATTCAATGAAGTACATAACTTCTCGGCAATGGCGGGTTATTCTTATCAACATTTTTCTTCTAATGGTTTTAATGCAGGTAACAGTCGCTTTATTACGGATGCTTTCAAATGGAATAATCTAGCCGCTGGTGAGAATACCAAACCTTCTGTAGGTTCATTTGGAAGTGAAGAGGTATTGGGGTCAGTTTTTGCCCGTGTAAATTATAATTATGCAGATCGTTATTTGATTTCAGCCACGATGCGTGGTGATGCCTCTTCGAAGTTTGCAGAGAACCATAAGTGGGGATATTTTCCGTCTATGGCTTTGGCTTGGCGTATGATCAATGAGTCATTTATGCAGGAGCAAGAGATTGTTTCCGATTTGAAATGGCGTGTTAGTTTGGGGCAGACCGGTAACTCTAATATCGGGAATAATGCATTGGCATTATATTCAACAGGATATAATTATAATTTCGGTGACCAGCAATCGATAGGTGTAGCACAAAGCCAGTTGGCAAATCCGAATTTGAAATGGGAAACGACAACTGAATTGAATGTTGGTCTTGATTTTGGATTTTTCCAGAATCGAATTACCGGTTCGATGGAGTTCTTTACTCGTCGTGTGGATGATTTGTTGGATGAAAAAGTATTGATGCAATATAATCCGATAAGCAAAGTGATGGCCAATATCGGAGCGAAGGGTAGTAAAGGTTTTGAGTTGGGAATCAATACTCGTAATTTGATTGGAGAGTTTTCCTGGTCGACAGATGTCGTGTTCTCTTTGTATCGTGACCGTTGGCTGGAAAGAAATCCCCAATGGAAGAAAGCGATTTATGAGAATGAAAAGGATATGTTGAATTCCTACTATCTGTATATTTCTGATGGTTTGGTACAGCCGGGCGATATGAATCCGGACGGTACATGTAAGTTACCTCATATGCCGAATGCCAAGCCCGGTATGATCAAGTATAAGGATTTGAACGGGCGTGATGAGGACGGAAACCTGATGGAAGGACCGGACGGTAAGCTGGACGATGCAGATGTAGTTTACCTGGGGACAAAAACATCCAAGTTCTATCTGGGTTTTGGTAATACTTTTGCTTATAAAGGTTTTGACCTGAATATATTCTTCTATGGTTATTTGGGCAGACAACTGGAAAATCCGGCTTACGACTGGTATCTGAAACGTTCCTGGTTCCTGAAGAACGGTGTGAATATGGCTACGGCTGTAAGAGATCGTTGGGCTCATGACAATCAATCCGGTAAATATCCGACCAGTATAATGAATCCGTACGACCGGAGTTCTGATTTTTGGCTGGAGAACGCAAACTTCCTGCGTTGTAAGAATATCACATTGGGATATACATTGCCTAAGATTAAAAATCTGGATAAGGTTATACAGAATCTTCGCGTTTACGGAGATGTTCAAAATCCATTCATTATTACAAAGTATAGCGGTGTGGACCCTGAAATGGATAGCATGGCAGCCTATCCGACTCAATTGACAGTTTCATTTGGTGTAGATATAACTTTCTGATAATTATAGAATATGAAAAGACTTATTTTAAAAAATGCGATATCATTATTGGCTGTTTGTTCTTTAGGGCTAACATCTTGTCTGGATTTGGATCCAGTTGTGAATGATAAAATTATTCCGGAAAACTATTTCCAGAACGAAGACGATGCCCGTGCGGCTGTAACTGCTGTATATCGTCCGTTTATAGCCGGTTGGAGCGGCAGTATCTTTAGTGCTCATGTGGCTAGCTATTTGATGGAATCCAATTTGGTAACGGATGAAATGGGATTAACAAGAAATGATCTGGAGGTCGTTGAACGTTTTTTATGGTCATCAACAGAGAGCAATGTAACGAAACATTATACAAACTTCATTAAACATGTGAGTCGGGCTACTCTTTTAATGGATGACTTGCAACGCACTCCGATGAATGAAACCCGTAAACAGGAGTTAACTGCCGAAGTACAATGTGCACGTGGGTTGTATATGTTTATGTTGTATGATTTTTATGGTACAGCAGGTGTAGTTACAGATCCGGAGGTATTGCGGAATCCGGAAAATGAAATTTTTCTGGAACGTCTTTCTAAAGAGGAGTTCGTTAAATTGATAGAAAGTGATTTGAAGAGTGCAGCTTCTGTTTTACCGTCGACTTATGCTGCAAACGACTGGGGACGTTTTACGAAAGGGGCAGCTTATGCCATATTGGTGAAATTGTACATGCAGGAAAAGCGTTGGCAGGATGCTGAAGCCGCTTGTCGGGAGATTATGAAGCTGGGATATGATTTGCAGTCGAGCTATTCTTCTGTTTTCTCAGTTGAGAATGCAAAGAATAATGAGATTATATGGGCTATACCTTGTCTTGCAGAAGGAGGAGAAGGTAATATGTGGTTGACTCATATTGTTCCTCCGGGATATCCTTTGGCAAACAATAAAATTCAGCGGTGGTATGTGCATAATACTCCATGGAGCTTTTACGATAAATATGAAAAGGGAGATGATCGTTTGAATTCTCTGGTCGGAGAGTTTAAATATTTGCCTGAAGGGGCTACGGATTCTGTGCTGGCTACTCGTGATAATTTCGAACACTTGAAGAAAGGTGCCCTTCCGATAAAATATCCCGAAGATCCCAAGCAGACAACCGAGTACTCAGGAAACGATGTCGTTGTTCATCGTTATGCAGATGTCTTACTGGAGTTGGCAGAGGCTATAAATGAACAAAATGGTCCTACGGGAGAAGCAATTTCTTATGTAGAACAGATTCGTGCCCGGGTAGGTTTGCCCAACTCTATACCGGCAGCTGCTACTGCAAATAAAGAGGCATTCCGTGATTTCATTTTGGATGAAAGAGGCAGGGAGTTATTTTGTGAAGGGCATCGCCGTCGGGATTTGATCCGTCATGACAAGTTAATTACTACAGCTCATGAAGAAGGATATACGACAGCTCAACCGCATATGGTGTTATTCCCTATTCCACAGAATATCATAGATGAATCTCAGGGGAAAATTAAGCAGAATCCCGGATACTAATATGAATTGGTGTTTTAGAGATTGATTGTAAGAACCGGAACAGCATACAGGGTACATCGATGGATCTCAGAAGATATATTCTGGTATTTATTCATAGTATCTGTATGCTGTTTTTATGAACATAATTATCATTTACACATGAAACGAATTTTAATTTCTCTCTTAATTATATCTTTAGGAATGGTCCAGCTCAAAGGACAGGAAATAAATACCTCTGTCGAGAAAGTGTATGTTGTTTTCAAGACGCACCTGGATGTCGGTTTTACCGACTTGAGTTCCGTGGTTACTCAGCGTTATATAACGGAATTTATACCGAAAGCATTGGATGTATCGGAAAAGTTGCGTGCAGAGAATGCAAGTGAAAAATATGTCTGGACAACGGGAGCATGGCTGATCTGGAAATATCTCCATACGGCATCGCCTAAAGAAGTGGAACGCCTGGAAGCGGCTATCCGGCGTGGGGATATTGTTTGGAACTCAGTGCCCTATACCGTCGAGTCGGAATCCATGAACCGGGATTTGTTTGAGACTTGTCTGCTTTTGTCACATAAGCTGGATGAAAAATACGGAAAGAAAACGATTGCCGCCAAGATGACGGATGTACCGGGGCATACACGCAGTATTGTGGCTCCGATGAGCCGTGCAGGGATTCGTTTCCTGCACATAGGCGTGAATCCGGCTTGTCCGATTCCTGGCGTACCGGAATTTTGCCGTTGGAGGGATACGGATGGAAGCGAATTGATATTGGTTTATCAGCAGGATTATGGTTCGGAGAATATTCTTCCGGGAGGAAAAGCGGTGATCTCGATTAATTTTACCGGAGATAATCACGGACCTCACCCTTATGAAAAAGTGAAGGCAATTTATGCCGATCTGCATAAACGTTATCCGAAAGCCCGTCTGATAGCCTCTTCATTCAATGAAATAGCGGAAGAGCTGATTGCTATGCAGGACCAGTTGCCGGTAGTTACATCAGAAATAGGGGATACCTGGATTTACGGTTATGGAAGTGCTCCGATACGAATGGCAAAATTCAGGGCGTTGTCTGAACTCTATTCCCAGTGGTTGCGTGGAAAGAAGATCGATAAGAACAGCGATGCGGCACTCAATTTTGCTTTGGAACTAGGATTGATAGCAGAGCATACGCAGGGTGTTGATGTAAAAACACATCTTCAGAATTGGGACAAATATGATACGGATCTTTTCCTTCCGGCTCGTTCTACCGCACCTTTCCGAAAAGCGGAAGCATCGTGGAAGGAGTTGGACGATTATATTTATAATGCGATTCAATACCTGCCTCAGAATTTGCAGGCAGAGGCATTGGCTAAAATGAAAGAGATCGACGAGCCGGTTGTTCCTTCATTTACGGAAAAATCCCAGTCGGTAGCTTCAACGCCTTGGCAAGCAGTTGTATTGAAAAATGGCATTTTGAAGATAGAAGGATTATCGTACCAAATGTATGATGCCACTGACTATCAGCATTATCTGGATAACTACTTACGTGCTCATTACGGATGGGCTTTGGCTGATATAGGTAAGCCGGGACTGGATAAATCGAATGCCGTAAGTGTCTCTCTTCCTGCACAGACCATTAAGCAGGAGGTTCGTAAAGAGAAGAAAGGAATACGGACTGTGAGTGAACTTGTTTTCCCGGAACGTCCGGGAGTCGACCGGCAGGTATATCCTGAAAAGATGTATGTGGATGTATTGGAATATAGGAATGGAAAGAAAGCGGAAGTCACTTTGACAATAAAAGATAAACCCGCGGTCCGCCTGCCGGAAGCCTATTGGTTGTCTTTTAATACGGATGATATTCTTTCGGTCGTGGCGGAGAAGGTCGGAGAACGTGTAGACCTGTTCGATGTGGTAGAAAAAGGAAATCGTCAGCAGCATGGTATCGACCGTTATGTGGATTTGGTGACTTCATCGGGAACCATCCGTATATGGAGTGAAGCTGCTTTCCTAGTTAATGTAGGTGAAGCGAGAGGTATAAACTACTCATTGGAATATCCTGACAAAAAGGGCGGCGTTCATTTTAATCTGAGTAATAACCTTTGGAATACGAATTTCCGTATGTGGAACGAAGGATCGTTAACCTATCGTTTTACGATCGAACGGATAGATTAACTATTGTATACAGAAAACAAGAATAATCCACGGAATAGACAGTTATTTGCTATTGTAGGGTAATGATGGTTGTTTTTATTTTGTAATCTGCGTCCGGTAAATATCGTCTTTTTAACACACTCCCATGAGTGTTAATTTGAAATAAAGCTAAAGATCATGAAACATCTATTCTTAATTCTTTTTATTCTTCTATCGCCTCCCGGTATATACGGAGGAAATAAAGTACTCTTTGAAATAGGCAAGCAGGATAATTCCGCAGCGGAGTTTGCCCTCTATCCGGATAATTACAAAAGCTTTCTGGCGAACTTCGGGGGAGAGAAATCTTTTTATGTAGGATATTCTACTCCGGAAAAACATTGGCCGTATGTGTTGCCTGGGCCGTTGGACAGTTGGGCAGGCGGCGGATACTGGGCGGGATTCCATCCGAGGCATTTTCCTTCTATTTATTTTAATCTGGATAAAGCTGCCGGAAAAGGGGAATGTTCTCTTACTTTCTTTTTTACCGGAGCGCATAACAGCAAACCGATCAAAATCCGCGTCGAAGTAAACGGTCACCGGTTTGAAGAAGAACTGAATGGTGAGAATACTGTGGAGTTTCTGGAAAATAAAGTAACAGGAAAAGCGAAAGAGATACATATACAATTTCCCTCTTCATGGCTCACTTCCGGGATGAATAAAATCCAGTTGGGAACAATTAAAGGAACCTGGGCGATTTTCGATTGTATCCGTTTGGAAACACCGGCCGGTATCCGGCTGGGGAAAGCCTCTTCTTCCCTGATACGTTCTGTCAAAGCAGCTCCGTTCGAATACCGGAAAGAAAACGGGGAACGTATGCAACCGGTCCTAGTGGATATGAACCAGTTTGATACATCCCGGGAACTGACTTTCACTGTAGATGGATGTACTCCCGTTTCACGTACGATTGAAGTAGGGGAGAGTATCCAGGAGATATTGATACCGGCTGCACAAGCGAAAGGGAAACAGGAAAAGCTGCAAGTTACAATCCGGGATGGCAAAGATGTCATTTATAAAGGTGAAGTGATTCGTAGTCCGCAACCGTTACATGCTTATTCGGATGATGTAGACCTGCTGATGGGAACGGGTAATTCCCGTTGGATGTTTAAACCCGGACCGAGCCTTCCTTTAAGTATGGTGCAGATCGCCCCTGATAACCAAGATGAGATATGGAAAGCCGGATATGAATATACGATTGAAAATATCATGGGCTTCAATCATTTCAGCGACTGGACCATGACCGGATTCCTGATGCAGCCTACCTGCGGCGAACTGAAAGTCGATCCCGGCAGGGAAGATTTTCCGGACGAGGGATACCGCTCCCGGATTGATAAATCATCGGAAAAGGCGGAGATAGGTAAATATTCCGTTTATATGACGGATACGAAGATACAGGCGGACATCACGGCAACCCGCCGGGCGGCTTTACAGCGATATGTTTTCCCCGCCAGGGAAGATGCGCGTATCCTGATTGATATGTTTACGCCTAATGAGTACCCGCATAACTTGGTCAATGCCCGTGTAACAAAAGTCAGCGATACGGAAATAGAAGGGTATGCTACTTATTATAATGCATTTACCGGATATACACTGGAACAGAATTATACATTGTATTTCGTTCTCCAGTTCAGTAAGCCTTTCGATTCGATGGGTGGCTGGGTGAATGAAGGCATTCAGCCGGTAACCGGTTATATCCCCGGATGGGATCGTAATCATCGGTTTGAGACTCCTGTGGAGGTCCGACAGAATATCACGCAGATAGAGGGCAAAGGTGATCTCGGTATATTCCTGAATTATAAGACGAAAGAGAACGAAGAAATCTTAGTCCGTTCCGGTGTTTCTCTGGTAGATATGGCAGGGGCACGGAATAACCTGAAGCAGGAACTCGCCGATCCTTTCGGATGGGATTTTAAGAAAGTGGTCGACAATGCCCGTGCCGTCTGGGATGAATACTTGGGAAGAATAGCGATTGAAACGGATGATTATCTGCAAAAGAAGAAGTTCTATACCAACCTTTACCGTGCGTTGGCAGCCAAAGCAGCCTGGAGCGATGCCGACGGCCGTTTTGTGGATGAAGATGAAAGGATCAGGCGGTTGGAGAAGCCGGACGATTGCATCGTAAGCGGTGAATATTGGAATACATTCTGGAGTAATCAACAATTATTCAATCTGATGGCTCCGGAAATATCCAGCACGTGGGCGCGTTCGGCTATTCAGCTTTATCAGAATAGCGGATGGTTCAATACGGACCCTGCCGGGGTGGAACATACCGGTGTGATGGTTGCCATGCACATGGCGTCCCAGATATTGGGAGCCTGGCAGAGCGGCATACGTGACTTCGACTTGCAGGTGGCGTATGACGGTTTGAAAAAGATGATGACAACACCTCCACAGAAGTATGAAGGCGGTGGAACAGTCGGAGTTGAGAACCTGGTTCCTTATATGAAGTACGGATATATTCCCGCTGGAAAAGGCACTGTCTCCAATACGATGGAGTATGCTTACGACGATTGGTGCCTGGGACAGATGGCCAAGGTATTGGGAAAGACCGATGACTTTAAATGGTTTGATGAACGTTCGAACAATTGGTGTAATTTATTTGATCCGAAGTCCGGCTTTATGCGTCCTAAAGATGAACACGGTAACTGGATAGAGCCTTTCGATCCGTATCATACACCCGGATTTACTGAAGGAAATGCCTTCAATTATTCTTGGTTCGTTCCCCATAATCCGGATAAATTGATTGGTATGGTCGGTAAAGACCGTTTTGTAAGCCGTTTGGATAAAGCAATGGAGCAGTCGGCGCATGCCAATTTTAATGCGGCAGGCGATAACTTTTCCGCTTTCCCGATCAACCACGGAAATGAAACCTCTATGGAAGTTGCCTATCTCTTTAATTGGGCAGGTGCTCCCCATTTGACGCAGAAATGGGTACGGGCGATACAGGAACAGTATTACGGAACAACTCCTTACGACGCTTATCCGGGTGACGAGGACCTGGGACAGATGAGTAGCTGGTTCGTTATGAGTGCCATTGGCCTGTTCCAGATGGATGGCGGATGTTCTGAAAAGCCGTATTATGAATTGGCTTCTCCGCGCTATCCCAAGATCACGATCCGGCTGGATGGAAAATATAATCGTGGCGAGACTTTTGTGATAGAAGCTCCCGGTGCATCCAAAGAGAATAAATACATCCAATCGGTTACCTTGAACGGTAAACCGGTAAACGGCTTTAAAATACCCCAGGAGGAAGTGTTGAAAGGGGGAAAGATTGTAGTTGAGATGGGAAAAGAGGCGAAGGTTTCGCACCATTGATACAGTAGTGCTGAAAGTAATAGCATAATAGTGTTAGGATGACTGACACTATTATGCTATTATTTTACCACAGGCATGCTACTGATTGAGGATAATTTTTATCCCGGAATAATCTTATACCCCGCTGCCGTCAGCGTATATTGTATCTGGTCGATATGTTCCTGGTTACGTGTTTCCATTTCCAGACGGAGATAGCAGCCGTTGATGTCGGCGGTATGGCTAACTCGTTCGTGATGGACGGATACCACATTGGCTCCGGTGCGGGCAATAATTTCAGAAACGTGCTGTAACTGTCCGGGTTTGTCGACCAGTTCGATCGTCATGGTGTAGGAACGGCCGGATTTCTGCAAGCCCCGTCCGATAACGCGAGAGAGGATCGTTACGTCGATATTTCCTCCCGATACCAGGCAGATCGCTTTTTTACCTTTTATGGGAACTTTATTGAACATGGCTGCCGCTACGGCTACCGCCCCTGCTCCCTCGGCGATTAATTTGTGCTGTTCGATCAGAGCCAGGATAGCGGTCGAAATCTCATCGTCGTTGACTGTAACAATTTCATCCACATACTTTTTACAATATTCAAATGTATGTTCACCCGGTTCTTTTACGGCTATACCGTCGGCAATGGTACGGACGAATCCCATCCGTTCGATTTTATTGTGCTCGATAGAATTCAGCATGCTTGGTGCACCGCTGGCCTGTACGCCGTATATTTTTACATTCGGATTCAGATGTTTGATTGCAAAGGCGACGCCGGAGATAAGTCCCCCTCCGCCTATTGGAACGATTACGGCATCCAGGTCGGGCAACTGTTCCAATAATTCCAGTCCGATAGTCCCTTGTCCGGCAATAACGTCTTCGTCATCAAAAGGATGGACGAACGTATATCCTTTTTCATCTCTCAGCTTCAGGGCTTTCTGATAAGCGTCGTCGTACACGCCTTCGACCAGGCAAACATCGGCACCGTACCATTTGGTAGCCTCTATCTTGGAGATCGGTGCATTGTCCGGCAGGCAGATCAGTGACTTGATGCCATGGGTGGTGGCAGCCAGGGCGACACCCTGTGCATGATTACCGGCGGAACAGGCTACGACGCCTTTGGCCTTCTCTTCTTCTGTCAGTTGGGCGATTTTGAAGCAGGCACCGCGGACTTTGAATGATCCAGTAATCTGTAAGTTCTCCGGTTTCAGATAGATATGAGAATCCGGATTGATGTTGGGCGCACTGATCAGGTCGGTGCGACGGATAACTGTTTTCAAGGCAAAAGATGCCTGATAAATCTTATCGAGTGTGAGCATTACGCTAAATTTTTGAGGAGACAAATATAGGGAGAATTCAGATATCTCACCGAAACAATAATGCTTTTTTATTATCTCGCCAATATTTCGTATATTTACACGCTGGAATTTACTTTCCGGCAGAGGCTGAAAAAGAAGATAGAGCACCATATAAGTATATGAAACCAGAGGATATTGAAGATTTCACAGAAGAAAACGAGAACGAGGAAATAGAACAGACAAATACAGACTCACAGGAAAATGGTGAGCAATCTGATTCTACTACACATTCGGAATATAAAATACCCGGGAAGGGAGAAGGCCGCGTATCCTATCATCTGTCGGGGATGTATCAGGATTGGTTTTTGGATTACGCTTCGTACGTGATCCTGGAACGTGCAGTGCCGCATATCAATGACGGTCTGAAACCTGTGCAACGTCGTATCTTGCACTCGATGAGGCGTTTGGATGACGGACGGTATAATAAGGTCGCCAATATCGTGGGGCATACCATGCAGTTTCACCCTCATGGAGATGCTTCTATCGGGGATGCGCTGGTACAGTTGGGACAGAAAGACCTGTTGATCGATTGCCAGGGAAACTGGGGTAATATCCTTACTGGTGACGGTGCCGCTGCTCCCCGTTATATCGAAGCACGTCTTTCCAAATTTGCTCTTGAAACAGTCTTTAATCCGAAGACTACTCTTTGGCAGCTATCTTATGACGGGCGTAATAAAGAACCGGTTACTTTGCCGGTGAAATTTCCTTTGCTGCTGGCCCAGGGAGTGGAAGGTATTGCCGTCGGTCTTTCTTCTAAAATACTTCCTCATAATTTTAACGAGTTACTGGACGCTTCGATAGCTTACCTGAAGGGGGAAGACTTCGCTTTATATCCTGATTTTCAGACAGGAGGTTATGTCGATGTCTCTAAATATAATGACGGTGAGCGCGGCGGTTCGGTAAAAGTCCGTGCTAAAATAACCAAGCTGGATAACAAGACATTGGTAATCAGCGAAATTCCATACGGAAGAACGACTTCTTCCGTGATCGAATCCATCTTGAAAGCAAACGACAAGGGAAAGATCAAAATCCGGAAAGTCGATGACAATACGGCGAAAGATGTAGAAATCCTGGTGCATCTGGCTCCGGGCGTATCGTCAGACAAAACGATCGATGCCTTGTATGCCTTTACAGATTGTGAGATCAGCATTTCGCCCAACTGTTGTGTGATCATGGACAACAAACCTCACTTCCTCAAAGTGAGCGACGTGTTGCGTCATTCGACAGACGATACGCTGCATCTGTTGCGTACCGAATTACAGATACAGAAAGCCGAGCAGGAAGAAACTCTCTTCTTCGCTTCCCTCGAAAAGATATTTATTGAAGAACGTATTTATAAGGATGCAGAGTTTGAAAACTCGAAGGATATGGATGAGGCCGTGGCTCATATCGACTTGCGCCTGACTCCGTTCAAGCCTGATTTTATCCGTGAAGTAACCCGCGAAGATATCCTTAAACTGATGGAGATCAAGATGGGACGTATCCTTAAATTCAACTCGGAAAAGAGCAATGCTTTGATTGCCCAGATTCGTGAAGAGATCGAGCGCATCAATCATCATCTGGATAATATCGTAGACTATACGATCAACTGGTTTACCATGTTGAAGGAAAAATATGGCAAGAATTATCCGCGTATGACCGAAGTCCGTAACTTCGACACGATCGAAGCAACGAAGGTGGTGGAAGCAAACGAAAAGCTCTATATCAACCGTGCGGAAGGTTTCATGGGAATGAGCCTCAAGAAAGATGAATATGTTTGTAACTGTTCGGATATAGACGATATCATTCTGTTCTATCGTAACGGAACGTATAAGATCGTGAAGGTCAGCGATAAAATGTTTGTCGGGAAAGATGTTTTGTATGTGAATGTATTCAAACGTAACGATACCCGTACTATTTACAATGTTATTTACCGTGATGGAAAAGTCGGTTATAACTACATCAAACGTTTTGCCGTCACCGGTGTGACACGTGATAAGGAGTATGACGTGACGAAAGGAACGGAGGGCTCACGGGTGTTATATTTCAGTGCGAATCCCAATGGGGAAGCTGAAACGGTCAAGGTGATCCTTAAACCGAAACCCCGCCAGAAACTGCTTGTGTTTGAAAAGGATTTCAGCGAGATCGCCATTAAGGGACGTGGCTCGATGGGAAATATCCTGACAAAGGCGGATGTGCATAAGATCAGCCTGAAACAGAAGGGTAGTTCTACGTTGGGAGGACGCCAGGTTTGGTTCGACTGGGATGTGCTGCGCCTGAACTATGACGGTCGCGGTGACGAACTGGGCGAATTCCAGAGCGATGACCTGATCCTGGTAGTTTTACGCAACGGCGATTTCTATACGACGAACTTTGATCTGAGCAATCACTACGACGACAATATACAGATTATAGAGAAATTTAACTCGAATAAAGTCTGGACGGCCGCTTTATATGATGCCGACCAGAAATATCCGTATCTGAAACGTTTCGTGCTGGAAGCCGGTAGCAAGAAGCAGAACTTCCTGGGTGAGAATCCGAAGAGCCGCCTGATGTTGCTTACCGATGAGGTTTATCCCCGTATTGAGGTGGTATTCGGTGGTCATGACGCTTTCCGCGAGCCTCTTGTGCTGGACGCGGAAGAGTTTATCGCAGTGAAAGGCTTCAAAGCGAAAGGCAAACGTATCTCTACCTTTGAGGTGGAAACGGTCAATGAGCTTGAACCAACCCGCTTTGCTCCTGCGGAACAGCCGGGAGATACGAGTGGAGAAGGTAATCCGGATAATGATGATACCGGGCAAACAGAGAGTGATTCGGATATTATAGACGAAATAACCGGGCAGATGAAGTTGTTTGATGAATAGCCTATGAAGACGTTGGCCTCTCTGATGATTTTGTCTTTTTGTCTGGTGTTTCCGCTTGCGGCCCAGACAGACAAAAATGTGGAAGACGAAATTCCGCGATCGGTCAATGAGGCGACGATGATAGGAATAGGCGGTTACAATGTCATGGATACCTACCTGACTCCCGGGATAGAAACGAAATATACGGGATGGGGTGTACGGATACAGAATGAACGGATGAAGATTGTCCGGCTGGCGGATTATAAGGTATCGCGCCAGCAGTTTCTCAATGTCGAGTTTGCATCTACCCGGAATGCTGCGGACGTGGCAACCGATTATGTGGGTTTTGTGGACTATTCGCTTGGATATCATTACCGCTTTACCAACCTGTTGCCGAATCTGAAAGTTCTGACAGGCCTTTCGGGGCGTTTGTCGGGTGGCTTTATTTATAATACCCGTAACACGAACAATCCGGCTTCGGGCAAGGCTGATTTGGATTTGAACTTCTCGGCGATGGGGATTTATGGTTTTAAGTTCGGGAATTATCCGGCGACTTTCCGTTACCAGATGGAAATACCGTTTATCGGTGCCCTGTTTGCCATCCATAAAGGTCAACCTTATTATTATCTCAGCCAGGGAGACCGTAGCGGTGTGATAAAGTTCAGTTCGCTTCATAATAAGTTCGCCATGAGGAATTATTTTACCTTCGACTTTCCGATAGCAAATTTTACGGTGAGGGCCGGCTATCTGAACAGCATGTACCGGACAGATGTGAACGGGATTAAGACGCATGTTTTATCTAATTCCTTTATGATCGGCCTGGTGAAGGAGTTTTATTCCTTTGGAGGGAAACGCCTGAAACAGAGGCATAAGTACAGCAGTGCCTACTATTGAAAGAGAAAAAATGAAATTACGTATCCTATATTGTTTATTCCTGGCTATTATACTTCTTCCAGCTTGTGAGAAGGCGGATAAGTATAATCCGTCTCCCAGGGATAACTTTGAGGCGCTTTGGCGGATTCTGGATGAGAATTATTGTTTCTTCGAATTTAAGAATATCGATTGGGATGAAGTGCACGACCGTTACAGTGTTCAGATCGATGATAAGATGAGCCAGTACGACCTGTTTGATGTATTGGGTAAAATGCTGGCGGAACTGAAGGACGGGCATACGAATCTGTTTTCTTCATTCGATGTGGCCCGTTACTGGGCTTGGTATGAGGATTATCCGGCTAATTTCGATTCGGACATACAGAAGAATTATCTGGGGACAGATTATAAAATTGCCGGTGGACTGAAATATAAATGTCTGTCTGATAACCAGGTGGGTTATGTTTACTATGGTAATTTCTCCAGCGGGGTAGGCGAAAGTAATCTGGATAATATGTTCCTGCATTTCAAAGACTGTAAAGGTATCATCTTTGACGTACGAAATAACGGGGGAGGTGCGATGTCAAATTCGGACCGGATCACCCAACGTTTCCTGGAAGAAAAGATATTGACCGGCTATGTCATGTATAAAAAAGGGAATGGGCATAATGACTTTTCCACTCCTTATCCTTTATATCTTTCTCCGTCCGACCGGCTTCGCTGGCAGAAACCGGTTATCGTTTTGACGAACCGTCATTGTTACAGTGCCACGAATAATTTTGTGAGTACGATGCGTTTATTACCCCACGTAATGATTATGGGTGACCGTACCGGAGGTGGTAGCGGTTTTCCCTTTACAACGGAGTTACCCATAGGGTGGAGTGTCCGTTTTTCCGCTTGCCCGATCCTTGATGCAGACAAGAAACATACAGAGTTTGGTATTGATCCGGATCAGGAAGTGGCTATGACCAAAGAAGATATGCAGAAAGGAAAAGACACTATTATAGAAGCTGCTATCTCGCGCCTTTTGTCCGGCTCAGAACTGTCAGAGCCTGATATAAATAAAATCTCCCCCGAAATACTTGCAGATTAATAAAAAAGATTTACCTTTGCACCGCAAACCAAATGCGGCTGTGGTGTAATTGGTAGCCACGCCAGACTTAGGATCTGGTGCTTCACGGCGTGGGGGTTCGAGTCCCTTCAGCCGCACAAAATGCAAATCGGAATCTGCAATATCAAAATTAGTGAAACCTTGAATAATTTCTTCTTTCGTATGATTGTAAGGAAAACGTTCTACATATAAGTTTAACATTTCAGTTATCGAATATGTATTATGTAATTCGTGAATATCCCAAAAGTCTTTCTTTCGTCCACCACGCCCGATTACATCTAGTTTCATGGCTATAATATCCTCAAAAGACGTTAGACGTATATTATCAATGACTTTTGCAGGACGAATAAAAGGATCTGTATAAAATAGATCGAGTTTGACAGAATCGTCAACAGAGTCACCTATTATATAGGAACATCCGAAACCAACAATTTCACCACAATCTCCGTTACAGTATGCAAATTGAGTTCTTAGCCAGTCTTGAATAACCCTAAAATCAATAGAATCATACTCGTAATCAGTAAATAAATCTATATCATCAGAGATACGGTGTCCTAACTGTAAACTCAATGATGTTCCACCTACAAGCTGGAAGGGGTGAAAAAGGTCATTGGACATTAATTGTGTCAATACCTTTTTTAGTAATGGCGTTACTGTTTGATATTTGAGTTTAGTTGGCATAATTCAGATATTTTTGAATGTTAGATTTTAGATTGACTGCATACTTATTATTTAAGTCCAGCAACGACAGGATTGTGTCTTTACCATAGAAACGAATTGTTTCAAGTATTTCTTTTTCATTTCCCCGTTCAAAAATACGATTAATGATATACCGTTTATTGGTGTTCCAATCTAATTTATCAAAGTCTGTATCCCAAAACAAGATCTTACGATATATAGAAAGATCAGGATGATATGATTGAGCTTCTTTCTTCTTTTCCAATTCAATATCATAATAAACCTGTAAGGTCATTAGTAGTCCTTCGTCTAAATGGAGTGATCTCTCGATCTTTAGAGACAAAGGTATGTTCATATTTCTTCGTCCCTTAATGATGGCACTTAACGTTTGAGGATGAACTCCTATGGATTCTGCAAATGCACCACTTCTTAATTGACGATTTCGTAACTCCCTGCTTAAAAATAAGCCAGGGTGAACACCTTTCAATATTTCTAATTGATCTTTCATATCACTACAAAAATAAACAAATTTGTTTAGAAATACAATATGTGGATATTTATTTAGCTCCCCCTACTCAATTACCCCAATCCTTATCGAGCATGGCATAAATTATATCGTCTACCCATTCGCCACGAAGGAAATAGTGCTTCTTTCCTGAACCCCAATTTTACGAACTTCTGAAAACAAGCAAAGGGGTACTTCACTCCAATTTGAGAATAAGTCCCCCCTTGCTTATAATTTCCTTTAATTATCAAATGTCAGTAATAATTGGTGATAAACAGTTTCGTTAATATCGTCGATTTAAGGTAAGTGTCGACTTGTATGAACTAAGTGCTTCTAATACCATCCTATCTTTAGCAAATTCTAACATAGTACGTTTACTAAAAAGAGGTCCGTCCTCTATATTCATAATTTTACCTTCAATGGAATAGTTAAACTTATATACCTCAGCTCCGAATCCGTCTTCCCTAAGAATATATTGACCATTCTGTGTATCAAAGAATTGCATCTCTACGTTAATTGTCCTTATAGTTTTATCTCCATCGGTTACGAGATTAACTCCCTCCCATGTCGTCTGTTTCAATGATTCAGAGTCAAATCTAAAATCATCATTATCATTACTGCAAGAAGTGGATACGATTGCCAAAAACAGTATTACAAATGTTCTGAATAAATTTTTCATATAACTATATTTTAATTGATAATAATTCAGGGAATAATAATACGTGCAAAGTTGGAGAACATGAATAAAAAAAGCCTTGAAATACTTCAAGACTTTCATTTTTGCCGTAGTTTTCTTCGTATATGGCTGACGGTTTCAGGTGTCACACCAAGAAACGAGGCTATCTCTTTTAAAGTAATATGCTGGGGGAGGTTTGTGCAGCGCTTTAGTAGCGCAACATAACGCTGCTCTGCTGTGTCGCAGTAAAAGCCAAGTAGCCGTTGATACATTTCTACAAAAATTTCTTCTGCTACCAATCTACCAAAACGTTGAGTATTTATGCTTGTTTCCCAAAAATCATTCAGTTCTTTCATAGATAACACGTACACAGAACAATCTGTAACAGCTTGAATATTGGTTAATGACCCCATGTGCTTAATCAGTGATGGGTAATCACACACAAAATCTTCGGTAAAACTATAACCGACAATAGGTTCGTTACCAGCATTATCAATACGAGTATATCTAAAAATGCCACTTTCGACAAATCCCACATATTTACATGGCTCATTTTGTCTAACAAAATAATCCTTCTTTTTAATCTCGATTGACTTTCCCTTTTCTAAAAAGTGCTTTTTGAATTCTGAGAAATCAATCTCATTTATGTATTCATTGAAGTTCACCATCTTATAATCCGCTTATATTTGCAAAGATATGATTTTTAGGCGGTAATTATTTTGAACATACACAAAGAAGTGGTTACCTTTTTCTGAACTCCTCCTCTTTGGGGTTGGTACTATTGGGAATAAAAGGTAGATCGAACAATTCACCAATGGAAAATTCGAAACATCTTTCTTGTTCATGGGGATGTGGAACGAGTATTCAACAATTTTTGAACTTTGCTTTATATGTTTTTTCTAATTTTGAAGTAAACAAAGTCAATATAGAAATGAAATTTTTAATCCCATATAAATGATTTGGATAATTCTAAATTAAAAAAGATGTTTTAGGAAAAAGGAATGTACGCACTTGTTCTAAAAAAGAGGCTTTTATAGGATATTCTTTATATCTTTGTGCATCAGGCAAAAAGAAATACTATGTCAGAGGTCAATTTATCAATATCACATTTAAATAGTTACACAATTCTCAAAGAGTTTTTCTTAGAAAAAGGCAAAAGAGTTGAATACACAAAAAAGGAATACTTCTTGCAACAAAATTTTCCATCTCTAATTGCTGGATGGATAGAAAATGGTTCATTTCGATATACTTACATGAATGAAGCTGGAAATGAACGTATTGTCTGTTTTTCGTTCGAGAAAGAATTTGTTTGTGATTATGCTTCTTTTATCCATAGAGAACCAGCACTTGTAAGCATTCAAGCCATTACAGATTGTGTAGTTTATCAACTAACATATAAAGAATTAATTGATTTCTTAGAAATGAACGCAGATACACAGAGATTGGGGCGTAATGTAGCAGAGTCTATGTTTAAAATGGCATACAAACGAATGCTGCAGGCATATTGTGATTCTCCAGAACAGAGGTACATAACGTTAATGCAGCGGTGTCCCAATTTGAAAGAAGAAGTCTCTCTAAAAGAAATTGCGTCTTTTATTGGTGTTACTCCTGAGACCGTCAGCCATATCCGAAAAAAAATATTATTAAAAGAGTCTTGAATTTTTTCAAGACTTTTTTACTGCATTCTGCCTTACTTTGCATCTTTATTATATAATGCCTTCTGCTAACTGCAAATGAACTATAACACAGGTTGTATACTGATTAGATTATCTGCGATTTTTAATATCAATCAACTAAGAACACAATTAAAATGGATATAAAACATAAAATTCAGTTTGGATGTAATGCTGATGAATTAGCAATGAAAGTATTATCAGGAAAAAAAACAGCGACTTCATCTTTATATGATTATCACTACAATGAATACAAAGATATAATAAAAGTAAATGAATTTGCTTCTATACTTGATTCACACAATAAAGAAATCTGTATAATACAAATTACTAAAATTGAAATTGTAAAATTCGAAAGTATTACAGAAAAATTTTCAATAGAAGAAGGAGATGTAAGTTTAGAAAATTGGAAAAGAATTCATACAGAATACTATTCTTCTATATTAAAGAAAATTGGGTTAAAACTCACAGGAGAAACAAGGTTGCTTTGTGAATGGTTTACTGTTGTTGTACCCAAGACACAAGAATAAACTACTTTCTCACTGAAATATAAGTGAAAATGTCTTATTGGTATCTCATTGATGAAGCAATAGGACTAATAAATAATGAAATACACATTTTAGAATAGCAAATAAAATATCCCGAGCAGTTTAAACGGCAACTTGATAAACCACCTCTTCAAGGTGCTGCCTGAAGATGACAACCTGCTACGATATTCAAAATCTATAACCGTATCTGTTACGCTTTGAATAAATACATTATCCCGTTTCCGGTTAAAATTCATCTCCAGCAAATCAAGGCTTTTCCCGTCCGCTTTTCATTTCATCAGGAGATAACGGTATTTCATATCATTGTCTTGTAACTGCTGCATCCGTTCCGCAAAACGAATATTCAGGACTAACGACGTAAGGCAAATGATTATTCCTGCTCTTTCCGTTTGCTGCGTATCAGCCGGAAACAATACCTTTAGCTTTTCTTTAAAATACTTGGCTCGTTCGAGAATTTTCTCTAAAGCCACATTTCGAAAAAGAGATATTGGATATTTACCATGACTATGTAGAGGAAGAGGCTTTAATAACTCATTCCTCTGCTTATGATTGTGTAGCCCGCATGTTGAAGCGGATGAGAACATTTGAAGGTGGTGATGCTATGGTCAATCAATTGCTCCGGGAATATAGAGATACATATAAGCGAAGAAAAATATGATCGCAGCATTGGAAAAAGTGTAAGTATTCATTTATTACCCCAATCCTTATCGAGCATGGCATAAATTATATCGTCTACCCATTCGCCACGAAGGAAATAACTCTCTTTGAAATGAGCTTCTTTCCTGAATCCCAGTCGTTCGATAAGTCGGATAGAGGCGGTGTTTCTTGGATCAATAGATGCTACAATACGATGTTTCTTTAGGATTGTGAAAAAATAGTTTACCATTGCCGTTAATGCTTCGGTGGCATATCCTTTACCTTGAAAAGTTTTATTCAACGTACAACCGATCTCTACCTGCATTCTTTCGTGTCCTGTGAAGATTATTCCCAAATCTCCGATCAGACGGTTTTCATTCTTGGTAAGAATGGCAAATTGAAAGCATATGTCGGCTATATCTATAGTCATCGGCATATTGGTTATATAATTACGAACTTCCTCCACAGATTCGGGGAACCAGCCCTGATATTGGTTTTCAATAGTATCAGAGCGGTAAGCGTATATTTCTTCCGCATCATCCGGGTTTGCTAACCGTATAATCAACCTGTCGGTCAGAATATTGCCGAAAGTAGTACCTGCTCTATCAACGTTTTTGGATTCAAGCATATGTCTTTTCTTTTTATTTGATTTAAGACTCCATTGTGACAATTGTATTTTCTAAGAATACAATTTTTACTCATCTCCAAAGATAGTAAATATTTGGAAAACAGCTGTTTTATCCTTTAATGCAATGTGTTAAAGTGGGATATTACGTGAAATGATAAGATGACAACACGAACTTTTGAAGTGAAATTATGGAATTTGACAAAATGAGGCAATATTGCTTTTCTTTTGAATTAAAAGATTTTATTATAGTCTTTTTGCTAACTTGTATGTTATGTCAAATTGGTGTTACAGAAGAGCGCTAAATACAATATTTAACAATCCCCTTTAGGTATATGACTTTTGCAATTCGTTTAAAAGGATTTTTCATCTCGTTTAAAACGAATTTTTTTTCATTTTAAATGAGATAGGGATTTATTTAAAGGGAAATTCTTTGTTAATAAGTGTTGATTACGGCCTCTTTCGAAGCTATTTTGTAGTATGAAAGCATGTTGAATAACACTTTTTGTGTTCTATAACAAGGCAGATGAGTGTTGTAAGTGGATTGACAATATGTAGTGTATACGATAAATATTTGGTCGATTGTTTTGTTTTATTTGATATGGGCAGCATAATGCTGTTTTGGTTGTTTCAGGCAAGATGATATGTTATTTCTTAAGTTGCTGACAGTGGTGTAAAAGGTAGCATGTCTTGATTCTCTCCCGTGCAGCCTTTTCATAGGAGGGTTGAATTGACAGTTTGATATTCGTGAGTTCTTCATAATAATATAATTCAAGTACGGATTATACAGATTTCATTGTTTAGATAAATAAGCAATTTGTCAAATCCGTATAATCCGTGCCTGTAAGAAAATATAAAAAGGCTTTTGCTATAGTCTTCTTATGGTTTAGGGACTACCGGTTAATTATAAAACATCAGGCAAATATTATTGGATAGATGTTCTATTGCCTTCGCTTTTATGTAACAACCTGGTATCGCCCATCTATTCATTAAATAGTCGTAGTTTTGGGTTATCTCCAGATAAGAGATGAATCCCTTTACATACTCATTTTTATCAGGGAATAAATAAACAAATTCACATTTACCTTCGTTGCTGAAAAGACAAGTCATCGTAAATGCTTCCTGGTCAAATCGTATCTCGATCGATTTTTCTTCCACATTTTTTTCGAAATAGTCTATCAAGCAATATGGATAGTTTATATATTTCTGTCTGATTTCTGGTAATGACAGATTTAATAAAGAAGTAATTTGTTGTAGCAGATAGTAATAGCCTTTTATTCCAGTTATATTATTATTGTCCATATGAATACGTTCCTTTTTAAGCCTGATTCGGAGGAATCGAGCCTATATTAATACTATGATATTTTAATTACCTGTATTATATAGACTTATTCATTCTGTACTATCAAACAAAACAAATAAAAACAGGAACGTTGTGCAAATATATGATTTAGAATCAAAAAGCTAAAGGCAATTCTGCTTTTTTTGTACTTTTGTATTTTAACGTTGTACATAATCAAGCATAATGAAAGATTCAATCGCTTATCTGCCCAAAGACAAACAGGAAGAACTGAATTTTCTTGTAACGGAGATACTTCGTCGCTTACCTCAGACGGAGTTTATTATTCTGTATGGAAGTTATGCGAGGGGTAATTATGTTCGCCGTAGCATACGAATTGAAGACGGCGGTATTCCTACCGTTAAAATCTCAGATTATGACATCTACGTGATAACAAGCGGAATAAACAGCAAAAAAGCGGAAACCATCCTGGATAACGTAGAAGATATCTTCTTTGCCGGAAAAGATTTTGACCGCGACACTCCGGTCGAGTTTATCAACGATGATATT
>QWCH01001965.1_pt1 | contig 28118 bp, 19 predicted proteins | sample 1972671 | NCBI WGS metagenome assembly QWCH01 (sample SAMN09866713, study PRJNA288562) | Human gut metagenome isolate term3_stool, whole genome shotgun sequencing... | isolation source: gut | host: Homo sapiens | place: USA: California
CCGTCCGCCCCTTGACAGCTGCCACCACGGAAGTTGCCAACTCCGGCATACTCGTGCCTGCCGCCACGATCGTCAACCCGATGACCGCCTCACTCCAACCCAAGGTTTTCGCGATAACCACGGCATTATCCACGAGTAATCCCGATCCCCAGACAAGCAATCCCAACCCCGCGACCATAAACACGATATCCAACACCCAACTCTTTGTCGGTCGAATCTCTTCATCGGTTTCAGCCACTTCACCCCGTTTCGCCTTGTAAATACAATACACCATATACGCGCAAATCCCGGCAAAAAACAATATTCCCGCCCATCGGGCAAATACCCCGCTACGGAAAATGACAACGAACAGAACCGTCGCCAATAACATCACCGGCATATCAAACCGGATCAACCGGGGATTCACCCGCAAGGGATAAATCATCGCCGAAATACCGAGTATCACGCATATATTGAAAATATTCGATCCCATGACGTTCCCCACGGCAATCCCCGGCGTACCGTCCAACGCGGACTGCACGCTCACGAGTAACTCCGGGGCACTCGTCCCGAACGCCACGACAGTCAATCCCACCACCAGCGGTGAAATTCCCAAACGAACGGCAAGCGAAGAACTCCCTTTCACCAAAAAGTCCGCCCCGAAATAAAGCACCGCGAGCGAAGCAACTACAAGAAGAACCGGTACAAGCATAAAAGCTAAAAGTTAAAAGTTAAAAACTAAAAGTTCATGTTCACGGAACAATTATTCATCGTTATTCGTACTTTTGAAGTTTCAAAAATAGAAATAAATTTACACTATCAGCTCTTAACTTTTAGTTTTTAGCTTTTAGTTTTTAACTCAATCGGCATGTTAAAGCATTTCAAGGAATTACTCAACACGGCAAAACATACCCCGAAACTGGGGGGACTGGAAATATTCAAGTATATCGGACCGGGGCTACTCGTCACCGTGGGATTTATCGATCCCGGTAACTGGGCGTCCAATCTTGCCGCGGGAGCTGAATTCGGTTATGCCTTATTGTGGATGGTTACACTCTCGACAGTCATGCTTATCGTCCTGCAACACAACGTGGCGCACCTCGGGATTGCCTCCGGATTGTGCCTTTCGGAAGCCGCCAGCGAACACTTGAAGCCCCACTATGCTAAGGGGATTCTCTATTCCGCCATGCTCGCCTCCATATCCACCTCGCTCGCCGAGATTTTGGGCGGCGCCATTGCCTTGCAAATGCTATTCGATATTCCCGTACGTGCCGGCTCCTTACTCGTGTTGGTGTTCGTTGTCATCATGCTTTTCACGAATACTTACCGGGTGATCGAGAAATGGATCATCGCTTTCGTGTCAATCATAGGCTTGTCATTCATATACGAACTTTCACTGGTAGACATTGACTGGAACGAGGCACTTCCCGCGTGGGTAACGCCCGCTTTTCCCGAAGGCTCCATGGTCGTGATCATGAGCGTGCTCGGTGCCGTGGTTATGCCTCACAATCTCTTCCTGCACTCGGAAATTATCCAGAGCCGACAATGGAACATACAGGACGATAAAATCATCAAGAAACAACTGCGTTACGAGTATGCCGATACGATACTCTCCATGGTCATCGGTTGGGCAATCAACAGCGCTATGATACTGCTTGCCGCCGCCACGTTTTTCCGTAGCGGAACACCCGTCACGGAGTTAGAGCAAGCCAACTCGCTACTCACGCCGCTGTTGGGTAATAACGCCGCCGTGATCTTTGCCGTGGCACTTCTGTTTGCGGGAATTTCCTCGACCATCACTTCCGGTATGGCGGCAGGCTCTATCTTCGCCGGCATATACAAGGAGCCTTATGATATTAAAGATAGTCACTCCAAAATCGGCGTACTGTCTTCCCTTATTCTCGCCTTTGCACTAATCATGCTAATATCCAACCCGTTCCAAGGACTGATTTACTCGCAAATGGCTCTTAGCGTACAACTCCCGATCACGATCTTCACGCAGGTACACCTTACCTCGTCCTCCAAGGTCATGGGAAAATACAAAAACTCCACTTACACGAAATGGCTGCTGTACGTCATCGGGGGAATCGTCACGGCATTGAACGTGATGCTGTTGATCAGCTTCTTCTAAAAGTTCCTTTAAAGAAAAGGCTGTAATCCAACTCTCCCTCTGTTTATAGAGGGAGTACCCCGAAGGGGGGAGGGAGTTCTTTTCACTATATTCAAAAACTCCTCCGGCACTCCGTGCCACCTCCTCTATAAACAGAGGAGGAGCTGGAATACAGTCTTCAACGCTAGAGAAGCAACCTGTAACCTGCAACTTGCCGCAGGCAACTCTTAAATCTCAAATTAAAATCTCATCAGCTCCTCAGGTACCCGTACCAACTCCTCCCCCCGCAACTCTTTCGCCAGAATCTTTCCGTCAGGGCTGACCAGAATAATGTGCGGGATACCCTTGATGCAGTAACGCTCCATCACATCATCTCCTTTTTCCAACATCAAGTGTTCCCAATAACTACCATCCTCGTGAATAGCCTCGATCCATTTATCCTTATACCTGTCGGAAGAAACACCTAATATCTTGAAATTCTTTCCCTTGAACTGTTTCAAGGCTTTCAGTAAAGCCGGAGTTTCTTCCCTACACCAATGGCAATAAGAATTCCAGAAATCAACCAACACGTAATTCCCCCGGAAATCACTCAATTTCACCGGATTGCCCAAAGTATCCAGACCTACAATTTCGGGAGCCTCGTGACCAATGGCGCAATTTTCGTACAAGTCCAACTTCTGTCCCATCTTGGGCAGATAAGAAGTATTCTTCGCATCTTTCCCGAAACTATCAATATACGCTTTTTCCGATACGATCGATTCTAACGTCGGGAAATCCTTACGCTGAAACACGTTATAATAATAAAGATACATCCCGAAAGGGTTCTCCATATTCTTCTGAACGTATTCTTTTACCAATTCCCGTTCTCTCTCGCTTCCCTCGTCATAATAAGGTTCCGATTCTTCTTTTATCCGTTTCATTTCTTCCCGGTTTCCTGCTTCCCTCGCTTTATAAAAGAGCGCGTTCAACGAATCTTTGATTGCCCCGAAAGTTTCGGCATACACACGTTTTTTAAACTCCCGGTATTTCTTGTCTAACGGAGAACCTTCCACAGACCAATCGATCTGTTCTTCCGAAATCGACTCGGGTTTCAATTTGATTTTGTTCCCGTCCAAGAAGAAATAACCGCCATGCCAAGGGGTATCCCCGATAAAATATAACTCCGGTCGGGCATCCTTCACGACAAAAGTAAATTGTCCGTTCTTCACCTCGGCAGAATCAATCACTTGATGTATACCCCGGTATTCATGCACAACCTCGCACAAGTATATCTTGTTAATATCCAAAGTTCCCGTATTCCCGGTTATCGTTCTCTGCCCGAAAACATAAACAGAGAAAATACATAATATCAATACAACAATCCCTTTTCTCATTTTACACGCTTTTATTATTTCAAAACAGCATCCAGCAAAGCGGTAATACCCTCTTCCGACGGACGGGGAGCATAAGCATTCACGATCTTAAAATCCTTGTCAATCAATATAAAACGAGGTATATACATGATACACCACTCGTCCTTCAACGCTTGATCATGTGATATATACTGCGGTAAATCCTTGTGATGATTTTTCAAGTAAGACAACCACGTGGATTGACGTGCATCCGTGGAAACCGGGATAAACACGATATCTTTCCCCTCGTACTTTTTACTCAAAGCCTCGAACGCGGGAGATTCCTGTATGCAAGGTCCGCACCATGTCGCCCAGAAATCGAGATAGATAGCTTTTCCCCGGAAATCACTCAATTGTTTCGTGTTGCCGTCAACATCCTCGATGACAATATCAATGGCCGGCTGTCCTTCTACCAATTTTCCCGCCTGCCCGGCCTTATATTTTACTTCCGTGGCGATATCCCGATTCTTAGAGCGAGCGATAAAGTCATTCGCTTGTCCCACGGTTTCGGGCGTCACTTCCCGGCGCAAACTCTCTACTTTTTCATAAGCCTCGTAAAGCTCTCCGGTTCTCTCCGGCAACACGATACCCTCGAACCATCCGAATTTATCCCCGTTAGCATAAGAAAGTACATCTCTCACGACGGCCACATTCAGTAATAGGGTATCGGTCAAATCCTTGTACATCCGGTTCAATTCCGGTGTAATGGTCGCGAAATGCGCGTTCTGCATTTTCTCCAACTGCTCCTGTATCGCTTTTTGTTCCTCCGGGGTTGCTTTTTGGAAAGCTTGCCAATCCAGACGGTATTCTTTCCCGTAAGAAGCGTAACTGATATAACTATTCACAACGTCCGCGACAATCCGGGCATTCTCCATTCTCTTGAAATCCGGGGATACGTTCTTCAGGTTCTCCAACTCCGTTTTCCGAACAGCGGCAAGACTATCCACCAGAAGTTTCGTTGTCGGGAAATCCGTTCTCACGTTAGAACCGCCTTCCAGAAAAGAACCGCCTTTCGGGAACAATCTCTTCTTCATGTAATTGTTCGCCTCTGCCCCCACACCCTTAAACGTAGCCTCTTTATTACTTTCGGTAATATAAACTTCCATATCATCGCCGGGCGTCAGGTAAAGCGTGTTACGACTTATCGAGAAATACTCCGGTTTCTTCAACTCGATCACCGTATCGAACATCCCGTTTTCATCCGTGTGCAAAATAATATCCCGACTATCCCCAATCATGGATGCCGTTCCGTTATAACGCATCACTTCCGAAGGTGTCATTCCCTTCAATTGTCCCTTCAAATGAACGGTAGTCTTTTCTTCCTTGCAGGAAAAACAAATAACCACCATGATAAATAAATATACAATACTTTTCATCCTGTTTCAATTTTAATACGTGGTAAAGGAAGAGCTGAACTACTCACCCTCTTTGGGATGTGTCGCCAGCTCCTCCCCCCATAAATTCTATCTCTCGTTAGGCTCCATGTTCGGATTAAAACTCAACACCTTGGGCGGTATCGGGAAAATATACCTCGGACTATTCGCTTCCAACGTGTAAGTCTGTCCGTTTGCCACGTGCGTTATCGTCTTCGCGTAACGAGGCTCCCGATTCAATCGCTTCAAGTCAATCACCCGGGTACATCCCAACATACACATTTCCTTTCTTCTCTCGGTCAACACCTTATCCAAAGCCTCTTCATTCGTTGCCGCACTTTGTGACTGATACCCGACAATCCGGTACTCCAACAATTGATCCAGATAAAGCATTGCCTGATCTTTACTTCCCACCCGGGCTTCGCACTCCGCCGCGATCAAAATAACTTCCGGCACGGACATCGCCATGTTAGCGTAAATATACGGTAACCACAAATAATTATCGTAATTCACCCCCCAAGCATAGTTGGAGAAGAAAAGCTTAAACCGCATATCATTATCGTGATCGTACAAAGCCACCAGTTCGTCGGAACCGAAAGCCGTACCTGAAAAACCAAATGTCCACGGGGCTAAACGGATATAAATATTCTCCGGATTATCCGCGCCATAAGGAACATCTATACGACCGATACTTTTTTCCGGGTCAACCACAGAATAATTCTTCAAATCGAGTAAAGAACTATTCTCTGCCAAAGACTGTTTGGCATATTTCAACGCCTCGTTATAATCTCCCATATATAAATACATCCGCGCCAACATACCCAATCCCACGGGTTTGGAAGCCCGGTAGGCTGTCTTCTGTTTATCCGGCAAATAAAGAGCTGCCGTGTCCAAGTCTGTCAATATCTGATCGTACACTTGCTGTACGGTTGCCCTCTCCAAATTGGACTTATTAATATTCTTGTCCAGCATCAACGGTACTCCCGGATCAGTAGCGGCTGTATTCTTGTTATAATGATTCGCGTACGCGTTTACCAAGGTTAAATATTCAAATGCCCGTCCCAACAAAGCCTCTGCACGTAGGGAACGTTTTTTATCCAACGTGACATCTTCCACGTTCATCACATCCTCAATGATTGTATTGTAATAATAGATGCGATTATACGAATATTCCCACAACCCATCTCTCTCCGCATCCCCGAATATCTCCGCTTGAAACGTGTATAAATTCCGATCAGGTACTTCCAAATCATTGAAATTAACATCCCCGTCGTCCGGCAAATACACGTCGTCTGTCATAAAATTCGGGTATGAGTCGGAAGCCTTCAACAATTGGGCATAATTGATCAATTTCTCGTAATCCTCGTAATTTTTCGGAATAACAATTCCTTTCGGTTGGAGATCCAAAAAACTGTCACACGAGATAAAACATCCCGTAAGACACAATAATAATAAATATATCTTGTTTTTCATAATGCTTAATACTTTAGAAAGTTACTGATACACCTAACGTACAAGTTGTCGGGACAGGCAAAGTTCTGGCACCCCAACCATAACCGGTGGTCGTGTATGCCTCCGGATCAAGGTCGCTATTGTTAGCCACCCAGCGCCATAAATTACTAACCTGACAATTCACGGACATACTTTCCAGACTAAACTTCCGAATCCACTCTCTCGGTAAATCGTAAGACAAAGTCACATCACGCAATTTGATATAATCTCCTTTGATAACATGCGTGTCAAGTGCATACCATACTTGCTTCATCGTGTAGGAAGCACTCCTGTTCATGGCAGGCGCAATACCCTTGATATTCTCGTCTCCCGGTTTCCGCCAATGGTTCATTGCTTTTTTAGAGATATTACTTGTTACACTACCCGTCAAGTAAGGAGATATCTCATCTCTCAACACGTGTCCGCCATTATATATAAACATAAACGACAAACTCCAACCTTTGTATCTAAATCTATTAATCAACGAAGCCGTGTAAGGTGGACGCGTCGTTCCCGAATACTCCAATTCCTCGATCGACCCAACATTTGAGACCTTCTTACCATCCTTATCATACACTAACGGAGCTCCGTTTTCCGGGTCAAGTCCCGCGGACTGGTAACTGAACAAACTGTACATCGGTCGTCCCTTCGTGTGTACTACTCCTTGCACGTAAGAAAATACAGTAGTACCACTATGTTTCATCTTGGTTATTTTATTTTTATTGTACGAGAAATTCAAATTAGTCCGCCACTCAAAATCGGGTTTTGAAATATTAATACTTCCCAATGCCACTTCAATACCCTTATTATTCAAACTACCGTAATTCACCTTCAAACTACTCCATCCTAACGTCGGGTCCGTATCTCGATTTCCTAACAAATCCGTACTCTTGCGAATATAGTAATCTATCGTTCCGTTCAAACGGGTATTAAACATCGTGAAATCCACTCCGATATTTGTGACAGCCGTCTTTTCCCAACGCAATTCCGGGTTAGGCGGACTCGTGATGTTAGCACTAAAATCCCCCGTCCAATTGTTATAACCGTAATCCTCCACAGTCAAATAAGGTCCGGTTTCTTTCGATACATTACCGTTTATACCGTAAGTTAAACGTAAATTCAAACGATTGATCCATTTTACATTACTCATAAATTCCTCCGACGCCATAAACCAACTGGCACCCACCGACCACAACGGGCGATATTGGTATTTCGGGTCCGTACCAAATAAATTGGATTGATCCACACGAATACTCCCGTTAATAGAATAACGATTATTATACGTGTAAGAAGCATTACCGTAAAAAGAAACGTAACGGTCCTCGTCCTGCGAGAAATAATTCCAATCCCAATCAACCCAATTATAAGAACCGGAAAGAGCCTCCGTTCCGCTTATCGGACTCATTTCATTAGGGTTAACCGGTTTATAACTAAGACTGTGATCGTCATATCCCATCTTGTAAACACTTGTCTTTGTATCTCGTATCAACCTACGTTCCGCACCTGCCAAGGCTGCCACACCATGCATTTCCTTAAACACCCGGTTAAAATTCACTTGACCTCTCATCGTGTAAGAGTAAATATCTTCTTCTATTTGTAACAGTTGTCCACCAGAAGGAATGTTCATGGTAACTTCTCCGGTTTGCTTGTCTACCGTGGATGCATCGTTCACCATATTCCTCACGTAGTAAGAATCTTTATCATACAACTGTCTATTTTTGATCTGTGTGTTCTCCGTCTGATACCTCAAATCCACTGTCAATCCTTCGATAATCTTCACGTTAAACCCTGCCTGCAAACGATAGTAAGACGATTTATCCTTGTAATGTTTACGCTCCAACTCTTCCAGCGGAACATATCTCTCGTTCAACAAACCAAGACTCTCCAAACGATCCAACTCGTAATCCGATTTACCTTTTCTCCATTCCCGGGGACTTCCGTCATCATTTCTCAACATCTGATAGGAAGAGCCTCCCGTGTACAAGGACAACTCTGTATTACTCCGGGTTCCAGAACTACTTATATTGTCAAAACCGTTCTTTCCGCTATCCTTCGTGAAACTACCGATCACGCCAAAATCTGCCGATAACCAATCGAAGAACTTCACGTTTTCTTTCAACGTGAAACCGATTCTCTCGTCACTACGATTTTTCTCGTAAGGATTATTGCCGTAATAATTCAACGAAACCAAATAATTATTTTTCTCCGTTCCTCCCGTGAGCGACAGATTGTGTTGATGCGTGATCGCCGTTCTTAGAAATTGATCCTTAACTTGATTCTTGTTATTGGCATTCCGGTACACATCTAATTTTTGCTGCAACTCGGTTTCTCCGATTTGTCCCTGCTCCGCCATATACAACAACTCCGTCACCTCATTCAAAGCATTCCGCTTGTTCAAGTTAGCATAAGGAGTATGATAATACTCGAACCCTTCCACTTGTAAATCCACTAGTTGCGAACTATTCATCAATTTCAGGTAATCCAAATCCGGAAGCGGTTTGAACTTCACGCTACCATCATACGTTATTCTAGTCTTACCGCTTCTCCCACCCCGGGTAGTAATCACGATCACCCCGTTAGCCGCACGTGCACCGTAAATAGAAGCTGCCGTCGCATCCTTCAACACGGAGATATTCTCCACGTCCGCCGGGTTAATTGCCTCGATCTTACCCTCGTAAGGAACTCCATCTACTACATATAGCGGATTCCGGTTCCCGTAAACGGTAGATACTCCCCGGATACTCACCTGTTTGTTATAATTTACCAAACCCGTTACCAATCCCTCGATTCGGGACATGATATCCGTTTCCATCTTACCCTTATAATCTTTCGTCGTCACGACCGAGAATGAGCCGGTTGCTCTCTCTCTTGAAATCTTCTGGTACCCGGTTACGATCACCTCATCCAGATTCTCCGCCTCATCCTCCATGACCACGTTCACTTCTTGCTGCTGTTGCCCTACCGTGATCTCTTTATTTTTCATTCCCACGAACGAAAACACCAGCACGATAGTCGAATCGGGATCACATTTCAATTCAAACTTCCCGTTGACATCCGTGGCGACTCCCGTTAACGTTCCTTTCACCAACACGGTAACACCGGGTAACGGTATCCCCTTGTTATCCTTCACGGTACCCCTTATCAACCGTTTTTCCTGTGCTGCGGTTTTCTCTCCTTTCGCGCGAATCAGAACTACATTATTAAAAAGTTCGTACTCCAAATTCACTTTTCCCAACACCATTTTCAACACACGTTCCAACTCCATGTCTTTCACCTTCACGGAAACAGTTCCAGCCTCCCGTACCAGTGCGGAATTGTACATGAAACGGACTGTTGTCTGGTTTTTGACAGCCTCCACAAACTGTTCAACCGACACGCCCGCCAAATCCAAAGTCACCAGACTTTGCTGTGAATAGACATGCGCTGACAGATTCAGACTAAACAAGAAAACAAATACGATACAACATTTCATAATCATTAAATTTTTCTTGTACCTTTTTAATAGGTCGGAAAACCTAATTAATCGCTTTTTTTTCATACTATTGTACAATTTATATTAGAAATATAGATTCACGGGAGCCGGACACCGAACCTGAGAAATTTGTTGCCCGGTTTCCCTTTTTTATTTAAACAAAATCACTGTATGCCCTTTTATATCATAATGTACATCTTTTAATCGCTCCAATAACTGCAAAAAAGTATTGATATTATCATACCGTTCCAAGCTACCCGTGTACTCCAAATCTCTTAGAGAATCATCCTGAAAAACGGCTTCTACCCCGTACCAACGTCCCAAAATATCCATGATAGCACCTAACGTCCTATTCTTAAAGACAAACAACCCGTCTTTCCATCCCACGTATTCCTCCACGTCCACCGTTCTTTTTTCCAACACCCCGGAAATGTGAACAACAGCCTGTTCGCCGGGAGCCAACAGCATATCTTCGTTATTTCTCGATGTAAACCGTACTTTACCGGATACCAGAGTCGTGTATCCCTCCTGTCCTTTATAGGCTCTTATACCAAACGAAGTTCCTAAAACGGTAATATCCCCCGTTTCCGTTTTAACCACGAACGGACGGGAATCTTTTTTCACGTCAAAGTATGCCTCCCCGTAAAGTTCCACGTGGCGGGTATCCCCGTTAAAACGAACCGGATATTTCAATTTGGAATCTGCGTTCAACCAAATCTCTGTCCCGTCGTCCAAACACACGTGACATTCCCCTCCTACCGGAACCTCCAACTCATTATATAACTCTTCCGACGTAGCCACCTCTGAAGAATATGAAAGATAACCTTCTTCATATTTCAAGACACTTCCTCCTGTTTCCTCGATCTCCAGACTCTCGCTACCGATAGGAACCATTCTCCCGTCTGCCAGTTTCAACATGGCAGTCTTGTTACCCGGGGGAATAATATGTTGTGCTGCGACCTGTTCTTTCACGGGTTCGATATTTTGTTCTCCTTTATATACAAGCACAAAAGCCAGAATAATCGCTGCTGCCACGGAAGAAGTCCACGCGATCAAACGACGATTTCTACGCTGCCGATGATAACCTTTCAATTTATTAAAAGCCGGTTTATACTCGTACTCGTCAAATTCTCGGAACTTTTCAACAAGAAAGGTTTCATCCGACAATTGTTCATAGGCCTTTTTTAAAGAATCATCGTCCAGAATCCCTTTCAACTCCTCTCCTTCCTCTCCGGTAAGGGATGAAGTGAAAGATTTTCGGAACAATTCGATCACTCTATGCAAATCCATTTTCATTCTTTATATTTTAGTCTGTCATATAACTCTTTAGCCACATCTCACGCATTATTTTACAGTATCAATAATGGATCGTTTTTTAATAGAAGCGATCTTCACAGTTAATAATAACATGTTAAAAAGTAAGCAATTGAAATCAAGTGACTTGCAAAAAAGGAAAAAATGAGTTTAGAGTAAAGTAGAAACCATTAAAAAACGATCGTTTAATTGTATAATACATGAAAGTACCAAGAGTATGACAAAAAAGGAAAGTTTTTTCAATTAAATTAAAAATAATAGAACGGAGTCCTTCAACTTCTCTCGCAAATACTTGAAACTCCGGTTTTTTTGTGTTTTAACCGTGTGAATGGTCACGCCTAGTTTTTTCGCAATTTCCGGTCCGGAAAGTCCCTGTACACTCAATTCGATAATTTCACGGGCACCTTTCGGCAATTCCTTTATATAGTAGTATAATTGACGTAATAATTCATCCCGGACGGTTACCGCGAACATTTCATCAGAGAATTCCTCCTCAATTTCCAACACGATTTTCTGCTCGATTTCTTTGCGCAAACGGACATTCCGATTGTGAATCAAAGCATTATTATAACACGCCTTATAAAGATAAGACGTCAACTCCTTCATGTCCGCAAAACATCTGGAAGACTTCCACACCGCGACCAAAACATCCTGCACAATATCCTGTGCCTGATCCCTATCTCGTGTGATTCCATTCACATACGAACAAAGCACGGCATAATACGCCGCGTAAAGTTCTTCCCACGCCCTCATTTCCTTTCTATTAACACCTTCTAATAAAGCCTCGAAATCAATTGACATAAAAAGGATGTTTTAATCTAACAAATATACACTGAAAATTAATTTTTTCAACAATATGGATAAATAAAACACAAAAATAGAGGTGTGTTTGACACACCTCCAGTCTGTAAAGTCCATAAAGTCGAACCTTCGGTTCCTAAAGTCCGTAAAGTCAATGAATATCAACAAAACAATGATTTGACCTTACGGACCTTATAGACCTTACGGACTTTATGAACTACTCAAATTCCTTCAACGTCTTCTCGATAACTCCGATTGCTTCCAGCAACTGTTCCTCGTTGATAACCAGAGGCGGGGCGAAACGGATGATATGATCGTGTGTAGGTTTTGCCAACAAGCCGTTGTCACGGAGTTTCAAACAAACATCCCAAGCGGTCTTGCCGTTTTTCGGGGTAACCACGACGGCGTTCAACAAACCTTTACCGCGCACGAGTCCGATCATATCCGATTTGATCTGTCCCACGCGTTCACGGAATATCTTACCCAATCTCTCGGCATTCTCGGCAAGTTTCTCGTCTTTAATCACTTGCAATGCAGCCATGGATACCCGACAAGCGATCGGATTACCGCCATAAGTGGAACCGTGTTCTCCCGGTTTGATCGTCATCATGATCTCGTCGTCTGCCAACACGCAGGAAACGGGCATCAAACCGCCGGAAATAGCTTTACCGAGAATCAACACGTCGGGACGTACCCCCTCGTGATCGCACGCCAGCATCTTACCCGTGCGGGCAATACCGGTCTGCACCTCATCGGCCATAAACAACACGTTGTGTGCCTTACACAAATCATAAGCTTTCTTCAAATAGCCCTCGTGCGGCACGTAAACCCCGGCTTCTCCCTGAATAGGCTCCAACAGGAATCCCGCCACGTTCGGGTCTTTTAAAGCCTCTTCCAACGCGGGAATGTCATCGTAAGGAATACGCACGAATCCGGGTGTAAACGGTCCGAATCCGGCATACGAAGAGGGATCGTTGGAAAGCGTCACGATAGTAATCGTACGACCGTGGAAATTGTTCTCGCACACGATAATCTTTGCCTGATCGGCAGGAATACCTTTCACGTCATATCCCCAACGGCGACAAAGTTTCAGGGCTGTCTCGTCCGCCTCTGCACCGCTATTCATCGGCAGCACCTTGTCGTACCCGAAATACTTGGTGATGTATTCTTCCCACTCTCCCAACACGTTGTTGTAAAAGGCACGGGAAGTCAGCGCCAGCGTTTTCGCCTGCTCGGTCATAGCCTCGACAATCTTCGGGTGGCTATGTCCTTGATTCACGGCAGAATAAGCCGAAAGGAAATCAAAATAACGTTTCCCGTTGACATCCCACACGTAGATTCCTTCTCCTTTTTCCAACACCACGGGTAGCGGGTGATAATTGTGGGCGCCATATTTCGCCTCACGATCCATGTACTCTTGTTCGGTCATTTTTTTCATAATATCATTTTAGTTAGGTTCGACGTTTTCACGTAACGAGCCCAATTTCACGAAAAAAAACCAAAAAAACAATGACAAACAATTGAAAATTGAAAATTGAAAGTTGAAAATTACAATTACTGCTTATTATCAGATGATTGCGAAGACTTCTTTTTCCGTTTAAAAATAGCCGTGTACTTGCGGAAGAGTTCCCGGAAGGTATCAAAGGCTTCCTGATAGGAAACACCGACACCCTGCACGGTCTCCGTGGCGTTATACGTGATCTTTTCGTTCGTGTGGGAATAAGCCTTCAGCTTCAACGTTCCCTGCTGGTTCAGCTTCACGTCCACGTCAAAATCACCCGTGATAGAGGTATTCGAGTTCGTTTTCGACCCTTCCACCATGTTGCCGTTGGCGGAAATGGTCACGCGGTTGTTCCATATCTGGGTAGACAATGCCAACTCGAACTCGTTCGTCGTCACTTGGTCACCCGGGCGGTACGAGAAACCGATATCCAAATTATTGCTGATCTGCGACAACCAACGGGACACTTGATTCGACAGCAACTCGCTCGCCGTCGTTACCCCCATCTGGTAGCCCGTGTTGCGTTCCTCCTGCTCCGCGTCCTTATCCAAATAATCGGGCGTGTAGAACTTGTTCAGCAACAAAAGCGAGAACATCTGTTTGTTTACCTCGTCCTGACTGGAGAAAAGACTCTGCATCAAACTCCGCATCTGCACGTCGAGGGAGGGGAAATTAATCCCGAATTGCACGTTCGGGTTCATCAGATTGTCCCCCAGCTTCAACACGCATTCCACGGGAACTTTCGTGTTCTTGTCCATTGTCGTGTTCGTCCCCGCCAACAAATCACTCAGAGAAGTACGCAGGTTATAAATCGCGTTCACGTCAATCGTGGCGTCGTAAGGCGAACCGTTCCATTTGATACTTCCGCCGGGAGTCAACACGAACTTCTTGTTTATCAAGTTACTCAACGTGAAAAGATAATCTCCTTTCGCGATCTTGTACTCCCCGAACAGGTCCAACTCGTTGTCCTTACCCAAGGTAAAACGCAGATTACCGCTTCCCACGGTTTTCAGTATATCCCCGATCGTGGGGTCGAATATGATCTGCACCTCCAGATTGTCGTTCACCTCGATATTCGCGTTCAAGTCGAAATCGGATATCAGGGAAGACCGTTCCTCGAGCATCGCGGACTGTTCGCCGGGTTGACGGTTATTTATAAACCGCAGGATACTGCCGTCCTCCTCCGTCAAGGCGGAAGTCAAGGGTATATACAGCACGGAATGGGGTTCCGGCTTCAAATTGACAGACAGTGCGGAATTACCCGACAGATTATTCATCCGGGTTTGTCCCGTGATATACAACTGCCCGTAAAACGTCTCGCCTTGGGATTGCTTCGTGTTCAACACGCGGAAATTATTAAACTTCAAGTTTACATCATACTTGTTCTGTTGCAAATCGTAGAACCCGGAACAGACGGACGCCCGCCCCTTGGCATCGTATATTTTGAAATCATCAAGCACGATCCGATTATCCTTCACTGGGATACGGTCATGAATCATAAACGGCGTGTTCAGCATACTCAAGGTCAAAGCCACCGAGTCCATGGCCAGAAAACCGTTGATCGCCGCCGTCCGGCTCGTCCCTTTCATTTCCAACTCGCCGGACAATGTACCCTCCCCGCTTTTCAACATATCCGGGAAATAACGGGTCAGGTAATTCACGTCTATTCCCGAAAGCACGAGATTCATGTTCAGGCTGTCCGTGGACGGTTTATAATAACCGAACACGCTGAACGGCGCCTCATCGTTCTTCATCTGGTTGATCACGCTGACCTGCAAGGCACTGTTCGCCGCATCCCACTGGGACATCAGGTTCAACGTCCCCAAAGTATCCCGGTTAAGCCCCCAGCGGTCGATCTCCATATTCGCGTAAATAAGACGGTCGTTGTACGCGTCCTGTATCGTGGCTTTCCCGTTTACCAACCCGAAAAGCTTCACTTTATTGTCAAAAAGAATATTATTGAACTCCGCCAGATTGAAATTATGGAACGCCATGGAGAGGGTATCCCGCTTGTTCCCGCTCACCCGTCCCCGCAGGGAAAAACTTTGCTCTCCCCGGCTGATCTTGAAATTATTCACGAAAATATCATCTCCCTCTTTCAATATCATGGAACGTCCCACCTGCCACACGCTATCCGCCATCACGATCGTGCTGGGCTGGATAAGCACCTGTGTCATGTGCCTGCCCCTGTAATTCAACAACCGGAGATTGGCGACCAGCGAGCCGCAATACGTCTCTTTCTCCCAGTTACTCCACGTCAGACGGTTCGTGACATTGTTCGTGTACACGTTCATCGTGTTGCGCACGTTATACAGTTTCCCGAAATTCAAGTATTTCAACTCGTCGGCAGCACAGGTACAGATCAAGTTGGTACCGTTGCCCGCTACTTTCACCCTCGCGTCCCGCGTCTTCAAATCCCCGAAAGAGATCGTATCCGCTTCCAGTAACAAGTTCGTCCGCCGGTCGGCATAACTGTATTCACATGATAAATTGACACCGCTCGAAAGTTTCAATCGCGGGTAAGCGACCCGCAGCAAAGGATTGACATTCTTCAACCGCACTTCGGCAATCAGATTGGTTCCTTCCGGCAATGGTTTATCCACCGCGTAGCGGTAAGCGGGCAAATAGGTCATGACAAAACTATTCCACAAATCCGACAATTCCAGCGAATGGAAAAATCCCTCCATGGTGACATCCCCCACTTCCGATTGCAGGTTCGAGTAACTATATTCTCCCAGCACGGTATTCGTCAATCTCACCGAATCCGTCGTGAACACCCCCCTCGTGTTCTCGTATTTCAAACGGGGTATGATTGCCTCGAACCAATTGTTGTCCTCTTGCATTTTCAGGTTCCCCGAGAAATCAAATTCAAACGATTCCTTTTTCCCGCAAACGGACGGTCCCCATGAATCCCATTGCCGGACATTCACGTACCCCCGCGCGTCCGCGATTTGAAGAGAATCCCCCATGACATAATTCAATTCAAAATCAGCTTGCAAACTATCGTTCTTCACGGACGACAGCAAATACAGGCGATCGTTTTCCGTCCCCACCGAGAGGCGTACCCCCCGTAGCCGACCGTCGTACACGTCGAGGTATCCTAACGCGCTCGACATCCCGAAACGAGAGGTGGAGTCACCCAGTACCCCGTTAAAGTTCGCGAACAGCGAACCGTTCTTCAAGAAAGACTGCCCCGTCAGAAAACCGAAATTCACCCGGAACAGGTTAGCCCGTCCCCCGTAACGATAATCTCCCGCACTATCCAAAACATAGTTGAACACGAGAGAACCTTCCATTCCCGGGGTAACGCTTTTCGCGTCCACGACAAAATCTTCGATCTTCCCCTTGAAAGTACCGTCAAAAGTGAAATAATCATACTTGTGCAGCATTTCCGGTATCTTCACGTAACGGCTTTCCAGCCACGGCATATAAATAGCTTCCAGTTCGGGCGGCGAAATCCGCGTATCGGTAAATTCGATAGTGAAGTCCGTATCAAAAAAACGGGGCAACCCCTTGGAAACAAATGAACCGTGGAACACACTTTTCTCTCCCAGATACACTTCCAGATTCTCGCCCTGCAAATTACTTATCGTGTTGAAAACCACGCCGCTCCCGTACAACACATTATTCATTCCCAGCAACTTGCCGTTAAAATAAGCTATATCATCGAAATGTACCCTTGAAGAGGTGAACACATATCGTTGTTGCATCTTCGTGGTAAAATTACGCCAGTACTCCTGATCCGGAACCCAATTATACTCCAACGTATCCAGATGAGCCTCACTCCGTTCGGTCTGAATCAAGGTATTCGTGACCAACAGGTTATTATTCGTCGCAACAACCCTTCCCCCCATGTTAATCACCTCGAATCCGGATTTCTCCCTGAAACTCAACCCGGTAACCGTGGCCTCGTAACGTCCCTCCTTCGAGAACCTGATTCCGGAAATCATCACGTTTAAATCCCGGCAATCGACATCCGTCCAGTTAATCCCGTAGTCCACGGGTTCATAATCGTTCTCTATATACCGGAAACGACTGTTGAACAACGATATTCGGGTCAGGTTCACTTTCCACCCCAAAGGAGAGGCGGGCACCGTGTCCGTCATCGAGGCGGAAAGGGAATTGATTAACTCCTCAACGTTCGTGACGCTCTCCCCCCCGTCTTTCCTACGCTCGATCCACAAGTTAAACACGGCATTGTCGAAAGTCGCCTCCGTGATCGTGAATTTCCGTTTCACGAAACTCACCGAATCCACCCGCATCACGAGCCGCTCGCAAAACATCAGCGTATCCTGACGGCAGTCTTTCACGAACACATCACTCAGTATCAATGATTCTATCGGGCGAAATTCCACCCTCCCGATCGTGATCGTCGTTCCCGTCCGATCCTCCAAAATACGGGTAAAATAATCCACCAACTTCGTCTGAACGTACGGAGTCATCAAGGCAAAATAGGCCGCGAATGCCAAAAGCACAAGCACCATTACACACCGGGACAATATGGAGATTATTTTTTTTATACTTTCACCATTTAGTTTGCTTGCAAATTTAGTAATATTGCAGGAATATTTCTAATTGAAAATTGAAAATTGAGAATTGAAAATGAAAACAACCTCGGCACACGCGGGAAACAACCTGCAACTTGCAACTCGCCACAGGCGAATGTAACCTGCAACTTGCCGAAGGCAAATCTAAAATATACCATGGGCGTTGTTATTCTAGGAATTGAATCATCTTGCGACGATACCTCGGCCGCGATACTAAAAGACGGGGTGGTACTCTCTAATGTCATTGCCAGTCAAAAAGTACACGAGGCTTACGGGGGAGTCGTTCCCGAACTGGCATCGAGAGCGCATCAACAAAATATTATCCCGGTCGTGGCGCAGGCCTTGAAAGTCGCAGGCGTCAATGCAGACGAAATCAATGCCGTCGCTTTCACCCGAGGACCGGGACTGCTGGGCTCTCTCCTTGTGGGAACTTCCTTCGCCAAGGGATTCGCTATCGCGAAACAAATTCCCATGATCGAGGTCAACCACTTGCAGGCACACATCCTCGCCAATTTCATCAAAGAACCGGGAGTGGAAGCTCGCCACCCGAAATTCCCGTTCCTGACGCTACTCGTGTCGGGCGGTAATTCCCAGATCATCGTGGTTCGCGACTATCTGGACATGGAAGTCATCGGGCAAACAATCGACGACGCCGCCGGCGAAGCCTACGACAAATGCGCCAAAGTCATGGGATTGTCCTATCCCGGGGGACCCGTGATCGACCGTCTGGCGAAAGAAGGGAACCCAGACCGTTTCACGTTCAACAAACCCAATATCCCGGGACTGGATTACAGCTTCAGCGGGTTGAAAACCTCGTTCCTGTACTTCATCCGAGACGAACTCAAAAACGATCCGGACTTCATCCAACATAACCTGAACGACCTTTGTGCCTCTTTACAGAAAACGATCGTCGATATACTCATGGCCAAACTTAAAAAGGCCGCCAAACAAACCGGAATAAAACAAATCGCCATCGGTGGCGGTGTGTCGGCAAACTCCGGGTTGCAAAAAGCCGTGTACGACGAGGGAACCCGCGCGGGCTGGGACGTATTTATCCCCCGCCTCGGCTTCTCGCTCGACAACGCCGGCATGGTCGCCGTCACCGGGTACTACAAATACCTCGCTTCGCGATTCATCGGATTGGACGCACCTGCTGACGCGAGGATGAGCTTGAACAATGGAAAATTGAAAATTGAAAGTTGAAAATGAAAAGATTCCCGAAGAATATTCCAGCTCCTCCTCTGTTTATAGAGGAAACCGGCGAGTAAGCGAGGGCAATAGGGAAGCTTGCTTCCTGATTGCCGAGCGTGAGCCGGTTCGAGACCGGCTTCCGGGCTCACTTGGACGCGAAGCGGACGGAGGAGTTTAATCTAAAATCATAAATCCTTCAATTTAAAATCTAAAATTTAAAATCAAAAATATGAAAGTTCTTGTTACTTACAACATTCCCCGCGAGTCATTCGCGAAACTTGGAAAAGAGCATACTGTAACTATGCCCGACGGCGAGTATTTCACCACCGAAGAATTAATCAAACTGGTACCCGATCACGATGTCATTCTCGGGATATTCACCCGCCCTATTGACAACAGCGTTATCGAGGCGGGCAAAAAACTGAAACTGATCAGTAATTTCGGCGTGGGCTACAACAACATCGACATTAAATTTGCCCGCTCGAAAGGAATAGCGGTATGCAATACCCCGAAAGCCGTTTGTTTCCCGACCGCAGAAATGGCAATGGGGCTCATGCTGAGCGCCGCCCGCCGTATCACGGAATGCGACCGCCGCATACGGGTAGAGAAAGAGAGCATGTGGGGCGTGATGAAAAACCTAGGCTTCACGCTGGAAGGACGCACCCTCGGGATCATCGGCATGGGAAATATCGGCAAGACCGTGGCACGACTGGCAGAAGCGTTCCACATGAACGTGATTTATTACACCCGCCGGAGCACGGTAGAAGGATACGAGAGAGTCGATCTTGACACCCTGCTGAAAAGATCGGATTTCGTTTCTATCCATACCCCGTTGACGGACGAAACCCGCCACATGATCGGCAAGCGGGAAATAGAACTGATGAAGCCGACCGCTATCCTCGTGAACACCGCCCGCGGAGCCGTCATTAACGAAAAAGAACTGGCAACCTGCTTACAAAACAAAACGATAGCCGGGGCAGCCCTCGACGTTTTCGAAGACGAACCACACGTGACGGAAATGCTCTACGGACTGGATAACGTGATCCTCGCCCCACACAACGCGACAGGCACTATCGACACGCGTATAGCCACCGGGCAGGAAGCTGTCGATAACATCCTGAATTTCTTTAACGGTACACCAACTAACGTAGTAAACTAATGAAAACAATTATTACAATGCTCGTGCTTACATTCATGGGAAGCGCCATGAATGCTCAAAACATCAAGTTACCCGCACCGCAGAAAACCGGGGGAAAATCACTCGCCGAATGCCTGAACGAACGGCAAACATCCCGTGATTTTGACACGAAAAAACTATCCCTGCAAGACCTTTCCGACCTCGTGTGGGCAGCGAACGGCCTTAACCGCCCGGAGATCGGCAAACGTACCGTTCCGACCGCCACGAACTGGCAGGAAATGGTACTCTACGTGGCGACAGCCGACGGCATCTACCGCTACAACGCCGAAAAACACGAACTGGAACTCGTGAAGAAAGGCGACTACCGGAAAGAATGCGGCCCGCAACCTTTCATGACGGTAGCTCCCGTGTGTTTCATCTATGTAGCCAACCACGACAAAGAGGGACGTATCTCCGATCCGGAGCAAAAGCTACTGTACTCCAACCACCACGCCGGGTACATGGCTCAAAACGTGTACCTCGTTTGTGCCGCCAAGGACATGGCAACCGTGACAATCGGTTCCGTCAACAGAGAGGCTCTAGCGAAAGTGATCGGTTTACCCAAGAACAACTTCGTGATCTACACCCAACCTATCGGGTACAAAAAGTAGATTTTCAAGTCGCCTTCGGCGACTTGAAAAGTTGCAGGTTACATTCGCCGAAGGCGACTATAAAAAAGTTCGCATACAATAGGTTTTCCCCATATATATCCTATTGATTCACAGTGGATACATGCCTTGTTATTCTATTGTCATTCTATTGTTATTTTATTATTATACTATTTTAATAGAGTAATAGTAGAATAACAATAAAATAATTAGTAAATTACAACCAGAGATACCTTAGAATATCCCTAGGGATACACGGGGAAAAGATATAAAAAATGAAAGAAGCGTTGGTAGGTGGGAAGCAATCTACAATTGTTAAATCTAAAATTAATTCCCCTGCTTCCATCACTAGATTAAAGTTCTTTTTCGCCAAAATACATTATCTTTGTCCCCCGAACAATGCCCTCCGCCCACCACAGGACCCAAGGACAAAATAAAACAGCAAGTATGTACACGACACAAACACGGGAGAAGCTATGGACTTCCAATTTCATTTTAGCGTTCCTCGGGAATTTCTCGATTTTTTTCGCGTTCTACCTGCTACTGCCTGTACTTCCTTTCTATTTGATAGAAAAATTTAACGCGGACAGCGCATTAATCGGTACGATTCTCGCTTCCTACACGTTGACAGCACTACTCACTCGTCCGTTTTCCGGCTTCCTCGTGGATTACTTCTCCCGGAAACCGTTGCTCGTCACCTGTTATTTCGTCTTCGTGGGCTTCTTCGCCGGGTACATCGTCGCGGGGACACTCCTGCTTTTCGCTATATTGCGTGCCGTCCACGGGTTCTCGTTCGGCATGGTCACGGTGTCGAACTCGACCATGGCGATCGACGTGATGCCTTCATTCCGGCGTAACGTGGGAATCGGATATTACGGGCTGTCCACGAATATCGCGATGGCACTGAGTCCCACCCTATCCCTTTTCCTGCATGACAATTACGGGAATTACGACTATATATTCCTGTGTTCCCTGTTGACCGGAACTTTCGGGCTAATCTGTGTTTCCCTCATCAAGGCCCCGGAGAAAATCACGTCCGCGGGGGAACCGATCTCACTAGACCGTTTCTTCCTTCTGAAAGGCATTCCCGCAGGAATAAACATCGCTCTCCTGTCTTTCATCTACGGCATCATGTCTACCTACGTCGCTATCTACGGCGAACAAGAGGTACACATTAAATCGGGTACCGGGTTTTTCTTTATGCTAATGGCATTCGGGCTTATCACTTCCCGGTTACTGTCCGCCGGCCAGATGAACCGGGGACACTTGACGCGAACGATTCTGCTGGGCATCTTGTTCATGATCACGGGATTCTCGTGCTTTATATTCCTTAAAACGATACACTTCTTTTACCTGTCGGCATTCTTGATCGGAATGTCGTACGGTTTCGTCTGTCCGGCATTCCAAGCCATGTTTATCAACCTCGCGAGGCATAATCAGCGAGGCACCGCAAACTCGACTTACCTCACGTGCTGGGATATCGGTTTAGGCGCGGGTGTATTCCTCGGCGGGTATATCGCCAAAGCCTCGAACTACACGACGGCCTATCTCGTGGGATTGGGACTGGTCATTCTGGGACTCATTTTATTCCAAACGCTTACCGCGTCATACTACACGCGCCATAAATTGCGTTGAGGTCCACGAGACGGAGAAGATAGTCTTTTCCATTTTCAACTTTCCATTTTCAATTTTCAATTAAATCTTGTCACCCGTTTTCTAATTTTTCCTGTCGTAAATAAGACTTTAAAAATTAATGTAAATGAAGTACCCTATTTTAAGACCTCGTTCGTTATAGACGAGAAAGACGAAATATAACTAAACTAATAACAGCAAGATGACTAGAAGATTAATCATTACCTGTTGCGTGTTGCTATTCGGTGGAAGCCTGCACGCGCAAGAACTCACCGCGAAGGAAATCATGGAGAAAGTGACGAGTAACAAACAAGGAGAAACTCTTTACTCGGAAGTCACCATGACAATCGTACGCCCGACGTGGACAAGGGAAGTCGGTATAAAAAACTGGACGAAAGGAGAGAAATATTCACTCATCCTCATCACCTCGCCGGCGAAGGACAAGGGACAAGCGTTCTTGAAAAGAGAAAAAGACTTGTGGAACTGGATGCCGAGCATCGACCGGATGGTAAAAATGTCCTCGTCCGTTATGGGACAATCGTGGATGGGAAGCGATTTCACGAACGACGATATGACGAAACACTCGTCCAAGATAGAAGACTACACGCACGAGCTGAACGGAACGGAAGAAGTGAGAGGACACGAGTGCTACAAACTGACGCTGGTTCCCAAGGAAGACGCCGCCGTGGTGTGGGGCAAAATCGTGGTGTGGATTACCAAGAAAGACTTTATCGAGGTCAAATCCGAATTTTACGACGAGGACGGCGTGCTGATCAACACGTACAACGGTCATGACATCAAAGAAATACAGGGACGGAAAATTCCCACCCGACTGGAAGTCATCCCGGCTGACAAGCCGAACCAGAAGACCGTTCTGACCGTGCACAAGAACGAGTTCGACAAGCCCATGAGTGATAGTTTCTTTTCCCAACAAAACATGAAAAAACTCCGGTAACATGATAAAACTCGCTTGGCGAAATATATGGCGTAATTCCCGCAGAACGGGAATCACGGTGGCATCCGTGTTTTCTGCCGTGTTATTCAGCATTTTGACAATATCCTTGTCCGATGGCAGCTGGAACAAGTTAATGGATAACTTGTTGCGCACGCAAGTCGGACACATCGAAATTCACCGGCAGGGATACTGGGAAGAGAAGAGTATCGACAATTACATGACCATGGATGCCGCCATGATCGAACAACTCCGCACCCTCCCCTACATCACGAACGTATCGCCCCGGGTAGAAACGTTCGCCATGATTTCCTCGGACAAAACCACGAAAGGCGTCGGTATCGTGGGCATCGATCCCGCACAGGAAGAACTCAAATCGTCGTTGTCACAACGAGTGACGCAAGGGAAATACCTCCGGCAAGACGACGACGGGATACTGCTCGGCAAGGGGTTGAGCGAATACCTGCAAGTGGAAGTCGGCGACACGGTAGCCCTCATGGGACAGGGATACCACGGGACGAACGCTATCGGGTTGTTCCCGGTACGCGGGATCGTGTCGATCATCATCCCGGAAATGGACAAAGGATTCCTCTACATGACATTGCCCGCCGCCCACGCATACATCAATATGCCGGACGGGTACAGCGGGATGCTCATATCCATTGACGAGGACGAGAACCAAGAGGAAGCCTTTGCCGCCGTGCAGGAGCGGGTGGCGGGCGCACCGTACGACGTGATGCGCTGGCAGGAATCAATGGAGAGCCTGCTGACACAGTCGAGAGCAAACAAAGTATTCTCGAAAATCATCATGTTTATCCTATACGTAATCGTGGGCTTCGGCATCCTCGGGACGGTGATCATGATGACGAACGAACGCCGGCACGAGTTCGGGGTGGTCGTGGCACTGGGAATGAAACGGCAAATCCTGTCAAACGTGGTATGCCTTGAACTGTTTTTCATGACGCTGCTGGGTGCATGTCTGGCTATCGCGGTGAGCATTCCTATCACGTATTATTTCAGCTATTACCCGATACAGCTCACGGGAGAACTGGCGGAAATCGCCCTCGGTTACGGCATGGAACCCGTGATACCCACGGCGACAAGCACGTATATTTACGTGAACCAAGCCTTAGTGATCTTGTTTATCACGTGCCTAACAAGCATTTACCCCATCAGTAAAATACTCCGTTTAAAAGTCAATAAAGCCATACGCCCATGAAAATAACTTTAATGCTCGTGCGCCTGTCATGGAAAAACATCTGGCGCAATAAATTCCGCAGTATACTTATCCTTAGCGCAATAGCTATCGGGTTGTTCGCGGGAACCTTCACCATAGCATTCGTCACGGGTTGGGGACGGGCAACAATCGAGACAGAAATATGCAATCAACTATCGCACACGCAGATACACACACCGGAATTTAGCTACAATTACGACATCAACTCGTACTTCACGCGGGATAGGGTGAAACCGATAATAGATTCCGTGACGGGATTGGAAAGCGTCACGTATCGCTTGAAACTGTACGGGGTGCTTGCCTCCGCCTCGAATACCGTGGGGGCTTTCGTGCACGCTATCGACCCGGCGGAAGAAAAAGCAACCACAACGCTCCACCAGTATATCCCCGATTCGCTGGGGACATTTCTGGAAAGCGGCAAATTACCTGTCGTCATCAGCCAACGGGTAGCCAAGAAACTGAAAGCGCGCTTGCGGTCAAAAGTAGTACTTTCCATTCAAGACGTGAACGGTGATATGCAAAGCATGGCGTTCCGCGTGGGCGGAATATTCAAAACAAATAACAGCATGTTCGACGAGTCCACGATCTTTGTCAGGAAAAGCGACATCCTCCCCTACACCGGTCTGCCGGAAGGCGCCGCCCACGAGGTCGCGATACTCGCCGCCAGTGTTGACGAGGGGAAAAAGGTCACGGAAGCCGTGACTGCCGCGCTCCCGAACATGGACGTGCAAGGATGGAACAAACTCCAACCCGCCCTCGGGCTGATGTACGCATGGACAGACCTGATCAACGTGATCATTCTGTCGATATTCCTGATAGCCCTCTCGTTCGGTATCGTGAACACGATGCTCATGGCAGTACTGGAACGGACGAAAGAACTGGGTGTACTCGCCTGCATCGGGATGAACAAACGAAACATATTCAAAATGGTGATGTTCGAGACACTATGCCTCACCGTCGTGGGGAGTGCCGCCGGTATCCTGCTGGCACTCTGGGTAATCGGGTACACGGGGCAACATGGCATAGATCTCGGGTTCATGCTCAACGCGAATTACGAACGATTCGGGTTCAGTTCGGTCGTCTACCCGTTCTTATTCCCTAAAGCCTTCATGGAAATCGTTATACTCGTGGTTATCACGGGCATCGTGTCAGCGATCTACCCCGCCCGAAAAGCGCTGAAGATCAATTCATGGGAAGCTACAAAGAGTTAAAGAGAGCTTGAAAGACGGTAATAGAAATTAAGAATGTAGAATGAAGCGTTGGCAAGTGGGGAGAAATCTAAAATCTAAAATTTAAAATCTAAAATTAATGTGTCATGCCAATTATAGAAACTAAAAACTTATACAAGACTTACAAAGACGAAATGTCTGAAGTACACGCTGTCGATGATGTCAATATCAGTATCTCCGAGGGAGAATTCACGGCCATCGTGGGACCTTCGGGTTCCGGGAAGACCACCTTGTTGAACCTAATCGGGGGACTGGACACGCCGACCTCCGGCAACTTATATATCGACGGGCAGGATATCTCGCTATTGAAACCCAAAGAAATGGTCGATTTCCGTTTACATAATATCGGGTTTGTATTCCAGTCTTTCAATCTTATCCCCGTGTTGAGCGCCAAGGAAAACGTCGCATTCGTCATGGAATTGCAAGGACGCAAAAAAAGCGAACGGGACGAGCGTGCCCAAGAATTGCTGGAATCCGTCGGTTTGGGAGATCGCGCCAACAGCCGCCCCTCCAAGCTTTCCGGGGGACAACAGCAACGCGTGGCAGTAGCCCGCGCGCTGGCATCAAAACCCAAATTCATCCTCGCCGACGAACCGACAGCAAACTTGGATAGTAAATCCGCAGAGAATCTTCTGGACATGATGGAAAAGCTGAACGAGAAGGAGAATATCACGTTCGTGTTCTCCACGCATGACCCTCGAATCATGGCAAAAGCAAGGCGAATCATTACCCTTGAAGACGGTAAAATCATAAACGACATCGTGAAATGAAAAAATATATTGTTCTTTTTTGTGTTATCATTTTGTCAAAGAACCTCTTCTCGCAAGAGGTTCAAAAACCCGAATTCTCGGGCTACGTGAACGAAATGTTTTCCATGTTCACCGAGAATCTGGACGATTCATGGTACTGGCAAAACATCGTGCACAACCGCCTGACATTCGGTTGGCAACCCGGGGAATGTTGGAGAATCGACGCAGGAATACGAAACCGATTGTTTAGCGGCGACTTTCTCGACATTCCCGGGTACGCCAAAAGAATGGAAACGGACAATGGCTACATGGATTTATCGTGGAACATCATGGACGAAAAGAATGCCCTGTTGAACCTGACCTGCGACCGCCTCTATTTCACTTTTGAGAAAGGGAGATGGTGCCTGAAACTGGGCAGGCAACGGGTAAACTGGGGACAAACTTTCGTGTGGAACGCGAATGACCTCTTCAACAGTTACTCGTTCTTCGACTTCGACTACATCGAGCGTCCCGGTTGCGACGCGTTCCGGGGAACATATTATCACGACGAAACTTCTTTCAGCGAAGTCGTTGTTTCTCTCGACAACTCGAAAAAGGTTACCGCCGCCTTTTTACACCACGGTACGATCAAAAACTTCGACTTCCAAGTCATGGCAGGGATTCAATCGGAAGACGACTTTGTCATCGGCGGGGCCATGACCGGAGATATCAGAGGCGTGAACCTGCGCGGGGAATTCGCTTATCGCCAACCACTGGACAACTTCGGTAAATCGAGCGGTATCATCGAGGCTTCCTTCGGTGCCGATTACCTGTTTTCCAATAAAATCATGTTGCAGGGAGAAGTGATGTACAATAATAAAGAGAGTATTTTCTCGTTGAAGAATATCCTCAAGTTTGTACTCAATCCCTCGTCGGCAAACATCATGACCGCCATGAACGATTGGAACGCCGTCGCGATGGTCTTCTATCCCCCGACCGACCGATTGTCACTATCCCTGTCGGGGATGTACATGTCCGGACTGGAAACTTGTTTTGCCGGATTTATCATGGATTATTCCCTGTGGAACAACCTCGATTTCTCCATTATCTCACAGTATTTCACCACAGTAGGCGACACCATCCCCATCGACGTGAGAGCGTGGTTCGGTTTCGCCCGCCTAAAATTTTCATTCTAACCCCAAGATTTATCGCTAAAAACTACAAAAAAAAATAACTCTAACTATTGCGTCAAAACCAAAAAGCTGTATATTTGCAGCCGAAACAAATGTTCTTTGAACAAAGGGGAGATACCAAAGTGGCCAACTGGGGCTGACTGTAACTCAGCTGACATCGTCTTCGTAGGTTCGAATCCTGCTCTCCCCACA
>QWCH01002188.1_pt1 | contig 28026 bp, 22 predicted proteins | sample 1972671 | NCBI WGS metagenome assembly QWCH01 (sample SAMN09866713, study PRJNA288562) | Human gut metagenome isolate term3_stool, whole genome shotgun sequencing... | isolation source: gut | host: Homo sapiens | place: USA: California
TCGGGAGGAGCAGCGGGACCTGACGGAGTCGGAGTACCGCCGGTTGCTCTCCATTGCCAAGGGGCGCAAGAACCAGCGGCTGTACCACGTGATGCTGACGATCTGCGCCACCGGTATCCGGGTGAGCGAACTGCGCTTCATCACGGCGGAGGCCCTGCGTGCTGGCCGGACGGAGATCCGGCTGAAGGGAAAGTGCCGGACCGTCCTGCTGCCGCAGGAACTGGCGGAACGCCTGCGGCGGTATGCCAGGGCGCAGGATATCCAGGAGGGGCCCCTGTTCCGCACCCGCACCGGGCGGCCCCTGGACCGCAGCAACATCTGGCATGAAATGAAAACCCTCTGCCGGGAGGCCGGCGTGATGCCGGAAAAGGTATTCCCGCACAATCTGCGGCACCTGTTCGCCAAGTGCTTTTATGAACAGGAGAAGGATCTGGCGCATCTGGCGGACCTTCTGGGCCATTCCTCCATTGAGACAACCCGGATTTATGTGGCAGTGAGCGCCAGGGCCCATGAACAGATTCTGGAAAAAATGCGGCTGATCGTTTAACAACAAAACAATGATTCTGTTGTAAATCGACAAAGCTCTCTCCACTACATACATTGGAATATAGTTAGTATAAAACAAAAAAACTACAAAAGCAACGTCCTTTTTTGCGGTTTGGATTTTTTGAGGATTCCAATTTTGCGGCCCAAAAGGGAAAGGAGCCGTTTCGGCCAAAACCGACTCTTCGTGCTCTGGCACCGTATTTCCAGCTGATGACAGGTTTACAACAGAATCATTGTTCTGTTGTAAATCGGAAAGAGATGGATACGGAGGAGATATTTGGAAAGCATTCAGACAGTGAAAGCGGCTTTGGAGAGGAGAGAATGCCCAATGCGTGAGGCGATGGAAACGGCACTACAGGACAGGACCGCGGCGCCGGCGGAGCTGACAGTTACCTGGGAAGAAGTCTGCCGGTATCTGGACAGCTTGGCGGCCCGGGGCCGCCGGCGGGAGACGATCCAGGTCTACCGCCCCAAGCTGGAGGCGTTTTACCACTTTCTTCCGGAGGACAAGCGGGTGGCTGCAGACACACTGGAGCTCTGGCGCGCCGCCCTGCTGCGGGAAGGCTACTCGCCCGGTACAGCCAACACCCATGTGTCCGCCGCCAATGGGCTGCTGGCCTATCTGGGGCGGCGGGATCTGCAGCTGATCGGCCAGCTGGACACCGAAGAGGAGATCCAGCCGGAGTTGAGCCGGACTGAGTATCTGCGCCTGCTGGCCACAGCCCGGAATCTGGGCCGGGAGCGTACGTATCTGATGGTGAAGGTCTTTGCCCTGACAGGGATCCGCGTAAGTGAGCTGAACCGGGTGACGGTCCGGGCGGTGGAGGAGGGACGTGTTCTGACCGCCTGTGACGGCAGAGCGCAGTACGTCCTGATTCCTGCCTGTCTGCGGAAGGAGTTGACAGTCTATCTCCGGCGGGTGGGGATCACTGCGGGGCCGGTATTCGTCACCCGAAGCGGCCGCCCCATGCGGAGGACCCAGGTGAGCGGAGAGATCCGGACTCTGTGCAGGGATGCCCGGGTGGATGGGGACAAGAGCAGCCCCCGCTGTCTGCGCAGGCTGTATCAGGTCACGCAGGAACGCATTCGGGACAGTGTACAGATACTGGCCGAGCAGGCCCACGAGCGGATGCTGGAAGAGGAGCAGCTGACTGTGGGCTGGGAGCAGGGCAGCTGAGTCCTGCCCAGCCGACGCAGCAGGGGCGTGGACGATAGGGACGCACTGGATATGTGTGTGAACAATTTTTCAATGAGGTGAGGGGTTATGCTGTATCGAGGCAAGAGAGTCCGGGAGCGGGGGCGGCTCCCAAAGGGAAAGTTTCCGAAGAAGGGAGGCCGGCGGCTGGTCAGCGGGCTGCTGGCACTGGTACTGTGTCTGACCCTGGTGCCTGTGATTTACGCAGATACGGTGGTGACGGTGACAAGCTGGTATGCCGCCGGGGCATTTGAAGAGAACACGCTCTACTGGGTGGATAACAACAATGAGGACGGAGTGCGTCCCGGGGCGAATACGTATCAGCCGTCGCTGTGGTTCCGGATCGACAACGGGGAATGGATTGAGCTGAAAGGCGGGGAGGACTCGACGCTCTCCGGGGTGGGCCTGTCCGCTATGCCGAAAATGACGGTGGCCGACAACGGGAACAACACCTATACGGTCTCCGTCCCGACCGGCGTGTTGCCGGAAGCGATCGAAACCACAACATCCGATGGCTACGGCGGGGAGACCTCAACAGAATCCCGTGTAGAGTGGATCATGGGACCGTCCGAAGGGGTTGACGGCTACAGCCCGGTAGAGGTCAACAACGGCAATGTGTCGGAATATCCCTCCGCCGGGGACAACTACGGCTGGTACTATGTGCTGGAGGACGAATTCAACTTCCGCGTTCAGCTCCGCTGGGGTAATCTGGGCGGCGCGGAAGGCATCGCAGAAGCCATTTACAACAGCTTTGACTTCGTGGTGGACACCAACTATACGGCAAGCTCCCTCCGCCGGCTGCTGGCAGAGATGAAGGATCAGATGAAGATAGAAGAGGACCCTGATGGAGACCCGGACAACCCCACCAGCGGCACCGTCACCGTCAGCGGTCTGTGGAAGTACAACCTGGACGGCAGCCGGATCAACTACTCGGTAGAGGAGACCAGGGAGGGAGACGGAAAAGGCGACGGCCGGCTGGACGCCGCCGACGGCATCGCGGCGGGTGCCCTGCCCGAGGGCGACTACTTCCAGATCTCCTACGACAACTCCAGCACGCCCAACGTGGGCACAGAGGTGGGGAAGCTCTATGACGGCGGCAGCCTGTACCTGACGCTCACGGGCGTAAAGGATTATCAGGCCTCCAAAGTCTGGGAGGACGCGGCGGATCCGGATCACCGCCCGGCAGGTGAACTCCAGCTGTGGCGTTACCGAGCCGGGCAGAGCTACACAACGGCCGCGCCCGTCCGGGATGATGGGGGCAGCATTCTGACGGTCCCGCTCAACGGGCAGGAGAAACAGAACATTCAGTTTGCAGAGCTGCCCAAGTACGACTCGGAGGGCTACGAGTATATCTATGTGGTCCGGGAGTATCTCACTGGTGAGCATGCGGGGGACTACACCCAGGTATTCGGCGCGGTGGGGGAAGACGGCGGCGTGACGGACATCATCTGGGCGCTGGACGAGGATTCCGGTACGCTGAAAAAACTGACCAGCGAGGATGCAGACTTTGCACGGGAGACGAACAATACATACCTCTACAACGGGGGAACCCTTTCCAACAAGCTCTCCGGCACGGTGACGGTTAATGCGACCAAGATCTGGAAAGCGGCGGCTTTCCAGTCGGCGCTGGAGGATGTCCGGGTGGAGCTGACGCTCCAGGCCCGGCCGGTGGGCAGTGAGGACCCCTGGGAAGACACGGAGATCACCGAGACGCTGGGGACGGAGGAAACGGGAAAATTTACGGCGGAGAACCTGGGCGGCCTGTCCGTCAGCGCCAGCGCGCCCAAATACGACAACCAGGGCCGGGAGCTGGAGTACCGCTGGGTGGAGTCGGTGGTTTACCAGGGCGAGAATGAAACAAATCTTCTGGACAACAACTCGTTTACCCTGTCCGGCGGCGGCAGCCGGGGAGATGCAAAGTACCGTGTGACCGATGTGGAGAACGGCAACACCACCGAGATCACCAATGCCGTCAGCAACCAGATAGATTATACGGTGGAAAAGAAGTGGAAAAGCGGCGCCCAGGAGGGGCCGGTGACCTTCGCCCTGTACCGTACCATCGGCGAACAGTCTCTGACAGAAACATGCAAGGTTCTTACCTTTACAATGGATGCAGGTGGGACCGTCAATGTTGATTTCACGAAGGAAAACGCATTCATAGATGCGATCGACGGTGAAATTTCCATTCAGTTTTCTGAGGCCTGGAAAGCCCTGCTCCAGAACCTCCCGGAGTATGACGAAGAGGGGCGCCGGTATGAATACCTGATCCTGGAGGAGAACGGGAACCCCACCTATGAAACCTCCATCGACAGCAGCACCGGAGACTATACGACCATCGTCACCAACGGCCCGGGAGGAAGCCATCGGATCCTGGTCCAGAAGAACTGGGTGGACGACAGCGACGCCGCCCACCGGGAGCCAGTGGAAGTGACGGTGTATAGCAGAAATGGAGACGAGGTAATTGTCTCCGTCACGCTGGGCGAATCCCAGGAGGACGGAGATCCCATCTGGTACGCATGGGCCGGCATTGGAGAACTTACGCCGGACCAGGTCTACATCCGGGAGACCAAAATCGGAGCGATTGCGGTTCTTGGAACCGAAGGCGCCCCGACCGAGGGAGAGATCAACGCTCCCGGAATCACCCGCGACACTGTCCCCGGCAGAAACCATGCCTATGAAGCTACATACGACCGCGAGAAGATCGCGGGTGAGACGGTCTGCACCGTCACCAACCGCCGGCTGGGCAATGTGGACCTGACCGTCACCAAGGACTGGCGGGACGGCGGCGGAGACGGCGTGGGGGAACTCCAGGCAGCCCTGGAGAACACCCCCGGCCTCACTCTGGCCGTGAAGCTGAAGATCGCCGCCAGCGATGATACGGAAGGACAATTTAAAATCTATTAGAAAGATGGATTTGGCTATGTGAACCTGGGCGGCGGGGATGTACAGATTCAAGACAGAAGCGAAAGGCGGGTTTCCTCTATTCAGCCGATTCTCACGGCAGATACGAAGTCCAACTCCCTTGACTTCTGGAACCTTCCCAAGTACGACACCAACGGCACAGTGGTGCGCTATACCGTAGAGGAGGTCTGGCTGGACGGCGGCAATGAGATCACGCTGGATCAGCTGCGGACCATTTCTCCGGAGGTCTATGTCCTGTGGACTACATACACAAGCTCTGTAAAGGAAAAATCCTATACGGTAAATGACGGTGAAAACAAGAATGACGAGCAGAAGATCACCCTCACCAACAAACGCACCGGCGTAACGGATGCTGTCTGGTACAAGCAGTGGTACGACATCTATATGTATGGCTCCGGCAGTCGTCCGGACATCTATCTGGACATTTACCGGACTGTGCATACCTCTGCTGCTGAGGACGGGATCGAAACCGAACTGATCTATCCTAGCTACCGCTGGACAAACGAGGGCCTGCGCCCGCCGGAGACGGAGGCGCCGTCCGAGGGAGCAGGCGATCCCGCGGGTGAGGAGCCCGGCACCGCCTCCGGGGATAACGGATCTGCGGACCGGCAGTATTTCTGGCGGGCCGAGCTGGAGAACTTGCCCAAGTATGATGACTGGGGTTACAAGATCACTTACTCCGCGGTGGAGCGCACCAGTGTAAACGCCTCCGACTTTGACTACGCCATTGCGGAGTACTGGACGGGTGAAACTTGTCTGGGCACGCGTGACGAAGCTGACCCGGGGATGGAGGCGGCTTACGAAGCGCAGACCACGAACCTGGACGGCGTCAACCCACCAGTGTCTCAGGATGCCAGCAGTTCTTACGCCAAATATGCCCTGAACGCAAATGGTACCTTCGTCAACCGCCTGAATAAGCCGGTCGCCATTGAGGGACGGAAGCTGTGGACCAACCTGCCCGCTGGCTATCCGGCGGTGGACCTGCCCAACGTCACCTTCGCACTGTACCGGCGGGTGCAGGGCAGCGGGGAGGCGTTTGACTTTGGCGGAGCCCCCATCGCGACCCTGACTGTTCAGGACTGGTCCGGCCTGAAGAACTATACGTTCCGGCTCCTTTATGAGGGGAAAAATATCATCGATGACGGAGCCGGAACCGTCCGGCCGGAATCTGAAGACCAGCCAGGGCTGCCCAAATACACGGAGGAAGGCAAGCTGTACGAATATGTTCTCCGGGAGGAAGGCATCACCGGCGCCAACGGGCTGCCCCTGGACGGTACCGGCGAGGGACCCCAGGAATCGCTGGATCTGTTTGATATACAGGAGATCTCCAACACCTTTCAGGTGGAGAACGTGTTCCACAGCCCGACTGGCAGTCTGTCGGTGAAAAAAATCCTGGAACTGCCTTTGGGCGGAGATGACTTGCCCATCGCCTATCCCGCCGTGCGCTTCCATCTGTACCGGGTCTACATCCAGAACAACGGCCAGCCCTCCGCGCAGGAGCTGGTGCGGACGGCCACCTGGTCCTCGGAGGAGGTCGAGGCGGCTTACCGGCAGCGAGGAGACAGCACAACTGTTGAAACGGTTCTTTCCTTTACAGACCTGGAGCAGTATGCGCCCAACGGCTCGCTGTACCTCTATCATGTGGAGGAGGACAGGAGCTTCCTGGGCGGCTACGATACCTGGTGCGGCCCGGGCGACCTGGAGGCCCAAGACGTCACAGGGGGCGGATATACTGTCGGCGGTCTGCTGCCCCATGAAGAGCGGGAAGAGGCCGACGCCACGTTCCTGAACAGCCGGAAGGCTGTGCAGACAGAGTTCGTCACCCTCACGGGCCAAAAAGCCTGGGAGGACTTTTACGACGCCTTCGGTCTGCGTCCGGATGCCCCCTATGAAGAGGGGAAAGATGGTACATTGGTCCCCGTCATCCGGCTCACTGTGACCCGCCGCGCCGCTGCCCAGGAGGGGCAGGGCGACCCGCACATCGAGGAGAAGCTGACAGAGGGCGGGGACTACACCGTCAAGTGGACCCAGGATGCAGAAACCGGAAAGTGGACTTATCAGATCTGGGGTGCGGACGATCCGGATGCGGAAGAGCCCGGCATCTCTGCGGAAGAGCCCGCCGAACCGGGCCCCGGCCAGGGAGAGGAGACAACGCCGCCCACAGAAATGCCCCCGGAGGAGGAAAACCAGTCCGCCGATCCTCCCACGGACGAAGGGGATGCACAGAGTCCGGAACCTCCGGCAGATGGGGAAGATGACCAGAACCCGGACTCCCAGGCGGGAGACGGGGACGGCCAGTCCGCCCCGCAGGAGGAGACCCTCAGTGCCGCCAGCCTGCACAGCGATCCGGCGGATGGGGAACATGGCGGCGCCGGCAGCGGTCCGGCCGCACCGACAGATTCCGCGGAAGATCCGGATCAGATCGGAGACCCCGATTCCCAGGTTCCCTCCGAAGAGACGCCTCCCGCCGCGCAGCCCCAGACGGAGCTGGAAAAGTGGGCCCCCAACGGCGCCCGGTGGGTGTACACCGTGAAGGAAGAGCTGAACTCCGATCTGAAGGAAGCGTTGTATGAGCAGTACAAATATTACTTCACCGGCAATGGGACAGCGGGTGAGGACTCCGCAGACGGTGACACCATCCACATGAAGGAGCTGAAAAACTCTCTGGAGACCAGAGCCCCCTTCACCAAGCGGTGGGTGGGCAGCGATGGCGAGCCCATCACTGCCGATTACATGGACCTTGGCGAGATGTCCGTCACCTTTGAGCTGTATGTCAAGGAGGGAAAGAGCGGAGGTTGGCAGAGGGCAGCGGACTATTTCACGCAGGAGAACCTGGGAGAAGACGCGTACGAGAAACTGAAGGATGCCGGAATACTCAATGGTTTTTCGATCACATTGGAAAACCGGCATATCTATGATTCCTGGAGTGGAGCTTGTGAGAACCTGCCGCGTGTAGTAAAAAAAGACAGCGGGATTTCGGAGCTGTCCTATCGCGTGGTGGAGACGGAAATCGCTTATCAAGGCGGAGCCGCGACGATTACTGTCGATACCTGCGGTGAAGAGTTCGCATACACTGTTGCAGACAGCGGCGGCCTTTTCACGGGAATTGAAGACACCTACACGGAATCCGGAAATTCGACCACCATCACCAACAAGCTGGCGACGACCTCGCTGCAGGTGCAGAAGATTTGGACGAACGACCGGAACAACGTCTATGGCACCCGTCCGGATACAGACGAAGCCGGCAAGACCTGGGAGACCAGCTTCCTGATTCAGCGGACCACGGATCTATCTGTCGGCTGGGAAGCGGCAGCATGGGAAGCCGTCCAGGTGACCGGCGAAAACGGTCAAAAGCAGGATCTGGTAGTGACCCTCACCGGAACGGATACAGAGGGCACGGTTGAATCGCCGGTAGGGATGACGATTTCCGGCCTGCCGAAACAGAATGCGGAAAGGGAGTACACCTATCGCGCCGTGGAGCTTGAGCCAGGATATCAAATGACGAACGGAGCAGTCGATTTGAGCAGCTATGTCCTGCTCAGAGATTCCTACAACGAGGCGTACACGGCGGCCTACACCTATGGCGGGCAGTCTGACGACGGCTTCCTCACCACAGCGGCCAACGACATGCAGACCACCAAGGTCTTTGCCGACAAGACGTGGATGCCTGCCGGCGAGGAGGGCGCCCAGGTCACCCTGCACCTGCAATATGCGGTTCCGCTGGAGAATCCGGCAGAGGGCCCGGCGTATACGTGGAAGACCCTGACGGCTGTATCCGTCACGCTGGATGGAACTGCGGATCCTGATCTGGACAAACCCTATTACGAGTACGCAGAGTGGAAAGCCGTCTGGGAGAACCTCCCAGCCCGAATGCCGGGCAGCTATCTGCCGGACTCCGACTCCGAGACAGAATACCGCGTGACCGAAGCGGTCAGCGGCAGCTACGTCCAGGTGGGAGATACGAAAAAGGAAAACAAGACCGATGTGGATGGGACCTACCCTGAATTCCAATTCACCAATAAAGCTGTGACATCCCTGACAGTGGAAAAGAAATGGCACACCGCGGATGCCAAGAAACATCCGATCACAATGGAACTCTGGCGGACCACGGACAAAAACCTGATCGGGAAGACCGGCGTGGATGGAGTGGAGCAGGTCGCCGGCATGACCGCAGAGCTGTCTGCGGCCAATAACTGGCGCCATATTTTCGGAGAGCTGGACAAAGTAAACAGCCAGAACCAGAAATACTATTATTACGCCATTGAACAGGGAACCCCGGACGAGGACATGGAAGTGATCTACGATCATGGAGAACCGACGGAAACTACGGTGGCGTTCACCACTGCCATCACCAACAGGGGCTATACGGACATCCCGGTCTCCAAAACCTGGCGGGATGACAGTGACGCGCAGGGCCTTCGCCCGGAGACGCTGAAGCTGACCCTCTACCGCAGAACGGATCCGGCAGCCCAGGGCGAAGTAGCAGGCGAAGTGACGCTGTCCGCGAAAAATGCCCAGGACGGAAACGCCGATGTCTGGACATACACCTTTGAGCATCTGCCGGATACGGACGGCAGCGGCAATCCCTATACCTACTGGGTGGAGGAAGAACACCTGGAGTCGTACACTGTGACAGGGAGCGGTACGCTGGCTCTGACCAACACACTGGGCGGCAAGGAGACGGAAATTGCCATCCAGGGGCGGAAGACCTGGGTGGGTGATGGAGCGGACGACCGTCCGAACTCCATCACGCTGAGCCTCCTGCAGAACGGCACCAAAGTTGCCGAGCGGGAAGTCACCCCGAACGCCGACGGCAGCTGGACCTATGATTTCGGCAGCTGGCCCGCCTACGACGACAGTGGCCGGGCGTACACCTACACTGTGCAGGAGGAGCCGGTGGATGGCTACGGCAGCCGGGTGGACGGATGGAACGTCATCAACGGAAAGGGGAACCTGACCGTCAAAAAGCAAGTGTACAGCGGTGACCGGCAGAGGGACTTCTCCTTCACCGTCACGCTTGACGACAAGTCCATCAACGGCATCTGCGGGGATATGACGTTCCAGGACGGCGTGGCAGCATTTACCCTGAAAGACGGGGAGAGCAAGACAGCCAAGGGCCTGCCCTCCGGCGTCGGCTACACAGTGGCAGAGGCGCGTGTGGACGGCTATGGGACCCGCGTCGAGGGGCACAACCCCGGGACGGTCCCGTTCGGAGACACGGCGGAAGTGCTGATCATCAATTATGACGACACGACCCCGCCGCCGGACCCGGATCCAGATCCAGACCCCAAGCCGGATCCAGACCCGGGTCCCGATCCCATGCCGGATCCAGATCCGCATCCGACCCCTGACCCGGACGAAAGCCCGGATCCTGATATGCCGGATACGCCGGACGAACCGGGGCACCCTGATGAACCGGATGACTCTGTTCCCACGGGAGACACTGCCCAGCTGGCGCTGTATCTGGCACTGCTGGCGGCCTCTCTGGCTGGCGCAGCAGCCATCGTGATTCTGGGCCGGAAGGGCAGGAAGAGAGACTGAAAAAAGCATTGAACCAACGAGGCAATCAAACCGGGGGCACGCATACCGTGCCCCCGGCCTTGGGGCCGCAGTCCTGGGAGATAGGGATCGAAACAACTTCCACACTTGACAACGGCCAAAAAATTCCGTATAATAAACTACGTTGCTTTGCGGGGCCTTGGTGCCCTGGAAGAGAGGCAGCTATCCGGGTGTAGCGCAGTTGGTAGCGCGCTTGGTTCGGGACCAAGAGGCCGTGGGTTCAAATCCCGCCACTCGGACCAAAATGTGTTGATAAAAAAGATGCACAGCAGAAATGCCGCACGAAAGTGCGGCATTTCTGCGTTTTTACAAAGAATGCTGGCTAAATAACAGGAAAAAGTCAAACTATTGAAAACCAGACCCCGTTTCCCCAAAATCACGCTCCAGAGAGATGCAAATGCGGCAATTTCAGCACTGAAGTGTTTCGAACTCTCCGGCTTTCCCGCACCTCCAAAGTTTTCCATTCGCAACGGTAAACTTTGGGGGCCTCTTTGCTTTTCAGAAGGGGTCGGGCGCATGGTACTTATGCTGCGCTTGTTCGCCATTCTTTGTTGGTGTTGGTAATAGCTTTCACAATGCTTTCTGGGTATACTTGCGTTACCATCAAGGAAGGAGGCCAGTACAGAATGGCAGAGACAAAAAACCTATGCGCCCAGATCGACCTGGCCCTCCATACGAAGGTATGTGAGGAGCGGGAAAAAGCAGGCCAGACCACCAGCCAGTACATCACCCAACTGCTTATGGAATACTACGAGATGAAAGAAAATGGAGGGAAAAGCAGCATGGAGAATAAGGGAAACAGAACGATGGCATTTCAGATCTCAGAGGAACTCTTCCAGCGGATCAAGCGGTACCTGGAGCGGGAGAGCAAGCACCTGGGCCGTAAATATACGCAGCGGGAATTCGTTCTGGACCTGATCACCGAGGCACTGGACGCGGCAGAAGCGGTTGGGGAAGCCTCTGGAACCCGTCAAGAGGAAGGGGAGGACCTGGAATCGACACTGGCAGAGAACACCCCCGTAGAGGCGGAATCCGAACCGGAAAAGCCAGGGTATGATGCCGACTGGTCAACCGCCATCGGATGATGAACGAACCAAGCAGGAAAAGCTGTTCAGGACATCCGCTCAGACCGGATGTCCTGAGCAGCTTTTGTGCGTTGCTGCAAACCCAGCAGGACTTGACAGGGATTTAAAATGTAGCATATAATGAATATGCCGCATGAATAGTCTCTCGCCTCACTGATTCTGACTTGGGTAAATATACCCACATTATGATATAGGCGACAAGGCAGATCATGCGGCATTTTTGCAACAAAATGGAGATGAGCTGTTATGGAGAACAATGTGGTTTTAGAATATCTGCTCGGCATTGAAATTGACGGCGTGAAACAGGGCGTGGTTAAGGTAGCAAATCCATCCCCCCAGACAATCGAACTTGATTTGGCGTCGTTTGAGGTCTTAAAAGATGGGAAAACGCACCAGATTCGGCTGACGGAAGTGTCCGCCTAAAGAGTATGCGGTATAGGCATGGATGAACACAGAATGTTCGCTTCATGCCCAATATTCAACTATCAAATAAACAGAACAGCCCGGAGAGAGCTTTTCATAAAAGCTCTCTCCGGGCTGTTTTTGCTTTTGGGAGGTGAAGTATACGGAGACAAAAACAGATCATCGTTTTTCGGACACGGAAATGCAAATCGCCAGAGAGACGGATCTGCCGGACCTGTTGGAGCACCTGGGATATCAGGTCAGACGGATCGGCAGGTATCATACCACCAAGGAGATGGACAGCCTCCGCATCAGGAATCGCCGCACATGGTTTCGCTACTCTGACAAGACCGGAGGGGATGCCATTACATTCCTCCAGCGGTTCTGCAATAAAAGTTTCCAAGAGGCAGTGGAATGCCTGCTGGCCTACCATGGGCGGACCAGGGATGCACCTGCCAGACCATCGTCGCAAGCTCGACCAAAGGAAGAACGCGCTCCATTTATGCTTCCCCCCGCAAGCGCGGATCACCGCAGGGTATTTGCCTATCTTCGGAAGAGAAGCATTGCCCCACAGGTGATCCGCGCCTTTTTGAATGCTGGTCTGCTGTATGAGGACGCTCTGCACCATAACTGTGTATTTGTGGGCAGAGATGCTGAGGGAGTACCCAGATTCGCCAATCAGCGAGGGACATATGATCTGAATGGACCCGGTTTCAAAGGAGATGTGTCTGGCAGCGACAAACGCATTGGATTCCGCCTCCCCAGCAGGCCAGACCTGGATTGGACGCTGGTGTTCGAGGCACCCATTGACCTGATGAGCTACCTCACCCTGCACCGGCAGGTTACCAGCAACGCCGTCGCCCTGTGCGGCCTGTATGAAGGAGCCCTGGACACATACTTGCGGGACAACCCCGCCATCCGACAGATTGCCCTGTGCCTGGATGCGGACGGCCCTGGGCAGACGGCGGCGGAACAGTTCCAGAGCAAGTACGAAAAGCTTGGATACACCGTAAAAATCAAGAAGCCGCCCAGGGGGAAGGACTGGAACGAATACCTGCAGCAGCGCAGCCAGCAAAAAGAAAGGAGGGATGCCTGCCAAGGAGAGAGCAGATAAGGAAAACCAGGCCAGCTATCATCAAAACACGGAGGAATGACCATGAAACGAATCCTGACAACCCTTTTTGCCCTGGCCATCATCATGGCCGGGAGTGTCCCTGCTCTGGCTGCCGGGGAAGAAACCTCTACCGGCCAGAACGTCATCTTCTACCCCATCTCCGTGGAGGAGTACACCTATGGCGAGGCAGAGGAACCCCGCATCAACAAGGTCTATCAGCTGTCCCTGTCAGATGACCCCTCCGGCATCCCCACAGAGGACTTCGTGCGCAATGGCCGCCAGTACTATCTACTGGACATGACTCGGAAAAATGAGGTGGGCGTGGACAGCAAGCCTCACATTGAGACGGTCACCCAAGCCAGCAGCACCGACGATATGGAAACCATCCTGCAGCAGCTGAGCGCGGAGCTGGAGGTCACTACGGAGGACGGCTACACCGGGACCTTGCAGCTGGATCACACGACGGTCAAGGTGACGGTGGATGGCTACGCCACCAAGACCCAGGCACTCTCTGCCAGCCGAAGCTATCCGAACTTGTCGGAGGCGGATGTCTCCCTCATTCCAAAAAGCATCGAGGACAACGGAAAGACCCTGACCCTGGCGGATGTCCAATGGGACAGCATGGAACAGACAGACGGCGTGGGTGGGATCATCACCCGTTATACCGCTACCGCAAGCTACACCGGCACCAGCAGCTCCCGCTATGCCACAGGCTACACCGTGACCGCGGATTATACCGGCGAGGTGGCCAAGCCCGACTGCGATGTTGTGACCTATACAGCGATCTTCGGCAGCACACAGGCATCAGAGGGAACTGCCAAGTCCTCTGTGAGTCTCTCCGCGGTGAAGATTCCCCTGCTGGCAGGCGGCGCGGCAATCGCATTGACTGCCGGAGGTGTGTTTGTGTTCCAAAAGATCAAAAAGAGGAGATGATCGCGCTTGAAAATTCGGGTCTTATTTCTGGCGGCCATGCTGTGCGCACTTTGCGTCGGCCAGGCCAGCGCATTAGAGTACACAATGGAGGCACCGGACGATTATCTGTTCGCCCGGCCCACAAGTGACGAAACGATCTACGAATGGGAGAATCCCAATGTGGACCGGAGCAAAAACACCGCTCTGATCCCCCCTACATTCGGTTCCCCGACCAGCTATCTCCCCGGATCGGGAACGCCTTTGACGCCCAATCTGGTGCCGGGCGCTCTGGACGGCGGCTTGGCTGCACAGACGGGCCCTGTGAACTACCCGGCGATCAGCGGCGGGGAGTCCTCAAATGGCTCTGCCGGCTCAGGCTACACTGAAGTGACCTCAGACCTTTATTACGCCAACGGCAGCCTGGGTACCCTGAAAATTCCGGCCATCGGCCTGAGCGTCAAGGTCTATGAGGGGACCGGCAGCGCCACACTGGCTAAGGGAGCGGGTCACTTCTCCAATACAAGCCTGTGGGATGGAAATTGCTGCATTGCGGCGCACAATCGTGGAACGAACAATTATTTTGGCAAGATCCATACCTTGGAATCTGGTGATACGATCACCTGGACCACGAAGCTGGGCACCCGGACCTACGAAGTCGTGTCTGTGGAAAAGGTCCTGGAGACAGATACCAGCGGGACAGCTGCCACACCAGATAACCGGCTGACATTATATACGTGTGTGCGCGACCAGCGGGAATACCGCTGGAAGGTGCAGGCTGTGGAGAAGTGACATGAACAGATACCGTATTTATATGCAGCTCATTTAGCCCCCGGCTCCAAGAATTTCTCGGAGCCGGGGGCTTTTTTCTCGTTTCTGGAATGCAAGCTATTTTTATGAAGGAGGCTATATGAAAAAGAGAATCGTCACATTGCTTCTGACTCTGCTGACAGTGCTCACGCTCCTGCCCACGGCGGCGATGGCAGCGGAGTCCACCGGTGTGGGGATCACGCCGGTGACCAACCCTGACCTCTGGACCACACGGCTCAACTCCCAGGGCCAGTCCTATTCCTACCGCCCTCCCACGGCGGCCGGGCGGCAGCTCTGGTGCATGGACCTAGGCTACTCCTACCGCTATGGCACGGAGAGTTTTTTACAGTCCTACACCTACCGATCCGCCACCGGAGCGGACGCGGACGCCCTGTGGAATGACGCGGTGGCCGAGACCGGCTTGGGGGAGATGGACGCCATCACCCGGGAAAACGTTAAATGGATGATGAGCTACATCGCTGACTACACCGGCGAGATCCCCGGCAGCCTGTTCATGGCGCTCCAGACGTACATCTGGGACAACCAGAGCGATAAGAGCGCAGGCGGCGATCCCAGCGGCGACATCGACGCCGGAGGCTTTGCCAACGCAGATACCTACGACCAGTACGTTGAGTATTACAACTGGCTGCTGGGCCAGAAAGCCAACGAGGACGCGGAACTGCAAGCCCAGGTGGAGGAATACGCCGCCCAGGGCATCCACGCCTCCATCGTGGAGGATGAGAGCTCCAAGTGGGCGGTGCTGGCCACCTCCAGCGTGTCCGGGCGGCAGACGTTTTTTGCCTATCATTCCGACCGCAAGGTGGTAACGTCCGGAGAGCCTGGAGAGGACCCGGAGGAACCGTCTCTCCCCGCCGGAGATGGTGACATCACCTTCCAGAAGGTCATCGCCGGCACGGACCGTGGCCTGGGCGGTGCTGTCTATAACATCTATCTGGACGGCCAGATCGCCGGCAGCGATGTGACCTCCGGCGGGGGGTACATCGAGGTCAACGATGTCACCGAAGGGCTTTGGTCCTTTGTGGAGCAGGAGGCCCCGGAGGGCTATGCTCTGGACCCCACGCCCCACAGCGTCTATGTCAGCGTCACCGACGGGGACCGCCAGTACACCGTCACCGCCGAGGATGAGGAACTGCCCGGCATCAAGGTCATCAAGACCTCGGCCACGGATGGTACTCCCATCGAAAATGCCGTTTACTCCATCAAGGGCGTCACCTGCTCCTTCAGCACCTCCGTCTCCACCGGGCCGGATGGGAGCGCCCTGGTGGAGGACCTCCCCGCCGGCGTTTATGTGGTCAAGGAGGAGTCCGTTCCAGAGCCGTTCGTGCGGACTGCCAGTGAGCAGGCCATTGCCCTGCGGCCCGGCAAGATCAGCGAGGCACGGTTTGAGGACTACACCCGGCCCGGATTGGAGATCGTCAAGCGGAATATTGCCGACGGCTCTCCCATCGAGGGAGTTACCTACCAGGTTCGGCAGATCGACGGGGATTTCCAAGACACCGTGGTTACAGACAGCGAGGGCCGGGCCTTCCTGGAGGTGGACCCCGGCAGCTACGAAATTTCGGAGGTCAACGTACCATCCAACGTCATTATCAGTGAGATCCCCCAGACCATCTCTCTGGAGGCGGGCGTCACCCGGACGGTGCGCTTCTTCAACGCGGTCAAACCGTCGCTCACGGTCATCAAGCGGAATTCCATCACACAAGATCCGCTTGAAAACGCACGTTTCCATATCTATTATGCTTCGGACAATACCACCACCGGCGAGATCAACGATCTTGGGACGTACTACACGGACTCCTCGGGCCGCATCACCCTAACCGATATCAATAGGGGCTGGTACAAGGTCGTCGAGGAGGAGAGTCCGACGGGATTCTCCATCCAGGATGATGGTGTTTACGAGTTCTATCTGGAGGCCGGTGCCAGCAAAGAGCTGGTCGTGGACAACACACCCCTGTCGGCACTGGTGGTCTACAAATACGACAGCCGGACGGGAGCTCCGCTGGAAGGGGCTCGTTTCGAGCTGCGCTACCTCAGCGGCGAGACCTCCGGCACAGGGGGGACGGTCATTGGCGAATATGAGACCTCGAAAAATGGTTCCTTCACAGTCACAGGGCTGAAAGAGGGCACCTATATCGTCCAGGAACTGGTAAGCCCGGACGGCCACCTCATTGACTCCGAGCCCCAGACCGTCTACATCTCCGGTAAGGAGCAGGATGTGGTCACCCTGCGGTTCGGCAACGCCCCGCTGGGTAGTCTTTTAATTACCAAGGTCAGCGATGACGAGAAGCAGGAACCGCTCTCCGATGTAGAGTTCCTGCTGACAGACAGCTCCGGCAACTTCATTGGTAGCAACAACGGCCGCTATGTGACCAACAGCGCGGGCGAGATCTTGGTGGAGGGCCTCACCCCCGGCACCACGGTGGTGGCGCGGGAAGTCCGGGCCAAGCCCGGCTACCTGCTGGACGACAGCCCCCAGTACGCCCTGATCCGCAGCGGCGAGACCGTGGGGCTGGAGTTCCGCAACGCCCCCGCCGGCAATTTGGTCATTGTCAAGCGGAGCAGCTCCGGCACCCATGAGCCGCTGGAGGGGGTGGAGTTCAAAATCACCTATGCGGATGGGTCCTATGTCCCGGACGAAAACGGCCAGCTCTCCTCCAATGGCCTCTATTACACCGACCGGGAGGGGAAGATCACCATTTCCGGGGTGGTGGGCACTATCGTAGCAACGGAAACGGCCTCGATCCCAGGCTATACCATCGATGAGGCTACCCGGACCCAGACGGTGGTGGTCCACTCCAATGACACCCAGACGTTGTATGTGTACAATGAGCCAGAGACGACCCTCGTCCTGGAAAAGTTCATCAAAGGCACAGACCGGGAGCCGTTGGCCGGGGCGGAGTTCCTTGTCACCGACTCAAGCGGTGCCGTTGTCGGGCCTAATAACGGCGTCTACACCACCGGGGAGGATGGCCGCGCGGTCATCACCGGCCTCACCCCCGGCACCACCATCACGGCCCGGGAGACCCGGACCGTGGACGGATTCGTTCTGGACGGCAGCCCCCAAAGCATTCTCATCCGGGAGGGTGAAGTCCAAACCCTAACCTTCTGGAATTCCAGAGAGGGTGGCGTGGAGATCGTCAAGGTCAACGCCGCGGACAAGACGGAGCGGCTTTCTGACGCTGTTTTTGAGATCCGCAAGGCATCGGATGACGCCCTAGTGGACACCGTTATCACGGGAGACACCGGCTCTGTGTTTGCTCCGCTTGCCGAGGGCGATTATTATGCCTTGGAGCAGGAAAGCCCCTCTGGATTCAAACTGGATTCCACCCGGCACTACTTCTCCGTCAAGGATGGCGAGGTCACTCAGAAGGTCATTGAAAACGAAGCCGTCTCCGGCATCCTGGTACACAAAATCTCCACAGCGGACGGCAAGGGCATTCCGGGCGTCTCTTTCATTCTCTATGACAGCAGCCATAACCCCATCGACCAGCAGACCACTGACAACCGGGGCTACGCCTGGTTCGAGGTCCTGGAGGGAGATAGCCGTTTTTACCTGCGTGAACTTGAAAATGAGGGCTACATCCCGGACACCCAGCTGCGCACGGTCTATGTCAAGGCGGGTGAGACCACCCTGGTGGAGTGGGAGAATACGCCCATCACTGGCCAAATTCAGATTGTCAAGCGGTCCGCCGACTACAATCCCACCAACGGCCTGCCCGCTGGGACGCTCCTGGAGGGGGCGGTCTTTGAGATTTATGACAAGGCCGGCAATCTGGTGGACACCATCAAGAGCAATAGCCGGGGGCTTGCGGTTTCCAAACAGCTCCCCTTGTCGCGCTATTCCGTCCGGGAGGTCAAGGCCCCTGCCAATTATGGCATCAACGAGGAGGTCCTGACTGCCTATCTGGAGTACGAGGGCCAAATCCTCCGCTTTGAGGTGACGGATAAGAGCCTGTCCACTGGTGTTTCCATTACGAAAACCGGCCCCAAAGAGGTGGTCAGCGGCCAGCCGGTCAGCTACACCTTCTCCGGGATCGCCAATACCTCCAATGTGCGGTTAGACAGTTTTTATTGGCGCGATACCCTGCCTGCACAGGTGCGTTTGAACACCGTGGTGACCGGCACCTACAACTTCCCCGGCACCTATAAGATCACCTACCGGGTGAACGGCGGAGAATACCGGACGTTGGCGGACAACCTGTCCACGGCGCAGAATTACACGCTGGCCGCGTCTCCCGCGGCCCTGGGCCTCGCCGCCAATGAGCGGGTAACGGAGATCATGTTCGTGTTCGGCCAGGCACCGGGCGGTTTTGCCCAGGTGGAGAAGCCCATGCTGAAATGCACCGCCGTCAGCGGCCTGACCGCAGGCAGCTCCTTCGTGAACATCGCGGATGTGGGCGGCGTGTATAACGACCAGTGGGTCCAGGCTATCAGCCGCTGGGTCACCACCGTGTACGGCAAGACAGAGCCCCTGCCCAGAACCGGATATTGATTTACCCCAGGGAGGCCCGCGGAGGGCCTCCCTCTCTTATAGCAAAGACTATCACAAAGAAATCCATTTGAAAAGGAGAACAAAACTATGCTGAAAATCACTGCAATCGGGAACCTGACCAACGATGTGGAGCTGAAGATGAACGAAGCTACCGGCAAGCCCTATGCCATCCTGCGGATTGCCTCGGACCGCCGCTACCGGGATCAGGCGGGCAACCGGCTCACCGACTTTATCTCCATCAAGGTACGCGGCCCTCTGGCGGAGCGGTGCGCCGCCTTTGCCTGGAAGGGCTGCAAACTGGCCGCTGTGGGTGACTTTGAGACGATCACCTTTGAGGATGATCCCACCCGGCAGCCGGGCTTCCTGATCAAAGCCACCGAGGTGGAGTTCCTCTCCCCCCGCAAGGTGGAAGAAGAACCCCAGACCATGGAGCAGCCGGACGTCTGTGAGGCCGCCTGACCATGCGGAACACAGGTGTCCTGTACAGCAGCACCGAACGCAAGCCGGTGGTGCTACCGGAGCTGGCCGAACTGCTCCCCCCGCTGAGTGGGGAGCAGTTGGCAGCTCTGGAGACAGATCTGCTGCGGAATGGATGTTACTCGCCCATCATCGTCAACGAGGACCTGGCTATCGTGGACGGGCACAACCGCCAGCGGCTGTGCGAGGAACACGGCCTGCCCTATCAGATGGCGGTGTTCGCCTTTGAGGATTTGCTGGAGGCCAAGCAATGGGCTCTGGATACCCAGAAAGGCCGCCGCAATCTGGACAAGTGGGAGCTGGGCAAAATCGCCCTGAAGCTGAAGCCGGAGATCGAGGCCAGGGCAAAGGCCAATCAGCAGACGTACCATGGGAACCAGTATGAGAGTGGACTTTTGGCAACATTGCCGGAAGTCCACTCCGCCTCTGTGGATACCCGCAAAGAGTTGGCTCATTCCGTTGGGCTTGGGGAACGTACCATGGGCAAAGTGATGCAGATCGATGAACACGCCCCTGCTGCTGTGAAAGAGGCTCTGGACAAAAAGGAACTTTCTATCAACCAGGGGTACAGTCTGACCCGGCAGCTCCAGGAGGTGCCGGAGGAACAGCGGGAGCAGGCAGCTATCGCCGCTGTGGAGATTGAAAAGGCGAAAAAGGAAATCCAGCAGACGGACACGGAGCTCAGCCGGCGCAGTAAGATCGCCGGCATATTCTGCAAGGCGTATGAAAAGGCGGTCCTCGTGACCCCCACGGAGGAGAATGTGCGGATCTGGGTAGAATGCACCCGGATGACACCGGAGGAGATGGAGGATACTGTCCGGGAGTCCAAGGAGCTGGCGGAGACGTTTACCAAGGTGGCACGGATTATCCGGGAGCAGATCCTCCCTTCGGACTGGCGCAGTGCCGGACGAAGCGAAGGGGATGACGATGCCAAGGAGGGAGGATATAGCGAGTGAGTGAAGAACACCTCTCCGTCCGACAGTGGCAGGCATTGTACCGTTCAGGCGCCTTCCGTACTTCCGATTACTTCGCAATGGAAAAAGCAGGATGGTATAACTGGGAATGTTCTTCCGAATCGCTGGCCGGCCGCTTGAAAAAGCTGGCCAAAGTGGTTATGGGAGTTACACAACCATTCATTTTGGACCATTATTTTATTGTGTGCCGGAATCTCTCCTCTCGTTTTGACAGGCTATATGATGAAGTGGGGTTCGTCCCTCTGGTGGAGGCAGACCAAAGGAAATGCTTTTGGGTCACACTTGATGATCCCTATCACAGGAAGAAATGGTCGCTTTTCACAGGCCGGTATGGTGTAGAAGCGCCGGAGTTTGACTGCAGAGATATCCGGGTGCTGATTCAGTACATCAACAAAATCGCCCCTGAATTAGAGCAGGACTTGATGGTCCCATTTGTTCAGGAGAGACGGGCCGTAGTCGGATATGCACATCTATTTCATCGTGAACGTGGAGAGGTCAGAGTCTATCGCAATGGAGAACATCAATATAGCTATCGGTCCAATCTGGATGGGCTCGAACATGAGGTTACGGTGACCGCCGACCTGAATGATTTACCGCCTGGTTTCGTTTCCGACCATGCGAAGCAGTACAGAGACTTTTACCTCTACTGCCCGGAGGATGCAGAGCGATCTGCCTCGGAGAAGAAAAGAAGCAGGCCAGAGCGGAAGGAGGCAGAGCGATGACGAGTCTTGGCAGACCCATCCTGCCCCCAGAGGCTGAGCAGGAGATCCTCTCCCTGCTGTTTGAAGGGATGGGGATTGAATCGGCGGAGATTGCGGCGATCCTGAAAAAGCATGGGGTCTCCGGGGATATGGAGGCCCTCCAGGACAGCTACCGCAAGCGGCTGGGCCAGCGTCTTATGGCCAGCCTCCGGGACGAGAGCGGCAGGCGGGAAGTGCTGGCCACCGGCAAGGGAAGGTATGTGGTACTGGAGGGCTGTGGCGACCGGAAGCAGCTCCAGGCCATCCGCCGCCGCATCCAGGGGCAGATCAATGGACTGAATGAGTCCACAGGCAAGGTGCAGGCCCGACTTCGTGTGCTGGACCGCCTGAGAGCCCGCCTCCTGCCTGGGGAGAAAAAGAAGGCGGCCTAACGATGACATGGCGGGAGCGGCTTGCCGCGGCCTGGGACTACCCCAGGCTGCGGGAGGAGCTGGCAGAGACACGGAAGGAGCTGGCGGACAGCCAGGCGAAATGTGCCCAACTGGAGGACACCTGCCTCCAGTTTGAAAAGCTGTGTGACGATTTGAGCGACACCGCGCAGAGGCACAGCGACATGCTGGCGCATACCCGGAAAAGGATGGCTGCAATCCAGTCTGCCCTGCTGTCCTTCTGCCCTGAGTTGAACACCACGGAGCAGCTGTGCCAATTTTATAACTGTATCGCCCCGGAATTCGATCCGGACGGGTTCCGTCTATACTTTGCGGCCCAGGAGATTTCCGGCATCCGCAACCTGTACGAATGTTTTCCATACGAGGACGCTCGTGGCTGCTTTGAGGCGGCGGACGGCCATGCGCTTCTGCGCTGGCTGACCGCCGCCCATTTTGGGGCGGTATCTTGGGAGGTCGTACCTGGGACCACCTATGAACGGGCTGTTTTGCAGGAGGTAGACACATCCGCAGCAGAGTATCAGGCGTTTGAACGGCAGTTTTATGCCAAGGCTCTGGAGCGCATGGGATTTCAGGAGTTCCTGCCGGTGGAACCCGGCAAGGCACAGGAGCAGGCACAGCGACGAGAGGAAGGCAGGTGATGACAATCGAATATAAAGGAGCGCGCAATACGGACATTGCAAAAATCGACAAGGACGACTTCTGGGCTCTGATCGCCCAGGCGAAAGCGCAGTATGGGCAGGATATGGACGCCGCTGAAATCTGGCTGACGGACGAACTGGTAAAGCGGGGGCCGGTGGCCGCCCAGAGCTTCCATGACATCATGCACGCCTACACCGACTTGGCTGATCGATACGGTCTGTGGGATGCCGCCAGCATTATTAAGGAGTATGGTTGCGGCGACGATGGCTTCCTGGACTTCCGCTCCTGGCTGATTGCCCAGGGGAAAGAGGTTTACCTGGCCGCCCTGAAGGACCCGGATTCCCTGGCAGAGGTTGAGCCGTATGGAGACTGCCGCTTCGAGCGTCTGGCCTATGTAGGGGATTATGCCTACGAGCGACTGACGGGCCGCAGCGCCTATGATGATACCGACCGCACAGCATTCGATGAACTGAAGTGTGAGTTGAGCAAGGAGGTCACCTACAAGAACGGAATCCTACATCCCAGAGAACCGCAGGATCTGCCTGCTTTTTTTCCTAAGCTGTGTGCCAGATACGGCGGTCCGGATCAATTTCGTGTGCAAGAGAGCACATGGAATCACGATCTCCATGAGATTCAGAAGCTGCTGAATTCCGGGAAACTGCATGACCGGAACAAAGCGGCGAAAAAGAAAAAACAGAGGGGTGAATCCAGATGAGTGAAATGATCATAATCGGTGTAGATCACGGCTATGCGGCGATGAAAACTGCTCACTTCACCTTCCCCACCGGACTGGTGGAGTACGAACACGAACCTTACACGCAGAGGAATGTGCTGGAGTACAACGGCAGATATTATGTGGTGGGCAGCGCCCGCCAGCCCCTCCAGCGGGATAAGACCCGAACGGAGGACTATTACCTCCTGACCTTAGCGGCCATCGCCAAAGAGCTGGACTATCGGGGCATGGAGCGGACAGCGGAGGTTCTGCTGGCTGCCGGCCTGCCCCTGACCAGCTTTGGACGGGACAAGAAGAAGTTTCGGGACTACCTGCTCCGGGACGGCAAGCCTGTGTACTTCCGCTATGAGGGCCGGGACTATGCCGTTCGCCTTACGGATGTGATGCTGTTCCCCCAGGGCTACGCCGCCGTGCTGACCCAGACGGAGCTGCTGGACGAGCCCTCTGTCATCGTGGCAGACATTGGCGGCTGGACAGTGGACTTGATGCGGTTGGACAACCGCATCCCCAACGCCGCTACCTGCCGAAGCCTGGAGCTGGGCATGATCCGCTGTCTGGATGAAATCGGAGAGAAGGTGCGGCAGATGTTCGGCGTGTCCATGACGGACGCGCAGATCGAGAGTATCCTGCGGGGCGGCGCTGTCAGCGTGGATGACCGCGTCCGGGCTGTCATCCACACCCAGGCGGGCCAGTATGTCCAGGACCTGCTTTCGGCCATCATGGAGAGCGGCCTGGATGTGCGCGCCATGCCTGCCATCTTCCTGGGAGGCGGGGCGGCGCTCCTGAAGCGGCACATTACCGCCACAGAGAGCCTGTGCCGGCCTTTGATCCTGGACGACGTATGTCTGAATGCCAAGGGGTATGAGCGGCTTGTGGAGCGGATGACGGGGAGTACAGCCCATGAGCAGTGACCGGCGCAGGCTGAATCTCTCCCTTTCTATGCAGTCGCCCCAGCAGCGGGAGGCGTGGAAGGTCCTGCGGACCATTCCTCTAGGGCAGCGGACGGATGCTGTGTGCAGAATGGTATGTCGGGCCCAGGAGCAGGAGGCGCTGCTGGATGTTGTCCGCAAAGCAATTCGGGAGGAGCTGGAAAAATTCCACATTGAACAAAGAATAAAAGAAACTGAGCGGCCACAAGCCGGGGATGTGGACGAGAGCATCCTCGGCTTTCTGCGTGCGTTGCAAGAGGGAGATGATGCAGCTTGATACGCTATTTTGATATGTTCGCGTGGATCGGCGGTTTCCGGGCCGGGCTGACCCGCGCGAATGTGACAGTCCATGTGATCGAGGCCATTGGCTGCCGGCTGCAAGCTGTGGATGAGGCGTTGTGCCGGGAGGAAGCGGCATGATCGATATGAAGGATCAGTGCTTCGGCGTGGAGGTGGAGTTCACCGGCATTACAAGGGAGCAGGCCGCCACAGCCTTGGCGAGATACTTTGGAACCCTGTCGTTTCATAGAGGCGGCGCGTACGATACCTGGATCATCCGGGACACAGAAAACAAAGAGTGGAAACTGGTGAGCGATTCCAGTATCCGCGGGGAACAAAAGACATCGGACGGTTATGCGAGAACTGGAGACCGGCACTACTGGGTGGAGATGGTTTCCCCCAAATTGACCTATGCGGAGTTGCCTAAATTTCAGGAATGTGTGCGGCAGATGCGCCATGCCGGAGGCAAGGTCAACGACTCCTGCGGCATCCATGTCCATGTTGACGCCTCCAACCACAACCGGCAGAGCCTGAAGAATCTCCTGAGCATCATGTTCTCCAAGGAGGACATCCTCTTCAAAGCCCTGAATGTGAATCCTGACCGTGTTGCAGCATATTGCAAAAAAGTACGGGAACCTATGCTGCAGAAGGCCCGCCAGCTCTCCGCTGAGGAGACAACGGATCTGACGCAGCTGGAGAGCATTTGGTATGAGGGGAATGTCGAAAGCGGTAAGCATTACAACTGGACGCGCTATTACGCCTTAAACCTCCACTCTGTTTTTTATCGTGGTACGGTGGAATTCCGCTGTTTCAACTCTACTCTCCATGCGGAGCAGGCAGCGGCGTATGTTAATTTATGCCTCGCCATGTCTGCACAAGCAATCAACCAACGCAGCGCGGTCATGCAGAAAACACACAGCGACAATGAGCTGTTTACCTTCCGGGTGTGGTTGGTACGCCTGGGACTCAACGGCCCGGAATTCAAAAACACGCGTGATCATCTGCTGGCCAACCTGGACGGAGACCGTGCCTGGCGTTACGACAAGGATAGTTATGAAGTCAACAAACGGAAGAGACAACATCGTGAAATGGAGAGATGATGAGATGAAAATCCAAATTGAAAATGACATTCTTTCCGGTACCGCGGCAGAGATCATGGACCAGCTGCGTGGGCGCGCCTTTGATCCCACAGAGTTTCCAGACACAGAGAGTTACATCTGGTTTCTACAGAACAATGTGATCCGGACAACCGGCTTGGAGTTCCCGCTGCCGGAGGGCGATGTGGAGCAGCAGGCGCGTTTCATTTTTGATCGGCTCTCCAAAATCGGGGCCCTGACCATTTTGGAGGGCTGAGATGGCGGAAAAGCTGTATTTTGCCTATGGAAGCAATATCGCTGTTCCGGGGAAACACCAGGGGAAACGGCGTGGCCACCATCGCACCCAGGGAAGGAAGCAAGGTACACGGCCTGCTGTGGTGGATCACTCCTGCCTGTGAACAGTCTCTGGATTTCTACGAGGGCTATCCCCGGCTGTATGAAAAAGAGCAGGTGACAGTGCGGGACGATAAAGGCAGACAATTCACGGTCATGGCCTATGTGATGACGGGCGACGAACGTTGGATGTCCCCCACGATGCCCTCTGCGTTCTACTACCGCGGCATCCAGGACGGCTACCGCCAGAACGGATTGCCTGTGGAGGGACTGAAAAAGGCATGGGAACACTGCGCCCAGGAAGTGGATCAGGAGACAGTGCGGATCAACCAGATGGTTGGTAAGCGGGGGAAACCGCCCAAGGAGAAGCATGACCAGGAACGATAACATACACCGGAAAGATGGCGCGGAGATGTCAGGACGGAAGTTTTCTTTTTATGATGCGGCGGATGGCAGCCTCGATCCGCTGTTTACATCCAAGCTGCAGGAGGAGGCCCAGATGGGGTGTCTAAGAGGCGTGTTCTTAGGGGAAGAAGTCGGAGATGATGTTATGGTGACCTGGCTGCCTAATAACAAGAGACCTGACTCCTTCACGTTTCGCAAAGAGCTGTATGAGCTGATCGGTGAACTGCAGAGCGGCGAGATGTTAGGCAGCCTTCCCGCCATGATCGCGTTTTGCCAAGCCCATCCAGAGGCGCGGATGTCTGACCGGCAGACCTTCTATGCCTTCCGCATGGACAGCAGCAAATACAGATACCACCTCCGGCTGTTCCCGGATAAGCAGAAATTCTATATTTTCTGTTACCAGACAGATCGGATGCGGGAGGGACGGCCCACACCAGATCATCATTACCTATACAGCGTTCGGAAAAAGAGACGAAGCGGGAAGGGGGAGCGGGCGTGAAAGTATTAGTCGTGGAACCACTGAAGCCCTGCTATGTGCGGGAGATCGAGGGCTTGAAAGCTATGCAGGATCTCGTAGGCGGCCATATTGAGGCGATCTATCCTTACGAGGAGCCGGTGGCGATCATTGCAAACGAGGAGGCCAAACTGCTGGGATTGCCTTTTAACCGGCCTCTGCTGGACGAGCATGGAGTCCCGTATGACATTGTCTGCGGGACATTTTTTGTGGCCGGACTTGGGGAGGAAACCTTTGTCTCCCTGACAGATGACCAGATCCAGCAATATAAGGAGCTGTTGGACAGCAGAATGGTTCTTACCGTTTCGGCAAAAACCCAGGAAGAAAAACTATACTTCGCCTACGGCATGAATGTCAACTTAAAAAAGATGGCGGACCTTTGCCCGGATGCCCATGTTGTGGGTCCCACTGTTCTTGAGGACCATGAACTCCTATTTCGCGGCAATACCGCTGGAAACGGCTTGGAGACCCTTGCGCGAAAAGCTGGAAGCAAGGTGCATGGCGTCTTATGGAGGATCACACGGGAGAGCGAGGACAGTCTGGATACCTATGAGGGATATCCGAATTTATACGATAAACAGCAGATCGTGGTGCATGATCTGAACGGGCAGGAGTTTTCCGTTATGTCTTACGTCATGGCAGATGATAGGTTCCCGCACCTGACGAGGCCCTCCAGCTATAGCTATAAAGTGATTTTTGAAGGATATCAGCAAAATGGTCTGCCTGTAGCAGAATTGAAAAAGGCGTTGTGGAACTGTGTACAGGAATCCCGGCGGCAGGCAGCAATCCAACAGGTGGAAAACCTGGGGTTTCAAACAAAAAAACCGAAAGGAACAAAAGGACATGAGAGATAAATACATCCAGACCGCGGAGTCGGTCACTGAGGGGCATCCGGACAAGTTGTGCGACACCATCGCGGACACCGTGCTGGACGCCTGCCTGAAGCACGATCCCAGCGCCAGAGTCGCCTGCGAGGCCCTGGCCACAGCTGGGAAGATCCTGGTGGCGGGCGAGATCACGGCCAAGGTAATTCCGGATATCCCCGCCATCGTCGCCCGAACTGTTCGAAAAGCCGGCTATGAGACCGACTATGAGATCGAGGTCATCACGCACGACCAGAGCACCGACATTGCGGAGGCTGTGGGCGGAGGCAGAACTGCATCTACTCAGAAGGGGGCAGGTGATCAGGGGATCCTGTATGGCTACGCCTGCCTGGAGACGGACGAGCTGCTTCCCCTGCCCATTGTGCTGGCACACCGCCTGACGCGCCTGCTGACTGATGCCAGAAAGGCAGGCATGATCCAGGGCCTGGAACCGGATGGCAAGGCCCAGGTATCCGTGGAGTATGTGTTTGGCCTGCCCAGCCGGATCACCAGCGTGGTGATCTCTTGCCAGCATGAGGAGAACAAGAGCTTGGATGATCTTCGCCGGGAGGTCGTGG
>QWCH01001972.1_pt1 | contig 28014 bp, 29 predicted proteins | sample 1972671 | NCBI WGS metagenome assembly QWCH01 (sample SAMN09866713, study PRJNA288562) | Human gut metagenome isolate term3_stool, whole genome shotgun sequencing... | isolation source: gut | host: Homo sapiens | place: USA: California
CCATTACGACCGTGCTAATGTGTAGTGCACTCGGCACCTCGCGAAGATTAGCACGGTCGTAATGGCGATTTGGACGGTCATAATTAAAAAGAGGACCGTCTTTAGGGCAAAAAAGCACCTGAATTTCCTTGCGATATTTGGAACGCCGTCCGTTTTATTTTCAAATATTCGATTCTCCAGGAGTTAAGGTTTTCCACTTTGTCGGCTTATCCGGCATTCGGCAATCAAAAAGAATGCTTTTGGGAACGGTCACGGCACCTCATTTCTCCCGTTGTCAGAAATAAGGTCCAATCCCGTACAAATAGTCAATCCAAAACGGATCAACTTTTCAGGTGAAATAGAAAAACCGCCGAAAAGGGGGGTTATTGTATAGTTTAACATATTCACTTGATCGCGATAGCGGGTTTGTTAATGGCACAAATTTGTACATCATACAAAAATCAGCTACATTTGCAAAATCAACATATAAAGATGAGGAACATACTATTATTTATATTTTTGTCAACCTTTTTCTCCTGCCAGAACGATCAAACAGCCCGCCAATTGCTTGACCAAGCTGAATTATTTATCGAAACGCAGGCAGACAGTACCCGTATGCTCTTGGACAGCATACAAACCCCTGATAATTTAAACGACAAGCTTTTTGCCCGCTGGTGTATGTTACAAGGAAAAACAGCAGACAAACTACATGAGGATATGCCTTATGTGGAACAACTTACACGCGCCCTGCAATGGTACACAAAACACGGAACTGCCGAACAGCAAGCTTGGATCGGCCTGTATTTAGGTCGCTCGTATGCAGAAGATAAACTTTTCGTACCGGCGACTAACGCTTATTCGGATGCGTTGAAAACAGCATTGGATGGGCATATATATAATGTAGCGGGATATATTTGTAGCTATATGGGAGATTTATATACCTATATGGGACAAAGAACCGAAAAACGACGAAAGACAGAAGAAGCAGCGGGCTATTTTAAAAAGGCTGGAAATATGAGAAGTTATGCGTTTGCGTTGAGAGATATTGCTAAAACCTATTATATGGAAAGCTCCGATTCTATAGCCTTAAACTATGTATTAAAAGCTGACTCCATTATTTCAAAGATCGGCAACATAACCGAAATAAATGAAATAACAAATAACTTAGGTATTATATATGAAGCACTAGGAGAGAGAGATAAAGCTATGCAATGTTATCTAAAATCAATAGACACAACAGACAATGCACCCAATTATTTAGCATTAAGTTCTTTATATTATAACAATGATATGCTAGATTCTGCACGATACTATCTAAGAAAAGCTAATAGTCCTACATCTAATCAAGATACGCCTATTGACTGTCTATATATGGGATATTTAATCGAAAAAGATGCTAATGAGACTGATAAAGCATTGAATTATTTAGAACAATACATTGAGGTAAAGGATTCTTTATATAACAAAGAGATGCAAGTTGACATCATAGATGCTGAGAAACGACATAATCTAACTATTTTGTTTAAACAGAACAAAGAACTTCTTCTCACTAAATATTTATATATTATTCTCTTTTCTATTTCAATTATCATTGCTCTAATTGTCTATCTAATTTATCAAACAAGAGACAAAAACAGGCTTCAAAAGATAAATGACCAACAAACCGCATTAGAGCAAAAACAAATCAAACTAAGGGAGTTAGAATTAGAAATACAGCAAAAAAACTCAAGGCTTGAAGACACAAAAGATATTCTAATAGAAGTAGAGAGAACAAAAATAGAATTGAACGTTCTTAGAAGTTCTATATTTCAAGCTGCGTCAATCACAAAGCGAATAAAGAAACTTTGTAAAAATGTCACACCCTATAAAGAACAAACATTAACAACCAAAGATTGGAACAGCCTGACTGCTCTTATCAACATCCTCTATCCCAATGTCGCTCTTTTTATAGAGAAAAATCCATTCAATTTGACGGGAAAAGAAATCGAAATATGTAGTCTTAGTTTTTTACAACTTGACGTTAAAGAAGAAGCAATCTTATTAGACATAAATCCGGATTCTGTCAGCAAACGCAGACTTAGAACCCGTCAAAAGCTTAATTTGACCAATTCGGACAAGAGTATTTATACATTTCTCACAACGCTTTAATTTTTAGCAAATTACATAGCACCCCTGTCTTGATAAAACATATCATTGTCCATGCCATACTCCATATAACTATCTGAATACCAAATAAAAAAACCACACAAGAAAAAGACTATCTGTCCATACCTATTTGAACCAAATCATTTGTTAGGGCTATGAAACCCACTACTTTTGCCTCATCAAAATTTTAAACAATCCATTATGTCAAAAAACAAATTAAGTTGAAGTCTTACAATATATAACATTAATATTTTAAAGTCATGAAAGTTACAAAATTGTTGATTGCTGCACTGTTCTGTATTTGTTTTTTTCCAGCAAAGGCACAATGGCGCTTAGGTGCAGAGGCCGGTATCGACCTGTCGAGTGTGAATATCGTAACCAATCATACGCAGATTGGATCTCATGGGGGATTGACGGTGGATTATGCTTTAAAAAACCGGATCAATCTGTCTACCGGAGTCTTTCATACAATGAAAGGTGCAAATACGATTTGTGCAGACAAACTCGGATACGAACTGCTTGCCAGATTAGGATATATAGAAATTCCCTTACAGGTCGGTTATCGAATACCGGTAGCATCCAATATCCATCTGACACCTTCTGTCGGAGCATATTTTGCCTGGGGAGTCAACGGTACGGGTGAGTTTGAAAAAAGCGCCACAGGATATAATCCCAATGAGTCTATGAACGTAACGGAATGGTCCAATCCTTTTAAGTCGCATTACTATTATACTGCTGAATCGGAAAGAAAGCTCGCTTATGCCTTCAACCGCTTCGATAGCGGATTGCGTTTCGGACTGAATGCCGAGATCGGACAAATCAGCCTGTCTTTCAACTATGACTTAGGATTAAAAGACATGTGGAAAGGATTCGAGCAGGCCGGGCTTTATAAACAGTTGAGAAACCGGAACGCAACTTTGGCAATCGGATATAAGTTTCAGCTATAACAACTATTTCCGGAATCGAACATATAGGTACAAAGAGATAATTTGTATATTTGCCCCCCGCAGACTGAAATAATAAACAAATGAAACAGTACAACTTTGACGAGGTCATCGAACGCCGGGGCACCAATTGCATCAAGTTTGATACCTTAAAGGAACGATTCGGCAATGAGAACTTGGTTCCCCTTTGGGTTGCCGACATGGATTTCCGGACACCGGACTTTATAGTCGATGCTATCAGGAAACGTTGCGAACACGAGATCTTCGGATATACATACGGATCGGACTCTTACTATAATAGTATTATCGAATGGGTGCATTATAAACATAACTGGAAAATACAGCGTGAATGGCTCAGCTACATACCCGGCATTGTAAAGGGAATCGGTTTCGTCCTTCAGTGTTTCACCCAACCGGGCGACAAAGTGATTATCCAGCCACCGGTTTACCATCCGTTCCGTATCGTTCCGGAAAGTATGCACCGCGAAGTGGTGTACAACCCGCTGAAAATGGTGGATGGCGTCTATGAAATGGATTTCGACAACCTGGAATCGGTGATCGACGATCGGTGCAAAGTCTTGATCCTTTGCAATCCTCATAATCCGGGCGGCATCGTCTGGAAAAAGGATATGCTGATCCAGTTGGCTGAGATCTGCGCGAAGCACCATATTTTGGTTATTTCGGATGAGATCCATGCAGAGATGGCCTATCCGCAATATACGCATCATCCGTTTGCAACGGTTTCCGAAGCGGCAGCCAATTGCAGCATCACTTTTATGGCACCGAGCAAGACTTTCAATATTGCCGGTATCGTAACCTCCTATTCGATCGTTCCCAATGCCGGGATACGGGAGCAGTTCTACTCCTTTATGGAAGCCGGCGAGTTCGGCGACGGAACAATCTTCGCTTATACAGCCACAGAAGCAGCCTATACTTACGGAGCGGAATGGTTACAGCAAATGCGGATGTACATAACGGAAAACGTACGTTTCGTGGATGATTACCTGAAAGCCAACCTGCCGAAAATAAAAGCATATCCTCCGCAAGCATCATTCCTTATCTGGCTGGATTGCCGCGACTTGAAACTGAGCCAGCCGGAGCTGGTCAGCCTCTTCGAGGAAAAAGCCGGTCTGTTGCTGAACGACGGAAGTATGTTCGGGCCCGGCGGCGAAGGTTTTATGCGCCTGAACATCGGTTGCCCGCGTTCAGTCCTGAAAACGGCTCTGGAAGCTTTGAAGAAAGCAATCGGTAAGAAATAAAAATTTAACCGAACGCAGATAACGCAGAGTAACGTTCGTCTGTGTCATCTGCGTCCGGTAAATGCTAACTTTTGGCACATCGCCTCATTCATTCTCCCCAGATAATCACAACGGATGATCATGTCCGAAACGGTCCATGCATCTTTGGCAAACCGGAGTTCCTCATCCGAAACATCTCCCGCATCTCCTACCACTTTGTAATTCGGATCAATGGCAAAAGCCTTTTTGTCGGGATCCAGAATGCTGCGCCCCAATCCTTTCCAGGCATAATTATCCAGCCCGAGAAGAGACAGCAGTGTCGGATAAATATCAACCTGCCCCATCACTTTTTCATAGCGTATGCCTACCGGTGAGTTTATTATAATCAAAGGGGTAAACTGCTGATCCGAAACAAGGCCTTTCCCCGCTTTCGTATCACAGAGCATACTCCGTGCATCGGCAAGGCCTTCATGGTCACCGGTTACGACAACCATCGTATTATTCAATATCCCCGACTGTTTTAAACGCTCGATAAAAAGACCGATTGCCCTATCCGTGTAATTCGCCATCGTCATGTAATCATTCATCCGCTGAGGGATCTCAGCGGAAAAAAATATATTTTTTAATTCTTTCGGTAGAATAAACGGGTTGTGACCGGAATAGGTCACACATTGCAGGAACGTATGTCCATCTTTGTTCCATACCACCCCATCTTCTATCTTATCGGCACACTGGCGGAAGAAAGAGACATCTCCTAATTTTTTATGAGGTCCGACACGCTCATCAAGGATAAAGCTTTGTTTATCCAACAGTTGGTCATAGCCAAACATCGGAGCGACAATATTCTGGTTCCAGACAATCCTTTTATCAACCGTAAGCCCGTAAGCCCGTGCTCCCGGATATTTTTCTTTAAACGCCTTAACGACAGAAGGGTAATAAGAAGAGGGAAACTTAGTGCTATAGGCACCGTTCGCAATCGGTAACAGCCCCGTATCGAACAGCAGCTGGGCATCGATCGAACGGCCTCCTTTTACCTGTGTCAGGACATAAGGCGCATATAGCGTGGTCGAGTCTTTCAACAATTTATTCAGATAGGGGGTTATTTCATTGCCTTCCACCGTCTTTTCCAACACCCAACTTTCCAGAGATTCGGCTAAAATCAAAATACAATTATCGCGTACCTCGATCTCAATCGGTAACGGTTTCCAGGCCGGTTTATCCGCCAACCAGGTATTGATATGCTTCTCTATTTCGGGCGTGTACACCACCTGCTCGCGTAAATAATCATAATAAAGCGAACCGAAAACAGTGTACATAGGAGTCCCGCAAGTATGCATATTGGCATTTTGAAGTGATTCGAAAGCTGCTTTATATCCCCTCTTCATTTCGATCAATCCGAACGAGAGCAGGCCGGTAACCAGAATCAGGAGGAAATAACGCAGCGGGAACCGACTTCCCGGAACTTCCGCACTTTCATTCCGGCCATATTTCCACCATACAAATCCGGCAAACAGAGTGGAAAGAGGGAAAAACAGATCCGTCCACCGCGAAGCATCACAGACACTTGCTGTGAAATCTTTCAGATTCCCGGCCAACATATAGCTACTTAAAGGGATAGCCGTAAAATAAGTCCGGAAATACATCAGGTTGGTAACCAATAACAAATCGACCAGTACAAAAATAGCAAGCGTCGTCTTAACCGCCCGGAAACAGACGAGAGGCAATAATAAAACCAATGTCACCAATACAGCATCCAGATAGGTTTCAATCCTTGAGCAAGAGACAAAGGTCGTCTGCAGGCACCACAGGAAATCAAAAAAGAAGAATTTAGCGACTAAGCAAATGAAAAAAAGATACAGTACTTTACTGTAAATTCTATTACCAAACATAAGTAAACACTTTAATTAGACAACACCTATATAACAACGTTTGAGGCGGCAAAGATAACTATATTCTATCTTAATTCTATCTCAAAACATTACATATCTTTATTTTTCAAAGATTAAGAACGCAAAATCGGAAATTATGCGTAAATTTGTCATCGTTTTATTTATCACAAAAACAATTTTATAATGAAAATTACAGCAAATAAGTTCGTTGCAGTTACTTACGACCTGAACGTAGGCGAAGGCGAAGAACGCGAATTGATGGAAAGAGCAACAGCCGAAATGCCTCTGAAATTCATCTTCGGCACAGGCGCTATGCTCCCCGCTTTTGAAGACGCTCTGAAAGACCTGGAAGTAGGCAACAAATTTAACTTCTCTATAGCTCCGGCTGATGCATACGGCGAGTATGTGGAGGAACACGTTTTGGACCTGCCGAAGAATATTTTCGAAGTGGACGGCAAGTTCGACTCGGAAATGATCAAAGAAGGCAACACGGTTCCGATGATGGATTCAAACGGTAACCGCATGAACGGTTCTGTTTTAGAAGTGAAAGACGATGTAGTCGTAATGGACTTTAACCATCCGTTGGCAGGCGAAACACTGCATTTCAGCGGTGATGTTATCGACGTACACGAACCGACAGCCGAAGAAATAGCAGCTCTTTCTGCTCCGGCAGGAGGATGCGGTTGCGGATGCGACGATTGCGGAAGCGATTGTGGAGACCACAATCATGATGGTGGATGTGGATGCGGCGGTTGCCACTAATATAAGGTGAATACGTTCGGAAACATATACAGGCTGACCTCTTTCGGAGAATCGCACGGTCCCGGAATCGGAGGCGTGATTGACGGATGCCCGGCCGGGATCGAGCTGGACACGGCTTTTATCCAAAGCGAACTGAACCGCCGTAAGCCGGGACAGTCCAAAATCACAACTCCACGTAAGGAAGACGACGAAGTACAGTTTCTTTCCGGCATTTATGAAGGGAAGACGACTGGTACTCCGATCGGCTTTATCATCTGGAACAAGAATCAGCATTCGTCGGACTACGACAATATGAAGAGCGTCTACCGCCCTTCACATGCCGATTATACCTATCAGACAAAATACGGGACCCGTGATCCCCGGGGCGGCGGACGTTCGTCGGCACGCGAGACAATCGCGCGTTGTGTCGCCGGCGCAATCGCCAAGTTAGCGCTCCGCCAGAAAGGGATCAGCATCCAGGCTTATACTTCCCAGGTGGGAAATATCAAGTTGGAAGGTTCTTATGCGGATTATGATCTCAGTAAGGTGGAAGATACGGCCGTACGATGTCCCGATGCGGCAACAGCGGCCGAAATGGAAGCACTGATAGCAGAAGTCAAATCCAAAGGCGATACGATCGGCGGTGTCATCACGTGTGTAGCCAAAGGGGTTCCCGTAGGGCTGGGCGAACCGGTTTTCGGGAAACTGCATGCAGCGTTAGGACATGCCATGCTGACGATCAATGCCGTAAAAGGTTTTGAGTATGGTGACGGTTTCGATGCCGCCTTATACCGGGGATCGGAACGAAACGACCGTTTCTTTAACGACAACGGGCATATCAACACCCGCACCAACCATTCCGGTGGAATCCAGGGAGGCATCTCGAACGGACAGGATATTTACTTCCGCGTCGCCTTCAAATCGGTTGCCACGATCCTGATGGAACAGGAAACGGTTAATATGGATGGCGAAGATACGATATTAAAGGCTCGTGGCCGCCATGACCCGTGCGTCTTGCCACGTGCAGTGCCTATCGTCGAATCGATGACTGCGATGACATTACTGGATTATCTGTTGCTACAAAAGACAAGGGAATAATAATGTGGCAATTATTTAATGTGCCAATGTGCCAATGAAAACAGCAATCGTTTGTACCATCATTGGCATATTTGCACATTGATATATTATTCATGATGGTACGGTTCATTATTTAGGATCGTCATCGCCCGATAAATCTGTTCGACAAAAATCAAACGAATCATCTGGTGGGAAAAGGTCATTTTACTCAATGATATTTTCTCGGCAGATGCTTTGTAAACAGCCTCACTGAAACCATACGGGCCACCGACGACAAAGACCAACCGCTTCGGAACGGTATGCATCTTCTTTTCGAGATATACGGAAAACTGCATCGATGTAAACTCTTTTCCTTTTTCATCCAACAAAACCAAATAATCTCCGGGTTGCAACGCCTTCAGTATCAGTTCTCCTTCCTTCTCTTTCTGCTGCGGTTCGGACAAGTTCTTGACGTTCTTGATGTCGGGAATTACTTCCAGTTCAAAGGGGATATAATGGACCAGACGGTTCTTATATTCATTGATCGCTTCTACAAAATAGCCGGCATCCGTCTTACCTATCACAATTAGCGCAATTTTCATTCGTTTACATTTTAGAGATTGAAGGCGCTAAATTACAGGAAAAAATACATACCTTTGCATGATAGTACTCATAAAAAGAGGAGATAGCTTATGAAACGATTATTTCTTACGTTGGCATTGGTTCTCTCGGTTCTGAGTGTGATGGCTGCCGATATCGCTCCGATTTCGAATGCTTTCAAGGGAGGTAACGCCTCGTCGCTCAGCGGATCAATGGACAAGGAAGTCGACATGGCCCTACCGGGTTCGTCCAAAAAGTGCAACGCAAACGATGCTGTTTCAATGCTGAATGCCTTCTTCGGAAGTCATAAACCGACAGGATTCACAGTCGTGCATCATGCTGATAAAAAAGAGAATGGTTTCTTTGTCGGCAAACTGCTTACCGCATCCGGTGAATACCGTGTAAACGTGACCTACCGGGCGGAAGGAGACAAAGCGATTATACAATCTGTCAGAATAGAATAATAAAGGATATGAATTTAAAAGAAACAAAAGAACAACTGATTGCGGAACTGATCCGCCTGGCATTTGCAGAAGATATAGGTGATGGCGACCATACAACGCTGTGTTGTATCCCGGCAACGGAAATGGGTAAAAGCCAGCTGATCGTAAAAGAAGACGGCGTACTGGCCGGTGTCGAAATGGCCGAACGCATCTTCCGGGCTTTCGATCCGGACTTGAAGATGACAACGTTTATACAGGACGGGACTGAGGTGAAAAAGGGCGATATCGCTTTCGTCGTAGAAGGAAAAGTGCAGTCTCTCTTGCAGACCGAACGCCTGATGCTGAACGTGATGCAGCGTATGAGCGGTATCGCAACGACTACGCGCAAATACGTAAAAGCGCTGGAAGGCACGAAAACACGCGTGTTGGATACACGTAAAACGACTCCAGGCCTGCGCATGATCGAAAAGGAAGCGGTTAAAATCGGCGGCGGCGTAAATCATCGTATCGGTTTGTTCGATATGATTCTGCTGAAAGATAACCATGTGGATTTTGCCGGAGGTATCGAAGCGGCGATCACACGTTGTCATCAATATCTGAAAGAGAAGAACAAGGATCTGAAGATCGAGATCGAAGTCCGTAACTTCGACGAATTGCAGGAAGCCATGCGTGTCGGCGGCATCGACCGCATCATGCTGGATAACTTCAATATCGAGAATACGAAGAAAGCTGTCGAAATGGTTGCCGGCCGTTACGAGCTGGAATCTTCCGGCGGTATCACCTTTGCCACACTTCGCGACTATGCGGAATGCGGTGTGGACTATATTTCGGTCGGAGCACTGACCCACTCCGTCAAGGGACTGGATATGAGCTTCAAGGCTTGCTAAAAAAATAAAAGAGGAGGCGGATGATTAACTTGTCCGCCTTTTTTATATCTTTGGGGCATTATTAACAATCAAAATAATTAACTATGAGCAAAATACCTGCAAAACAAGTTTATTACACTAAAAAGACTTCGCTAAGAAAGAATCGAAGACTATTAAAAGCAATCTATTTAGAAATCAGTAAATATGGCCTCGATTTATCTAAGTTAGTCTTCGCCGGTGTTATTTTAGTAAACATCATGAGCCTTGATGTCAATAAATTCTTTATTTTTGTTCTTGGAACTATTGCGGTTACGTTATTGGCTTGTATTAGTTTTATCTTATTTATAAAAGGAAAGGAGTAAATTATGACTTTTATCTATTTATGTAGTACGATTATTATTTTTGGAGGTGCATTCCTTATCTTTTTACTCACTCCGAAAGGGAAAAGATGGCTTAATGGAGATTGATTATCATCACAGCTGTTAAGGGCGAGCGAACCCCGCCCTTATAAGATACGTTTTACGACATTGTTATCTAATAGGTATTGCTGCCCGCTTTCGGGACATACGGCAATACCTTTTTTGTTGAAATCGAGACGATGGCCGTATTCGCTTACCCAGCCGATCTGAACGGACGGATTACCGACAACCAAGGCATAAGGGGAAATGTCTTTGGTAACAACGGCCCCTGCGCCGATCATAGCATATTCACCGATAGTATGGCCGCAAACGATAGTTGCATTCGCTCCGACAGTTGCCCCTTTGCCGATATGGGTTTTCTGATATTGGTTCTTGCGAACGACGGCACTACGGGGATTGATCACATTGGTGAATACGCAACTGGGCCCTAAAAAGACATCGTCTTCACACGTCACTCCGGTATAAACGGATACGTTATTCTGGACTTTCACATTATTCCCGAGAACCACTTCCGGCGAGATCACTACATTCTGTCCGATGTTACAGTCCTGTCCGATCGTACAGCCGGACATGATATGCGAGAAATGCCAGATACGGGTATTATCACCGATCGTGCATCCGGGGTCGATAACCGCTGTTTCGTGTGCCTGATAAGCTGCCATTTATTTATAGATTAAGAAGATTGTCGGTTTCTTACTCAGATCGGGCACTTTACCGGCCCATTCCTTTACCGGACGCGTGTGGATATATTCATCCTCACAGGTGATGTTCGAAGCAATACAAAGTTTAGTGGACGGGCGACAAGTACGAATCAGCTCTTCCGCCAGCTTGTTGTTGCGGTAAGGCGTTTCGATGAACAACTGCGTCTGGTTCTCCGAATAGATGCGGCCTTCCAGCTTCTTGATCGTGTTGGTCCGTTCCGAAGCGTCGATCGGCAGATAGCCGTGAAAAGCGAAGCTCTGGCCGTTAAAGCCGGAACCCATAACCGACATCAGGATGGAAGACGGTCCCACTAACGGGACCACTTTGTAGCCCTTCCGTTGTGCAATCGCCACAACATCCGCACCCGGATCGGCAACAGCCGGACACCCCGCCTCCGAAATCACGCCGACCGATTCACCTTTTGCCAAAGGGGCCAGATAACCGGCCACATCTTCGGATGAGGTATGCTTGTTCAATTCGTAAAAAGTCAGGTCGTCTATCACGATAGACGGCTCCGTCTTCTTCAGGAAACGACGTGCCGTACGCACATTCTCCACAATAAAATGGCGGATGGAAAGGATCACTTCGCGGTTGTATTCGGGAAGAACCCGGCGGTGTTCAACGTCGCCAAGCGTAACCGGTATGAGGTAAAGAGATGCTTGCATAGTTCATAAATCGGATATGCCGGACCGATGACCGTTTTTTATTCGATACAAAAATAGTACTTTTGTGCCAAACAAGCAGAATAAGATGGCACTTCCTATAGATTTTATCACACGTACCCGTGCATTACTGGGAAATGAGTTCGACAGGTTAGAGGCTGCGTTAGGGGCCGACGTCCCCGTCAGTATCCGTATAAACGAGAAGAAGGGCACCCCTGCTCCCCAAGCAGGAGCGCCGGACAACCGGGTTGCCTGGTGCGAAACGGGCTATTACCTGCCGGAACGGTTGTCGTTCACATTCGACCCGCTGTTCCACGCCGGAGCCTACTACGTGCAGGAAGCCTCCTCCATGTTCCTCGAACAGGCAATACGGAATTATGTAAAAGCGCCGGTCCGGTGCCTCGATCTGTGTGCCGCCCCGGGTGGAAAATCGACACATCTGCTCAGCCTGCTGCCGGAAGGAAGCCTGCTTGTCAGCAACGAAGTGATCCGCAGCCGGAGTAACATCCTGGCTGAAAACATCGCCAAATGGGGAAACCCGAACAGCATTGTCACCAACAACGATCCGGAGGAGATCGGCCGTCTCACGCACCTGTTCGACGTGATCGTCACCGACGTGCCCTGTTCTGGCGAGGGCATGTTCCGCAAAGACACCGACAGCACAGGCGAATGGAGCGTGGCCAACGTCGAACTCTGTGCCGGACGCCAGCGCCGTATCATCCATGACATCTGGAACGCCCTGAAACCGGGCGGCCTGCTGGTCTACAGCACCTGTACCTACAATACCGAAGAGGACGAGGAAAACATACATTATATAATTGAGGAGTTAGGCGCCGAAGCCCTGTCCATTCCGGTGAAAGAAGAATGGCAAACGACCGGCCCACTCAAATACGATCACCCGGTCTACCGCTTTTTCCCGCACAAGACTAAAGGCGAAGGCTTCTTCCTGGCCGTCCTCCGGAAAGCCGAAGGGGAAACGGAAGAGATACGGTTCAAAAGTAAAAACAAAAAGGAGAAAGGGAAAACCGTACCGGCCACGCCAGAAGCTGTCAAATCGTATCTATCGGATGCCGACCTGTTTTCATCCGAATGGAACGGCAATTTCCTCCGGATGCATCCCGAATCCGTCCGGCAGGTTTATCCGCTGCTCCGCGAACACCTGCGCATCCTCTCCGCCGGCATCTGCATCGGCGAAGCCAAAGGAAAAGACTTCATCCCTGCCCAAGAGCTGGCGCTCAGTACCGCTTTGCATCCGGACGCCTTCCCTTCGGTCGAGCTGGACTGGGACAACGCGATCCGGTATCTGAAAAAAGAAGCCCTTCTCCTGCCCGATGATACGGAAAAAGGCTACGTTTTACTTCGCTATAAAGGATTCCCCCTCGGCTTTGCCAAGCATCTCGGCAACCGGGCCAATAATCTTTACCCACAAGAATGGCGCATCCGCACCAGCTATATACCGGAGAAGGTAACGACGTTGTTATGAAGAATGATTCATTTTTTGGCAGATATGAACGATCTCAACATGCTTGAAATCTATACCACAGCGGTCACCTGCCGACACAAACATTAACACCTTGTATTTGTATATGTCCCTTAACTTTACTTTATTTGCTCTCTCAATTTTCTGAAACAGATTAATAAATTTATGGAGAAAAAACATCAGTACCAAGGATTAACCAAACAAGAAGTAGAAGAAAGCAGGCGCCTTCATGGCGAAAACATCCTTACCCCACCGGAGAAAGCCTCCTTGTGGAGCCAATTCATCGAAAAGTTTAATGACCCGATTATAAAGATTCTGCTGGTAGCCTGGCTACTGTCGATGATTATAGCAGGCGTTCATTGCTGGGGACCGGAAGCGAAAGGCTTTACGGCATTCCTCGAACCGATCGGTATTTTCTTTGCCATCATGCTGGCGTCTTGCGTCGGTTTCTTTTTTGAAGTGAAGGCGAACAAGGCTTTTGACGTGTTGAATACAGTCAACGACGATATCTTTGTAAAGGTCATTCGCGAAGGGAATATCTGCCAGGTTCCGCGAAAAGAGGTGGTTGTCGGTGATATCGTCGTGTTGGAAACAGGCGAAGAAGTACCCGCCGACGGACACCTGCTGGAAGCGATCTCCCTGCAAATTAACGAATCGACTCTGACCGGCGAGCCGGTTATCAGTAAAACGACAAACGAAGCGGACTTCGACGAAGAGGCGACCTATCCTTCCAATGTGGTGATGCGCGGAACAACTGTCGTAGACGGGCACGGCGTAATGGAAGTTGAAAAAGTAGGCGATGAAACCGGATATGGAAAAGTATATGAAGGCTCGCAGATAGAAAACAATATCGACACGCCGTTGCAGATCCAGCTGGCCGGACTGGCGAAAGTGATCAGCAAAGCGGGTTATACGATTGCGGCCATCACATTTATAGCGTTGCTGACAAAGCTGTTGCTGGCTTCATCCGGAATGCCGGTCATGGACCTGATTGCCCATATCCTGAATATATTCATGGTTGCAGTTACGTTGATCGTCGTATCCGTGCCGGAAGGACTGCCGATGAGTGTGACCCTCAGCCTGGCGCTCAGCATGAACCGTATGCTGAAAACAAACAACCTGGTCCGCAAGATGCATGCTTGCGAAACAATGGGGGCAACGACTGTTATCTGCACCGATAAAACAGGGACGCTTACCCAAAACCAGATGCAGGTGTACCAGACGAATTTCTACAACCTGAAAGACCAGAAGTTAGAGGACGACGAGCTGAGTAATCTGATAAAGGAAGGCATATCGGTCAACTCGACCGCCTACCTCGACTTCTCGGACGAGAAAATAAAGACATTGGGGAATCCGACCGAAGCAGCCCTGCTGTTATGGCTGAACGGCCAGCACCAGAATTACCTGGAAATAAGGGAAAACGCACGGGTGCTGGATCAGTTGACCTTCTCCACCGAACGGAAATATATGGCGACAGTCGTACAATCGCCTTTATTGGGCAAGCGGGTACTGTATGTCAAAGGCGCACCGGAAATCGTGCTGGCAAACAGCAACCGGGTAGCGATCGACGGAACCTATAAAACAGTCGAGGCTTGCCGGACCGGTATCGAACAGCAATTGCTGGACTACCAGAACCAGGCGATGCGCACGTTGGGATTTGCCTACCAAATACTCGAGGACGGACAGGATGCGGCGTTCTTCGCCGACGGCCGGTTGCATAACACAGACCTCACCTATTTGGGAATCGTCGCCATCTCCGACCCCGTACGCGCAGATGTGCCGGCAGCCGTACAAAGTTGTCTGGATGCAGGCATCGACATTAAGATCGTAACCGGCGACACACCGGGAACAGCCAAAGAGATCGGACGCCAGATCGGTATCTGGAAGCCTGAAGATACGGAACGTAACTGGATCACCGGACCAGGCTTCGAAGCCTTGACGGATGAGGAGGCATTGAATCGTGTACTCGACCTGAAAATCATGTGCCGCGCCCGCCCCACCGACAAACAGCGCCTCGTGCAGTTGCTGCAACAGAAAGGGGCCGTAGTCGCCGTAACGGGTGATGGGACCAACGACGCGCCTGCCCTGAAAGCGGCGCAAGTGGGCTTGTCTATGGGAGACGGGACATCTGTCGCAAAAGAGGCAAGCGATATTACCATCCTGGATAACTCGTTCAGCAGCATTACCCGTGCGGTGATGTGGGGACGTTCTTTATACCGGAATATCCAGAAGTTCCTGTTGTTCCAGCTGACCATCAATGTGGCAGCTTGTCTGATCGTACTGTTGGGCTCGTTACTCGGAACCGAATCGCCGCTTACCATCACACAGATGCTTTGGGTGAACCTGATCATGGATACATTCGCGGCCGGTGCATTGGCATCGTTACCGCCTAACGAACGGGTCATGAAAGACAAACCTCGTCGGAGCGGAAAGAATGGAGACTTTATCATCACCCGCCCGATGGCCTACAATATATTCGGTGTCGGACTGGCATTCGTCATCGTACTGATGGGGATTCTGCTTTATTTCCACGCACAGGACGGACTGACACCGCACGACCTGTCCTGGTTCTTCAGCTTCTTCGTGATGCTCCAATTCTGGAATATGTTCAACGCAAAAGCATTTATGGAAGGCCGTTCGGCATTTGCCAACCTGAAAGAGAGCAAGAGCTTCCTGCTGGTCGCACTGCTCATCATCATCGGACAATACCTGATTGTTACTTTCGGAGGCGAAATGTTCAGCGTCATTCCGTTGTCCTTAAAAGACTGGGGAATCATCATCGGTTCAACTTCACTGGTTCTCTGGGTCGGGGAAATCGGACGATGGATAGGAAGGCTAAAGAAAAGATAAACGAAATATTCGGATGAAGGATATAAATCGTTGCAAATAACTTGGTCACATAAAGGATTATCTTTACTTTTGCTTGGACAGAAAAATTAAGAACAAAAAATATGAAGATAACAATAGACAACGGGAAAGAAACAATCATCAGTCTTTCCGGCGAATTGGATACATTGACCTCCGTCGATCTTGAAAAAGAGATCGCGCCTATCCTGCACGGAGAGGCAGAGGCAGTCGTTCTGAACGGGGCGGAACTGACCTACATCAGTAGTGCCGGCCTTCGCCTGCTCCTCACGCTGCAAAAAGGGATGAAAGCCAAAGGGGGAACTTTCCGGTTAAAGAATATCCAGAAAGACATCATGGATATACTGAACATCACCGGGTTCTCGTCCATTCTCACGATCGAATAACAAGCGTCCCTATTCCGGCAGATGACAAACACGCTAATTATAAAAAACGAACTGGAGCAGTTAACCCGTCTATACGCGTTTCTGGACCGGCAAGCTGTTGCTTACGGGCTGGAAGAACTACAATTGATGCAGGTCAAGCTGGCACTTGAAGAAGCTGTGACGAACGTCATCCTGTACGCCTATCCGGATAAGAAGGATCAGGATATCCGCATCGATATGAGCTACGAAAACAAACGGCTGACAATCGTCATAACAGATACCGGCACGGATTTCAATCCGCTGGAAAGACAGGAACCGGATCTGACACTTTCGCTGGAAGAGCGCCCGATAGGCGGACTCGGAATCTATCTTGTCAAACAACTGATGACGGAAGTCACTTACAGTCGTTCAGCAGGAAAGAATATACTTACAATGACAAAAGACATGCATTGATATGGCAGATTTCGACATTAAAGAAATAGCATCACTCAAAGTGAGGCTGCAAATTGTAGAGAAGCTTGTATTAGTCGACTGGATATTGATTATCCTATCGATGTATTACGACTGGGGAGGATGGATCGCCACCTTGATCGTTGCCCAATTCATCCTGTATATCTACAAGGGGAAACTGCGCAAACAGCTGAAACAAAAAGAGTATCTCGCCAAAGTCGTGGAAGAACGGACAATCGAGCTCCGCATCCAGCGCGACCAGGTGCTGAACGAATCCAAAAAACTGTCCGACGCCCTCGATGCCTTAGCTAAGGCGCAAGACGAGCTGGTCCGCAAAGAAAAACTGGCGACGGTCGGACAATTAACAAAAGGTCTGGTTGACCGTATCCTGAACCCGATCAACTACATCAATAACTTTGCCGGACTTTCCGCCGGTATGATCAAAGACCTGAAGTCGAATATCACAAATGAACGGGAAACCATGTCTAAAGAGAATTATGACGACACGATCGAGATTCTCGACATGATCAACAGTAACCTCCAGAAGATAAACGAACATGGTTGCAACACGGTCCGGATCGTCAAGGCGATGGAAGAACTACTGAAAGACCGGCATGGCGACGTCACTTCCACCGACATCGGAAACCTCTGCAAGGTAAATGTAGATGTGATCAACAAGTTATTCAAGGAAGACATTGAAAAGAATAAGATAGAGATCGAGCTTCTGTGTCCGGAAGAACCGGCCATGGCGGAGATCAACATCGAACAAATGAACAAGGTAATGCTCAGCTTGCTCAAAAACAGCGTATATGCATTGCTGAAGAAGTTGCAGAAGCAGGAATTCTCTCCGCTCATCACCATCCAGGTGGAAAAACGGCTGAACGGAACGGTTTTCCTCTCTATCCGCGACAACGGTATCGGTATCGAAGACAGCATCAAAGCCCGGATATTCGAACCGTTCTTTACCACGAAGCCCACCGCCGAAGCGGCCGGTGTCGGCTTATACCTCTGCCGGGAAGTGATCCTGAACCATCAGGGCTCTATCATTGTAAAGAGCGAGAAGGATAACTTTACCGAATTTATGATTACGATTCCTATCTACCAAAAGAACAACGACAATGGATGATAACAGTAGAAATGAGTTAGAACGTCTGAGAAAACAGATCAGCCAGCAGGAAAAGATGGCATCACTCGGACTGTTGAGCGCCGGTATCGCACACGAGATACAGAACCCGCTCAACTTTGTGATCAATTTCAGCAAACTATCGCGCAAGTTGTTGGAAGATATGGAAGATGTTCTGGATGAACTGGAGAGCAAACTGCCGGAAGATGCGGACGATGAAATCCGGGAAATCATGGACGACCTGAAAGAGAATATGGTCAAGATCGAGGATAACGGGAACCGGGCTTCAAGCATTGTCCGGGGCATCCTGCTCTATTCACGCGGAAAAGACGATGAATATATCCCGACCAATCTCTGCCAGTTGACAAAAGAATATGTATGGCTATCCTACCATGCTGTGCGTGCCAACAACAAGAGTTTCAATGTTGCCATCAAAGAGGAATATGACGAGACACTTCCGCCGGTCAAAGTGATCCCGCAAGATTTCAGTCGCGCGGTTCTCAACCTAATGAACAATGCCTGCTATGCTGTGTTCAGCAAATCAAAAGGCGTCACGGAAAACCCTTACAGCCCGACAATCCAGGTCAGCCTGAAGAAAGACGGAGACCAGGTACGCCTCGTGATCGAAGACAACGGGTCCGGCATTACCAAAGAGGTAAAGGAGAAGCTCTACACCCCATTCTTCACTACCAAACCGGTAGGCGAAGGAACCGGACTCGGCCTCTCCATCACCAAATCAATCATCGAACAAAAACACAACGGAACAATCGAGATGGAATCCGAACCGGACAAGTTCACCCGTTTCACCATCACGATTCCGATTCAATAATCAGAGAAACAATGCTGCTATGGCTATAAAAATATTAAGTGTAGACGACGAACTGGACCTGGAAATACTGCTTACCCAATATTTCCGTCGCAAGATAAAGAAGGGCGAATATGAGTTCCACTTCGCCCACAACGGACTGGAAGCACTCCAGATGCTACTTGCCACGCCGGACTTCGATGTGATCCTGAGTGACATCAATATGCCGGAGATGGACGGACTGACGTTGCTCACGAAGATCAACGAGATGCGTAACCCGGCCCTCAAATGTATTATGGTATCGGCTTACGGCGATATGGAAAACATCCGTAGCGCGATGAACCAGGGAGCGTTCGACTTCACTACGAAGCCGATCAATCTGGAAGACCTCGAACGGACGATCGAAAAGGCGGCCGAACAGATCGCTTTCATCAAACAGGCACAAAAGGAACACACGCAGTTGGAATCCATCCAGAACGACCTACATGTCGCCCAGGAGATCCAACAGACAATCCTGCCTAAGACATTCCCTCCGTTCCCGGAACTGAAATCATTCGACCTGTATGCCTATATGAATGCGGCCAAATATGTGGGAGGCGATTTCTACGATTTCTTCCGCATCGGGCAGGACCGTTTGGGCTTTGTCATTGCCGATGTATCGGGTAAAGGCGTTCCGGCAGCTATCTTCATGGCGATCAGCCGGACGGTTATACGGGCCATCGCTCTCACCGAAAATTCAGCTTCGATGTGCATGCAGCGTTCCAACGCCATACTCTGCCAGGAAAGTGTGAACGATATGTTTGTCACCGTTTTCTACGGTATCCTGAATATCCGGACAGGTGTTGTCACGTATTGCAATGCCGGGCACAATCCACCTGTTCTGATGAAAAAAGACGGTTCCGTGTCCAAAGTCCCGACAACTAACGATCTGGTATTGGGTGCAATCGGAGATGTCAGCTATCATGAGAAGGAATTACGGCTGTCTCCGGGCGATAACCTGTTCCTCTATACCGACGGGGTGACAGAGGCCATGAACACGAAGCACGAACAGTACAGCGAACAACGATTGCTCGAAAACTGCCGCTCATTGGCGGGGAAAGACCCGAAAGAGGTTGTAGAAAAAATAACCGAAACAGTTGGCGAATTTGTTGTTGGCGCGATCCAATCGGACGATATCACATTGCTTTCGATTGCCTACAAGGGATAAGAAAAAAGTTGATAAACTTCCTCTAAAGTCCTGTAAGGACGACAGAATCCAGCCCTGGGCGTAAGCCCTGGGACACAGTGATTTCCATTTCCAACAAAAAGCCCTGTAAGGGCGACACATTGTTTTTCAACGCAACAACAGTGTCGCCCTTGCAGGGCTTTATATATTTGGAGGATTGCTTTATCCCCAAGGCTCACGCCTTGGGCTAAGCTATGTCGTCCTTACAGGACTTATTTCAGCAACGCATCACGGATACCCATAATCTCTGCATTTGCAGCTCTGGCTTCCTGAATAGAGTTAACCTTTTCTTTCAACGGAGAGATTGTTTCGCCCAACTGTTTCAGATCAGGATAATAAGCGGCCAAATCTGCAACCACTTCTTCCAACATGCTGACACGTTTTTCCATATTTGCGGAAAGACCTGCAGAAGTAGCATCACCCTGTACAACCAATGTCGGGTTAGCGATCAGGCAAGCATATTCGGCAGAAGCAGCGCCCAACATTTCAACTTCGGCATCTATCTTGTTTTCAGCAGCCATCTTGTCGATGATCTGGTTTTCCTGTTCTTTCAGGAAAGACTGCATTTGTTCTTTAGTAGCATCTTTCGGAGCCTGTTCTTTCAGGATATCCAATACGAAAGACACATTCAGGTCTGTAGCTAACTTGGCAATCACGGCTTCTACCTCAGCAGTCGGCTGGCCAACAGCTTTCAATACGTTATAATCAGCCATGTACATACCCAATGCACGGGCTTTCTGTGTCGGAGTGCTCAATTCGGCAGCCTTGCTAACCGGCACCATGTATTTAACATCACCAACATTTACTTTTACTTCACCTGTAGAAAGGCGATAAGGAATTTCCGAATCCGGCATGTCCTTCAACAATTGAATTGTCTCCTGTTTCAACTCTTCAGTCAACAGGTCTTTCGGAGCCTTACCTGCTATAACAGCAGCTTCTTCAGTCTTTTCGGCTTCCTCGTTTGTTTTTTTGGCTCCGTTGCAGGAAGTCATTCCAAACACTAATGCTGCTACGGCGAGCATGCTTAATACACTCTTTTTCATATTGTATAATTTAATAATTTATTACTCTCGAACCTCAAAATTCGTCCCGTTTCAGGAAACGTCCCGGAAACTCTGCGAATATAGCGATAATCGCCAATAATGCAAAGAAACCTATAACCAATAAATTAAATTTATAAGTAGAAATATGATATCCGGCCCAATTTTTCTCATGACTGTAGAAGGCGGCACGTCCCCAGGCGTTATCCGGCTCCACATAAACCGTCCCGATCAGCGGGTAGATACGGTGGTTCGTTTCCTTATACATATGGCGGCTTCCGGTACCCATTACCAGGTCTTCGATTGCCGTATTATGATGGGCTTTCTTCAACTCCGTCAACCATTCGGCTCCGTTTTCCCGGCTCCGTTCCTGCTGTACCTGATCGAGATAAGCCGTAAAGTTATGCGCCCGCTCATGCAGGGCAGCATCGACTTTATCCAGGTAAGAGAGATAATCCTCATTCGCGACACGGGGAGCGATACGGGCGGCACGGCTTAATACGACGAGTTCATTCTCTACGGTTTTCCGCTTATCCGGATCATCCTTCCCGGCAAGCTGTTCAGCCAGGCTGCGTACTTCCGGGGAATGCACGTTCTCATAATACTGGGCCAGGTATTTTTCCTTTTCGATCGGGAAGTACGGGCCGTTGTAAGCATTATCCCGGAACTGCTCGACCATCAAAGCCTCGAAGGCCCAACGGGAAGGGATCACCTCTCCGATCAACGGCACGATATTCTCATCCGAGGCGCGGGTGTTCAGGTCGTCAAACTTGATAACCAAACCGCAAAGCAGAATCTGCGGGATCAGCAGAAGCGGGATCGTAATATAAATGGCAACCACCGAACTCATTGTCTGAGACAGGATCAACCCCGTCAGGTTTGCCAGGAAAGAGGTTGCCCACAAAATAGTCCACCACGTCAGGAACATTTCGCCTCCCACTCCGATAATCGCATTCCCCACCAAGATAAACAATAAGGATTGCAATCCGGAAACGGTCAGCAGATAAACCATCTTGGATGTCAGATAACTGCTCCGGCTCAACCGGAGGAAATGTTCCCGCTTCAGGATCGTCCGGTCTTTTATGATCTCCTCGGCACTGATACTAAGCCCCATAAAAGTGACAACGATCACCGACATAAAGATATAGGAAACAAAATTCTTATTGGCAAGCAACGTATATTCATCCCCGTCCATATAGCGGGTCAGCATTGCGACGATCAAGGCCAGCAGAGGGGCTTCCAACAGTGTGATAGCTAAATACGGTTTATTCGTCAGCTTCGTACGGATATTCCGTTCCAGAAAGATCAGAAACTGTTTGCACCAGGAAGGCTTCTTTTGCTGATTTTCCGGCAAAGCTTCTTCCTTGACAGCCGGAAAGACAGGACGGGAGCTCAAATATTCCTCGTGCCATTCCTCCGGCGTGAATTTCCGGATATTCGTCTGGTTACCCGAATCGTCGATCTTCTTGGAGTCGATGATATTCAGGATCAGTTCGGGATTGACATTTCCGCAGGCACTGCATACGCTGATATCGGGATCGGTATATTTGGCCGCCTGCTTGAAATAGGTAATGGCTTCGATCGGGTTCCCGTCATAAATCGGATAACCGCCTCTGTCCAACAGCCATAGCCGGTCGAACAATTTATATATTTCAGATGAAGGTTGATGGATATTTACGACCACCAACTTTCCCCGGTGTGTCTGCTCTTTCAGCAACATAATGACTTTCTCGGAATCGGATGACGACAAGCCCGAAGTCGGCTCATCGAGGTACAGGATGGCCGGTTCGCGTATCAGCTCGAGCGCAATGTTCAGGCGTTTCCGCTGGCCGCCGCTGATCGTCTTACGGATCGGGGAACCCACTTCCAGGTCTTTTATTTCTTCCAGGTCCAACTCCTTCAATACCTTCTCCACGCGCTCCCCGATCTCTTTATCCGATAGACGGGCAAAACAGAGTCGGGCCGTGTACAACAGATTCTGGTAGACGGTCAGCTCCTCGATCAACAAATCGTCCTGCGGCACGAAACCGATCAACTGACGCGCTTCCGGCGAATCGAGCGGATGGCCGTTCACGGTAATCGTTCCCTGATCGGGACGAATATTCCCGTTCATAATACCCAACAACGTAGACTTCCCGACACCGCTACCTCCCATGATGGCGACAAGTTGTCCGGATTCAAGGTTGAAAGAGAAATTATGCAATCCGTTATGGCTATTCTTAAAAGTAAAATCAATATCACGCCCGGCCAGACGGATCACCTCCTTACGCTCGTTCTTATTGAAAACGGTCAGCAGGTCACTGTAGTAGACAGGCAGGAACAGCGGTCCTTTCAACACACTGCTGTGCTGCCAGGCGTAGAACATATCCGGCGAAAGCGGTATATCGTTCATGAACACCTGCCCGCTTCCGTGATAAGTGAAAATCTGCTTGTCAAAGCGGCGGATAAAGAAGACACGGATAAAACCTTCCATGCCTTTCCGCACGATATGGTTACCGGTCGCCTCCTCTTCCCCGCTGATGGTCAGCAAAGACGAAGAAGGTTTGCCCGTAATGAAAGCGAGCGAGTCGTCGAACTCCTTCTGCGGAATCGCAAAAATATCGGCAACCAGGCGGAACAGCTCCAGGTGATTCTCCGCCTCTTCGCTATTCGTATAGGCAAACTCCACAAAGCGGATCAGCAGAAGCAACTGCTCTTCCGCACGCAATTTCACTTTCATCTGCTCGCAGATATTACGGACAATCTGCTCCTTGTCAAGCACAAAGAGCGAATCGTCGTACATCTCGCGCAACGCATTATAAAGTTCGATATATTCTTTATGGGAACGTACTCCGAAGTGACTGGACAGATACGAATGAACGGCACGACTTGCCTGCTCCCTTTCAATCCGCACGGAGGAAGCAAAAATAGCAAATAGATTTAATAAGCCGTTTAATATGGTCTCATTCATTTATTTCGTCAGTGTAAGATGAATTCGAAGCAAAGATAAGTAGAAAATTTGAATGGTAGAGCAGAACGGCGCAAGACAGTTGTGAATAAATGGTTTAAGGCAAAAAGGGGAATAGAGAGCGAAGCCAACGGAAACCACATAAAAAGCCAAATGAAACCGGAGTTATGTTACCATCCCGTTACTTTTATCCCGGTGAGGTGGATGATAGACAATATGCTGATAAACAAGGGAAGAATGGAATTTACGCTTGCAAATGCAGGCGTTTTTTTTGAAACGATGAAATATCTCATGAAAAAAGAGGTTTGCCCGGTTTGATTGCGCTGATTGGCTGCGTTTTGCATATCTTCTTACAGCTCTACAATGAATAATTTTGTTCACTAAAAATTAGTAGAGTTATGAGGTCAACTTTTAAGGGTGCAAATGTATGGATGACGGCAGCGGAAATCACCGACCTGTTCAATGTGGGAGGCGCACAAGTGAACAACGCCATCAAAAAGATACATCTGCTGAAAAAGCATTGTATGATTCAAAAGGCGAGATATAGTATCCATTGTTCCGCCTTTTGATAAGGATTTTCTAGATATTAATAATATCTTTGTATTATGAGAAAAGTATTTTATTTAGTCTTATCACTTGTAATTGCAAGTTGCACCTCTAATAAGGAACTGCAAGAGAAACTGGCATTTATTGATGTCACCAAAGAATATCCCGAAAAGAAAATTGAGCTCACCGATATTGCGGATGTCTCTTATCTGTACCTCAATTCAAAAAATGATGATTATCTCTATAAAGGTAGCATTGATTATGTAACCGAAAACAATATTATTGTTATAGACCGCTCTCAGAACAGCGTGCTGTTTTTCTCAAAAGAGGGAAATCCCAAATCACATTTTAACCGTAGGGGACAAGGATCGGAAGAATACAGAGATGCATATTCACTAATGTATGACGAAGCAAATGATGAAGTGTTTGTTTCGCCCGACTTTAGCGATCATATTATGGTCTATTCATCATTGGGTGAATTCAAAAGGAAAATAAATTTACCTCAGACGAATGTTAACGGACAAATGGCTTTGTTTGACGATGTGTCCATATTGGTGTATGATAACACGAAATTGTGGAAATCTATCATACAAAGCAATGCCCCAGATATAGTACAAACCATTGATTCAGCTTTCTTTCTTATTTCCAAATTGGATGGTACAGTGCTGGATTATATCTCACTACCAAACAAAAATATAGATCTGAGTTATACAGATTTGAACAGTGTATTTACTAGTCAGGTGAGTTACGGACGTGTGAGAAAGTCGGCGGACGGATTACTTTTATACAATCCTGAATCCGACACCGTTTTTCATTACAGCAAAAAAAAGCATTTAACTCCATATATGTACAAAAAACCAATATTGAGCAGTCAAACCCCAATGACGGTTATGGATATCTGTATGGATGCGGGAAAATATCAGTTTATGGCGGTTTACCCTTATCGGGAAACAGGGAAATCTCCGACACCAAAGTATTATATGCGCAACAAAGCAACAGGAGAACTGTTTCGCCAAAAAATAACTCTTTCCGATTTTGAAGGAAAAGAGTTGTATATCAATCCCCGGCTTTTAAATTATTATGAACATGCATACCACTTTGAACTGGATTTTGCTGAACTCGAAGAAGCATATTACAAAAACAAGCTCAGTGGTAAACTCAAAGAACTGGTTGCTTCACTTCTTGAAGATGAGGAAAGTAATAATGTTTTTGTGTTTGCGGATTTTTATTGATGAAAACACACCTTTTGGGGTTGTTTTCAATATTGGGTGAATTATAAAAAGAATTCCAAAGATTTCCCATATCGTGGGGGAAGTGTACTAAATGAGGCAATATGGCGTGTTGTCCTACTTTAAACAGTGTTTCCGTCTTGCTATCAGTCAGAAGAGTTCCTTGCCATATATTCTGTTGTTTGAGGATTAAATAGTTGTCTGAATAATCTCTATTAGGTATTGCGGATTTACTTCGCTGAAGCAATAAGAGATAAACTACTGTCTTGCCGTATCGTTTCATAAGGCTGTTATCTGCTGTCATAATTGTATTATTAAAGGGTGAGTAACCAAATGATTAAACCGAAAAAAGCAACCACCGAAGCCAAAACGATGATGCAAAGCGCAGAATATCAAAGAAGTTACATTGTCGCTAAATCATTACCAACAATTATCTACCTTTCTACTACATACTATCATTCAGACAGATACAAGTTTTTTAATTATCCTGATACAAAGATAATAAAGATTTAAAGGAATATTTCATTGTTTTGCATCTAAACGATTACTTTCTTCCGTCTAATAGATGAGATTTGTAAGAATGTTTAATTTAAAAGTATAAGATTATGATCAATCATTTAATCCCGATTATTGTTTTGACAGTTCCCTTTATCTTCGTTATCTTTATGGTTTGGATAAAAAGCAATGAAAATCAGAAGCGTAACCAACTGAAAGCTGAACTATACGTGAAAGCACTCGAAAAAGGAGAAAAGTTTCCGGAGGACTTGATCAAAGAGCCGAGTAAGAAGTACAAATCACTCAAGACGGCGATTCTCCTGATCTCAATCGGTATCGGCATTTCGATCTTTCAATTGTTCAATTCCAATCCGGCGGATGCAGTCCAAAATATGTCTGTCGGCCTGATCCCTCTTATACTCGGAATCGGCTTTCTGATTATTCACGTTATCTGGGAAAAACACGGAATAGAAGATGAAGATTGACACCCTACTTGTTTCAAAAGTTATTTTGCTGGGTGACCGGGAAGCATTCAACCGGTTGGTTGAAACCTACCAGTCGCCTGTGCGGCGCTTCTTCTTCAACCTGACGGGCGGAGACGAAGAATTGAGCAAAGACCTGGCGCAGGATACTTTTGTGAAAGCATGGCTCAACATCGGTTCCTTCCGTTCCATCTCCACCTTTTCGACTTGGCTTTACCGGATTGCGTACAATACGTTTTATGATTATCTTCGTAGCCGGAAGCTTTCAGCAGAACTGGATGTGGAAACATTGGGCGACGTCTTGCCAGCCGGCAGCCAGGATAAAGATTTGGGAATTGATTTCACTCGTGCACTTTTACTTCTGCGTGCCGACGAACGGACAGTCGTACTTCTGTTCTACATGGAAGACAAATCAGTCGAAACAATTGCCGGGATTATGAGCATACCGCTCGGGACAGTGAAATCCCATCTGTCGCGAGGGAAAAAGAAACTGACAGAGTATTTCAAAAACACGGAGTATAATATATAATGTAACAGTATCAATTATGTCTGACGATAAACAACTATACGACCTCTTTAAAGCAAACAAGGCGGAGTTCGCGGATAACGGCTTTTCTAAACGGGTAATGAGGCGACTGCCTAAACGGAACAGCCTGTTGCCGCAGATTATTATTACACTCTGCCTAATATCGGGAATGGTCCTGACATTCTGGTTGCAAGGCGATAGCAGCCTGTACAAAGGGATACAGGAAATGATCGTATCACTTAGTTACGCCCAAGTTCCTTCTTTTACAGCCATCAACGATTATATCATAGTCTTGCTCTTAATCGGGAGCATCAGCTTCGGATTGTTGTATTCTTACGATAAAGAATGAGGCAGATTATACGAATCAGTCTAAACCTGAAAATTACAATAACCCTCTTTTTTGGCGTTTTTCTATTTCGTCCGAAATTCTGATCCATTTTGGATTGACTCTTTTCTTGGTTTTAACCTCTCCGGCTGACACTGAAAAAAGCGGGCTGCCGAGGTCATCCCGAAAAACGTGCAATTTGTTTCCCTAAAACCGGAAACGCCGCCAAAGTGATAAAGCTTAACTCCCGGAGAATCGAATATTTGAAAATAAAACGGACGGCGTTCCAAATATCCCAAGGAAATTCAGGGGCTTTTTTGCCATGAAAACGGTCCTCTTTTTAATTATGACCGTCCAAATCGCCATTACGACCGTGCTAATCTTCGCGAGGTGCCGAGTGCACTACACATTAGCACGGTCGTAATGG
>QWCH01001973.1_pt1 | contig 28014 bp, 29 predicted proteins | sample 1972671 | NCBI WGS metagenome assembly QWCH01 (sample SAMN09866713, study PRJNA288562) | Human gut metagenome isolate term3_stool, whole genome shotgun sequencing... | isolation source: gut | host: Homo sapiens | place: USA: California
TACCAGTATACCGCAATAGGAGGTTTTACTCATGCTAAAGCTATTTTTCTTCCCCCAGTAGAACTGGGGGTTTATTTCCACGCCTTAAGGCACCAAAAAAAATCCTTGAAAGCTCAATGCTTTCAAGGATCGATCATGGTGCGCGAGGCGGGACTTGAACCCGCACGTCCGTGAAGGACACTAGAACCTGAATCTAGCGAGTCTGCCAATTCCACCACTCGCGCGTAAGCAGCCTCAGAAGAAAAGATGGTGCGGATGGCGGGACTTGAACCCGCACGTCCATACGAACACTAGCACCTCAAGCTAGCCTGTCTGCCAATTCCAGCACACCCGCATTTTCATCAGTCTTTCAAACGACCGCTCCGCTATTATAAGCCTGTTGTACGCCAAATGTCAACCTTTTTTTGCGGGAAAAGAAAAAGTTTTTGCACCGCTTTTTCCTGCCGCCAAAAGATGGGCTTATACCTGCGCGAGCGTCTCGCCGACCGCGCCCGTGATGACCAGATCCGCGCGGGTCTTATCGCCCAGCGGCGTCTTGTTGATGACGACGAGCTTGTGGCCGCGGTAGTAGTTCACCAGACCCGCCGCGGGGTAGACCGCGAGCGAGGTGCCGGCGATGATGAGCACGTCGGCCTCGGCGATATAGCGCACGGCCTTGTAGAGCGTATCCTCGTTGAGCCCCTCCTCATAGAGCACGACGTCGGGCTTGATGCGCCCGCCGCAGGAGCACGTCGGCACGCCGGCGGAGTGCGTGACCGCCTCCACGCCGTAGAACTTGCCGCACCTCTCGCAGTAATTGCGCAGGGTGCTGCCGTGGAGCTCAAGGACCTCCTTGCTGCCGGCGGCCTGATGGAGTCCGTCGATGTTCTGCGTGATGACGGCCTTCAGCTTGCCCGCGCGCTCCCACTCGGCGAGCTTACGATGCGCAGCGTTTGGCTTCGCGTCGGGGCAGAGGAGCTTCGCGCGGTAGAAGGCGAAGAATTTCTCGGGATAGCGCTCGTAGTAGGTGTGGCTCAGGATCGTTTCGGGCGGGTCGCTCCACTGCTGGCGGTAGAGTCCGTCCACGCTGCGGAAGTCGGGGATGCCGCTCTCGGTCGAGACGCCTGCTCCGCCGAAGAAGACGATGTTGTCGCTGCCGTCGATGATCTCCTTGAGCTTTCGGATCTCCTCTGTCATGGCGTCTGCTCCTTTACTTGGTGTAGTCTCTGTCAATCTGCACAACGGCAAAATAGCTGCTGTCGAGCCGCTTCACGGCGGCCTGGATCTCCTGCTCGACCTCATGGTCGCTCAGGCGAAATTTGAACGGCACCACCGCGTCGAAAATGACGTTGGTGTGCGTGGGGCCGGTGACCATGCGGAAATCGTGGATGGTGATGTGCTCGTCGATGCCGCGCACGAGCTGCGCTACGCGCTCGCGCGTTTCGGCGGTGAGCTTATCGTCGGTCACGATGGGGTCCATGTGGATGGTGGCGGCGCAGCCGAGCTCGCGGCGGAGCCGCTGCTCAATGTTGTCGATCTCGTCGTGCAGCGCCATGATGTCGCCGTGCGCGGGGACCTCGGCGTGGAGCGAGATCATCACGCGGCCGGGGCCGTAGTCGTGCACGATGAGGTCGTGGATGCCCTGCACGACGGGAGAGGAGAGAACGATCTCCTCGATCCTTTGGACAAATTCCGGCGCGGGCGGCTGACCGAGCAGGGGAGAGATGGTATCCCGCGCGGCCTGAATGCCTGCCCAGAGCACGAGTGCCGCGACGACGATACCGCACCAGCCGTCGATCTGAAGCGAGGTGAAGTGCCCGATGAGCGTCGCGGCGAGGACGGCGGCGGTCGCCGCGCAGTCGGAGAGACTGTCCATCGCGGTCGCCTCCATCGCGGCGGAGCCGATCTTCTTGCCGACCGCGCGGTTATAGAAATACATATAGAGCTTGACGAGGATGGAGGCGAGCAGAATGCCGCCGGTGAGGAGCGTGAACTCCACCGCCTCGGGGTGCAGGATCTTCTCCACCGCACTCTTGGCAAGCTCGATGCCCATGAGGAGAATGACCATGGAGACGATCAGACCCGAGATGTACTCCAGCCGCCCGTGGCCGAAGGGATGCTCGGGGTCGGGCTTCTGTCCCGCGAGCTTGAAGCCGAGCAGCGTCACAATGCTCGCGCCCGCGTCGGAGAGGTTGTTGAAGGCGTCCGCCGTGATGGCGATGGAGCCGGAGAGCGCGCCGGCAAGCAGCTTGAGCGCGAAGAGCAGCACATTGAAGCCGATGCCCACGATGCCGCAGAGCATCCCATAGGCCTGCCGCACGGCAGGCGAGGTGACGTCCTCGCGGTTTTTGATGAATTTTTTGGCCAACAGAGAGATCATACCGGTGTCTCGCTTCCTTTGGATTTCGCGGGGAAGAAAAAGCGCTTGGTGAAGAGGTAGCAGAGCGGAATAAGATAGAGCAGGCAGGCGTAGGGCAGGGCCTCAACGCCGACGCCGAGCATACTCAGCGGCACGGCGCAGGCGATGCACCACGGGATAAGACCCGCGATGGTGACGCCGGAGTTGGCAATGTCCATCGCCAGCTCCTCGTGCTCCGCGCCGTCCTTGGCGTAGACCGCGCCGATGAGCTGATGCTCCATCATCACAACAATGGTCTGGTTGCACAGCACCATCGCGGCGAGGAGGCTCAGCAGGATCATCGTCGGGAAGCGCCCGATGCGCTCGGCGGACCGCTCCAGAACGCTCTGCGCCTGCGTGAGCGCGCCCGTACCCTCTAAAATGCCGGTGTAGAGCGCGGCGAGCGGGATCATCAGAAACGGCGTGAGCATACTCACCAGCCCGCCGCCGGAGACGACGGAGGCCAGCAGCCCCTCGGTCGGGTGATAGCCGACGACCATGATCCGGAGCGCGTCAGCCACGCTGCCGCCCTGCACCGTGACGGTGATGACGAAGGCCGCGGCGGCGGAGATCGCCATGGCGCGGCGGATGGGCACGCGGAGGAGCGGCAGGATGAGCATGATGAGCGCGGGCACGAGCGCCCACGGGGAGATAACAAAGCTCTCGGCGAGGGCGTCCAGCATGGTCTCATCGACCGTGACGATGGGGTTGCGGAAGGAGAGCGCGGTGTAGGCGATCAGGCAGAGCGCATAGGGCAGCGCCGCTGTCTGGAACATCCGCCTGACGTTGCCGTAGAGATCGGTCTCCGTCAGCGCGGCGACGAGGCTCGCACAGGACGAGGTCGGCGCGCCGCGGTCGCCGAAGTAGATGCCGGAGAGGATAACGCCGGCGGTGACGGCCTCGCTCACGCCGCCGGAGCGCGCGAGCGCCATGAGCACCACGCCCGCCGTGCTCGCCACGCCGAACGACGTGCCGAGCGCGTAGCTGAGCAGCACCGTCAGCAGGAAGGCGACGAGGATAAAGAGCGAGGGTGTGATGACGCGGATGCCGTGGTAGATGAAAAAGGCGATGGTGCCGCACGAGCGCCAGAGCCCCGTGAGCAGACCGATGAAAAACAGGATGCGCAGCACGATCATGCTCTTGGGCATCTTGCTCCACGCCATTTTGACAAGCGCCTTTGCGCCGTAGCCGCGCCTGAGGCAGAGGGCGAAGAACAGCACGAGCGCGAACAGCAGCGCCCACGCGAGGGAGAAGTCCTTGACGAGGCAAAAGAGCATCGCCGCGAGAAAGAGCGCAAAGCAGACGACGATATCCATGCTCCCTTACCCCTTCTTCCCGGGGATTTGCAGCGTCATGCGGCAGCACAGGCGGTCGAGATCCTCGTCCGTCGCCGCGCCGATGCGCAGCTTCGCGCCGCAGTCCTCGCAGATGAGGTCGACGGCGGCGGGGCGCACCTGCATACGGTAGCGCTCGCTGCCGCAGGCGCAGGTGATGCCGCGCGGGCGCGCGGCGATCTCCTTCAATTCGCTCAGCACCTCATACATGATGACCGTGTCGGTGAAGGCCTCGGGCGCGTCGCCCTGCGCGGACTGCTTTTCCGCCGTGATCTGCAGCTGCTCGAGCGCGCGCTCGACGGCGTACTCCTCCCCAATGAAGCAGCAAAGCTCGGAGGTCTCGGGGCAGGCGAGGCCGATGCCCTCGCCGTCGAGCAGCCGCTCCGCGCCGCACTCCGCCAGATGCTCGCCGCCGCACACGCCGCAGGGCACGCTGATGCGGAATTTTTCGCCGTCGAAGTCGATCTGCAGCTCGCTCTTGCCGCATTCGCACTGCACGATCGCGCCCGAGGCGGCAAGGGCGAAGCGGGAGCGCTGCTGCATAACGGGCTTTCTGCACCTCGGACACAGGTAGCCGATGGTGCGCATTTTTCCTTTCATATCGTATCCTCCCGGAAGAAGCTCATATTTGCTTCCATTATACATCGGCACAGGGAAAAAGCCAATCCTTTTTCTTTGCGCGGGGTACAGGACGGAACCGTGTCTTAAATGCTTTTACACACTACCACAACATCGTGATAGTGCATAAACATGAAAGGGGAACTCCGCGGGCGCTTCGGTCAGTACGCCAAAGATTTCCGAACGGGCAAAAATAGGGCTTGCATTTACAAAATGCTGTGCTATCATAGCATCACAATAAAACGAAACGCGGAGGAATCCAAACCATGAAAAAGCTCATCTCTCTTGCGCTCGCCCTCGTGCTGAGCCTGTCCCTCATCGCCTGCGGCGCCAAGCAGGACGATACCCCCCAGACCGGCGCCGACACGCCGGACGCCACCCAGACCGCTGAAAAGCAGAAGCTCATCGTCGGCTTCGACGCCGAGTTCCCGCCGTTCGGCTTCATCGCCGCCGACGGCAGCTACGACGGATTTGACCTTGCGATGGCCGAGGAGCTGTGCTCCCGCCTCGGCTGGGACTTCGAGGCCGTTCCTATCGTATGGGACAGCAAGGACGCCGAGCTCGCCGCCGGCACCATCAACTGCATCTGGAACGGCTTCACCTACACCGGCCGCGAGAATGACTACACCTGGTCCGACCCCTACGTCGATAACTCCATCGTCATGGTCGTCAAGGCCGACAGCGGCATTTCCTCCCTCGCCGACCTTGCCGGCAAGAGCGTGATGGCGCAGGCCGCCTCCTCTGCCGTGGACGCCATCAACGCCAACGAGTCGCTCAAGTCCTCCCTCAAGGAGGTCGTGGAGCTGGCGGACTACAACACCGGCTTTATGGAGCTCCGTCAGGGCAGCGTGGATGCCATCGCCGCCGACCTCGGCGTTGCCAAGTTCCAGATCGCCAGCAACGAGGGCGACTATGTGATCCTGGATGAGCCCATCTCCACCGAGCAGTACGCCATCGGCTTCCTCAAGGGCAACACCGAGCTGCGCGACGCCGTGAACGCCGAGCTCCTCAAAATGGCCGAGGACGGCACGATGCTCTCCATCGCGGAGAAGTACGTCGATCAGGGCCTTGTGATCGACAGCCTCTGCCTCATCCAGTAACATGACCGTTTCCGCCATGCTGGCCCTGCTGGTGCAGGGCTTCGGGAAATCGCTGGAAATTTTTACCTTAACGCTGCTCGGCTCGCTGCCGCTCGGACTTCTTGTGATGTTCGGCCGGCGCAGCCGCGTGGCCCCGCTGCGCTGGCTCGTGAAGCTGTTCATCTCCGTCATGCGCGGCACGCCCCTGATGCTCCAGCTCATGGTCGTCTACTACGGACCGTTCCTGCTCTTCGACTTCACGCCGCCGGGCAACTGGCGCTTCGGCGCGGTCATCGTCGGCTTTGTCATCAACTACGCGGCCTACTTTGCGGAGATCTACCGCGCGGGCTACGAGTCCATCCCAGTCGGGCAGTTCGAGGCGGCGCAGGTGCTCGGCTACACCGGCGGGCAGACCTTCGGGCGCATCCTTCTTCCCCAGATGATCCGGCGCGTGCTGCCGCCCGTGACGAACGAGGTCATCACGCTCGTGAAGGACACCTCGCTCGCCTCCGTCATCGGCACGGTGGAGATGTTCACCCGCGCCAAGCAGATCGTCGCCTCGCCCAATACGCCCGGTATGCTGGCGCTCGCGGCGGCGGGACTCTTTTACTACGTTTTCAACTACATCGTCGCCTTTGCGATGGAGCGCGCGGAGCGCTCGCTTGCCTACTATCAGTGAGGGAGGGACCGGACATGAACGTATTGACCATGCAGGACGTCCGCAAGTCCTTCGGCTCGCTGGAGGTGCTCAAGGGCATTTCCCTCACCGTGGGCGAGGGCGAGGCCGTCTCGGTCATCGGCCCCAGCGGCAGCGGCAAATCGACGCTCCTGCGCTGCGCGACGCTGCTTGAAACGATGGACGGCGGCTCGCTCGCCTACGGGAACGACTTCGCCGCGACGATGGACGCGGAGGGAAAGAGCGTCTACGCGGACAAGGCTGCGCTGCGGCGGATCAAAAGCCGCTTCGGGCTGGTGTTCCAGCAGTTCAACCTTTTCCCGCATTACACGGTGCTCAAAAACGTGACGGACGCGCCGCTCACTGTGCAGAGGCGCGAGCGCGGCGAGGTGCGTGAGCTGGCGCTCTCCCTGCTTGAGAAGATGGGGCTTGCGGACAAGGCGGACGCCTACCCCTGCCAGCTCTCCGGCGGACAGCGGCAGCGCGTCGCCATCGCCCGCGCGCTGGCGCTGCGGCCCGACATCCTCTTTTTCGACGAGCCGACCAGCGCGCTCGACCCCGAGCTGACCGGCGAGGTGCTCAAGGTCATCCGTGATCTCGCGGAGGAAAAAATGACCATGGTCATCGTCACGCACGAGATGGCCTTTGCCCGCGCCGTGAGCGACCGCGTGATCTTCATGGACGGCGGCGTCATCGTCGAGCAGGGCGATCCCGAGCAGGTGCTCGGCGACCCGGCACAGGAGCGCACGCGGCGCTTCCTGCGCAGCTATCAGACCTGAAATATCTGCCTCCTCTGCAAAGAGGGATGTGCCGGCACACACGGCGCATCCCTCTTTGTTTTACCTGAAATTCATAAAATTTCCCGGCCTTGGCATACTAAGACAAACTACAAGCACAAGGGGAAATGGTATGGAGACCAAACGGATCGGCGCACAGACGCTGCGCTTTTCACGTCCGCCGCGCGTGGAGAGCTTTGCCAACATCGGCGCGAAGCTGGAGGGACAGGGCCCGCTGGCGGACTATTTTGACGAGCTGAGCGAGGATTCCTTCTTCGGTGAAAAGACCTGGGAGAAGGGCGAAGCCTGTATGCAGAAGCGCGTGCTTTCCCGCGCGCTGGAGAAGGCGACGCGCAGGCCGGAGGAGCTGGACCTCATCTTTGCCGGCGACCTTCTGAACCAGTGCATCGGCACCTCCTTCGCCCTGCGGGAGTTCGGCGTGCCGCTGTGCGGCGTGTACGGCGCGTGCTCGACGATGGGGGAGAGCCTGGCGCTTGCCGCCATGAGCATCGATGGCGGCTTTGCCCGCCGCGCTGCGGCGATGACCTCCTCGCACTTCTGCACCGCCGAGCGGCAGTACCGGATGCCCGTGCCCTACGGCTCACAGCGCACGCCGACCGCCCAATGGACGGCTACGGCGGCGGGCTGCTGCATCCTGTCGAACGAGGGAAGGGGACCTGCCGTGACGCATGCGGTGATTGGAAGGATCGTGGATCGCGGCATCACGGACGCGAACAACATGGGCGCAGCGATGGCGCCCGCGGCGTATGACACGCTCCGCGCGCTCTTTTCCGACACGCGGACCTCACCCGCGGACTACGATCTCATCGTCACCGGCGATCTCGGCCGGCTCGGGCACGAGGTCGTCACGGACCTCTTTGCGCGCGACGGCGTGGACATGACGAAAAATTACAAGGACTGCGGGCTGCTGCTCTACGATCTGGAGCGGCAGGATATGCACATGGGCGGCAGCGGCTGCGGCTGCTCCGCCGCCGTGCTCAACGGCTATCTTCTGCGCGGAATGCGCGAGGGCAAGTGGAACAGGATCGTCTTCGCGCCGACGGGCGCGCTGCTCTCGCCGACCTCCACCATGCAGGGCGAGAGCATCCCGGGCGTGTGCCACGCCGTCATTCTGGAAAACATCGGGGAGGAAAGCTGATGGACTATCTCAACGCCTTTCTCTGCGGCGGCATCCTCTGCGCCGTGGGACAGATCCTCATTGACAAAACGCCGCTCACGCCGGCCCGTATCCTGACGGGCTATGTCGTCGCGGGCGTGCTGCTCACGGCCGTCGGCATCTACGAGCCCATCGTCGAATGGGGCGGCGCGGGCGCGACCGTGCCGCTCACGGGCTTTGGCTACTCGCTTGCGAGCGGCGTGAAGAAGGCCGTCGCGGAGCAGGGCTGGCTCGGCGTGATGACCGGCGGGCTCTCCGCCACCGCGGGCGGCATTGCCGCGGCGGTCTGCTTCGCGGTCGTGATGGCGCTGCTCTTCCGGCCCGGCGACAAGCGGTGACAAAAAAAGTGCCCGTTCCTTTTGGAACGGGCACACCGATGAATATCATCGGAAAATCAGATGAGGTTTTTCTCCGTCTCGGGGTCGAAGAGGTGGATGAGCCGCGGCTCGAAGCTGAACTTCACCGCCGTGTGGCGGGCGTAGGCGTTGGGGTCGAGGTTCGCGGTCTGCACCACGGCCACCACGTCCTTGCCGCCGGCGGTCATGTGCAGGTGCAGCTCGCTGCCCATCAGCTCGCTCACGTCGATCTGCGCGTCGATGCCCTCGTCGCCGACGGTGACGTGGACCGGACGCACGCCGACGGTCACGGTACGGCTCTCCGCACCCGCCGCGGCGAGCTTCGCGTTCTGCTCCGCCGTCAGCGGCAGCGTGTGGCCCATGACGGTGACGGAGTAAGCGTCGCCACTCTTTGTGAGCTGGCAGTCCTCGAAGAAGTTCATCTGCGGCGTGCCGATGAAGCCGGCGACGAACAGGTTCGCGGGGTGGTTGAACACCTCCTGCGGGGTGCCGATCTGCTGAATGAAGCCGTCACGCATGATGACGATGCGGTCGCCGAGCGTCATGGCCTCGACCTGATCGTGCGTGACGTAGAGAAAGGTCGTGTCGATCTTCTCGCGCAGCTTGATGATCTCCGCGCGCATCTGGTTGCGCAGCTTCGCGTCAAGGTTCGACAGCGGCTCGTCCATCAGGAACACCTTCGGGTCACGCACGATGGCGCGGCCGATGGCGACACGCTGACGCTGACCGCCGGAGAGCGCCTTGGGCTTGCGGTCGAGGTACTGGGTGATGTCCAGGATCTCCGCGGCCTCGCGCACCTTGCGGTCGATCTCGTCCTTGGACACCTTCTTGAGCTTGAGCGAGAACGCCATGTTCTCATACACCGTCATGTGCGGGTAGAGCGCGTAGTTCTGGAAGACCATCGCAATGTCGCGGTCCTTGGGGGCCACGTCGTTCATTAGCTTGCCGTCGATGTACAGCTCGCCCGCGCTGATCTCCTCCAGACCCGCCACCATGCGCAGCGTGGTGGATTTGCCGCAGCCCGACGGGCCGACGAGGACGATGAACTCGCGGTCGGCAATGTCGAGGTTGAATTCCTGCACGGCGACCACGCCCTCGTCGGTGATCTGCAGGTTGTGCTTCTTCTCGCCGCTGTCCCTGTTCTTCTTTTTCGGCTCGCTGTTGGGGTAGACCTTCTTGATGTTTTTCAGAATGACTTCTGCCATATTCTCTGACCGCGGCTCTGCCGCCTCCGCGCGCAGGGCCTCGCGCCGCTCTGGCGCTTTACGGCAGGTCTCCACACTGCCGCACCGCCGGTCAGGGCGGGAACGATCCTTTCATGTTCCTCACGGCGGCTATTGGGTGGAGTAGCCGCCGCGGGTGGTTTTGGATGACTTTATCCTATCACAGCGCGAAAGCCGGTACAAGGCTTGCCGGTGTCCGCCGCACCGATTTCGTGAAAAGAGACAGTTTCACGCCGTGATCTTTGTGCCGCATGACAGGGATGAAAGGAACAAAAATGGGAAAGAGCGTCGGCTCTTTCCCATTTTGCTGCCGTTATTTTTCCTGCGGGAAGCGGACGGTGATCTCCGTGCCCTTGCCGACCTCGCTTTTGAGTGCGATCGTGCCATGGTGGTACGCCACGGCGTGCTTGACGATGGACAGTCCCAGACCCGTGCCGCCGCTCGCCTTGGAGTGGCTCTTGTCCACGCGGTAGAAGCGCTCGAAGATGCGGCTTTGATGCTCCGGCGGGATGCCGATGCCCGTGTCGCGCACGGTGAGACAGGCGCTGCCGCCCTCGGCGCCGACGCGCACATCCACGCTGCCACCGTCCACGTTGTACTTGATCGCGTTGTCGCAGAGGTTGTAAGCGATCTCATAGAGGAGCCGCCGCACGCCGGTGACCGGGGCGTTCTCGCCCGAGACGATGATGCTCACGTTTTTCACCTCCGCCGCAGCGCGGAGATTTTCCGCGGCCTCCTGCGCGAGTGGGAGAAGGTCAACCGTTTCGGTCGGCAGCTCGCCGCCCTCGTCGAGCTCGGAGAGGCGGATGATGTCGCCGATGAGCGTCACGAGACGCTGCGCCTCGGCGCGGATGTGACCGACGAAGCGGGGCATATCCTCCGGCTTGACCATGCCGTTTTCCAGCAGCTCGGCGCTGCCGATGATGCCCTGAAGCGGCGTTTTCAGCTCGTGCGAGACGTTCGCCGTGAACTCGCGGCGGCTGCGCTCGGCGAAGGCCTGCGCGGTCATGTCGAAGGCCAGCAGCACCGCGCCGACCACCTTGCCGTCGGACTCGATGCGGCTGAGGTCGAACTGGTACTCGCGCCCGCCGCGCTCGGCGCGGACCTCGCTGTGCCCGCCGGTCATCGCCGTGCGGAGCGCGAGGCTCATGGAGTGCTCACGGTCCACGGTCAGGAAATCCTGCCCGACGCACGCGCCCGTCACGCCGAAGAGCGTCTGCGCGGCGGGATTGATGTTCAGCACCGCGCCCTTTTCGTCGAGCAGCACGAGCCCCTCGTTCATGCCGGCGGTGATCTGTGTGAATTCGTCTGTTTTCTGCCGCAGTTCGGCGAGCTGGGCGTCGATCTGTCTGCGCTGGCGGTCGATGCGCCGCAGGAGCGGAGAGAGCTCCTCATAGGCGTCGTTTTCCAGCGGATGCTCGAGGTCGAGCGCGTTGAGCGGCTCGACGATGCGCTTGGCCAGACGGCTCGCGAGCAGGCTCGAGAGCACGAGCAGCACGATCACGACGAGCAGAATGGGCTGGAACGCTCCGAGCAGCAGCGCGCCCATCGTGGCGCGGCTGGCGGACAGGCGCAGCACGGTGCCGTCCGTGAGACGGCTCGCGCTGTAAACGGTCTTTTGCAGCAGCGTCGCGCTATAGCGGCTCGAGCTGCCCGTGCCGGTCTCCAGCGCCTCGCGGACCTCCTCGCGCTCAAGATGGTTCTCCATCTGCGCGGCATCCGCCTGCGTGTCGTAGAGCACCGTGCCGTCGGAGGCGATCCAGGTGACGCGGAAACGGTCGGACTTGATTTTCTCCAGATAGGTCGAGCCGTTGGTCTCCACGGCTGCTGCGGCGATGCGCAGCTCGTCGCCAAGCTGGTGCTCCTGCATCCCCTCATAGAAGCTGTAGAAGCAGCCCATGACGAGCAGCAGGCTGCACGCGAGCACCGCGACGCCGACGGTGAGAATGGAGCGGAAGATCTTTCTGGTCAATTCTTCTCCGCCTCCCATCGGTAGCCCACACCGCGCACGGTCTCGATGTGCTCGCCGTTTTCACCGAGCTTCTGGCGCAGGGTGCGGATGTGCATATCCACCGTGCGCGTCTCACCGCAGTAGTCCACATCCCAGACCTTTTCCATCAGCTGATCCCGCGTGAAGGCCATGCCGGGGTGGGAGAGAAAGAGCCGCAGCAGCTCAAATTCCTTGTACGTCAGCTCTACGCGCGCGCCGTCCGCCGTGACGGTGTGCTCGGCGGGATCGAGCGTGAGCATGCCGCTGCGCAGAAGCGCCTGCGCCGTTTTCGGACGGCTGCGGCGCAGCACGGCCTTGACGCAGGAGACGAACTCCATCACGCCGAAGGGCTTCGTGAGGTAGTAGTCCGCGCCGAGGTCGAGCCCCTGGATCTTATCGTATTCCGCGCCCTTGGCGGTCGCCATCACGACGGGGAGCTCGGCAAAGCGCGCGCTCGCGCGCAGCCGGCGCAGCAGCTCGATGCCGTCCGTGCCGGGGAGCATCACGTCGAGCACGACCAGCTCGGGCGGCGTTTCCTTTTGCAGGGCGTCCCAGAACGTGTCGCCGTCGGCAAAGCCCCGGGCCTCAAAGCCGGTGGATGTGAGCGCGTACACCTCGATGTCGCGGATGCTCGCGTCGTCCTCCACGCACCAGATCATCCTTATTCCCCCTTGTGAACGCCGGTGACGGAGAAAATGACCCACTCGGCGATGTTCGTCGCGTGGTCTCCGATGCGTTCAAAATATTTTGCGATCATCAGCAGGTCGAGCGCGTATTCGCCGTCCGCAGGGTCCTGCGCGATCTTGCCGATCAGACGCTCCTTGACCTGCGTGAAGTAGCCGTCTACGGTGTCGTCCTCCGCGATGACCTGCTCCGCTAACATTGTATCACATTTTACATACGCGTCAACGCTTTCCGTCACCATGCGGATGGCGGCCTTCGCCATCTCGCGCAGGAGGTCGTTGTCCTCGGCCTGATGGCCGTGGAGAAAGCTGATGATCTCGGCGATGTCCTCGGCCTGATCGCCGATGCGCTCCATGTCCGTGATCATCTTGAGCGCCGCGGAGATCTGGCGCAGGTCGCGCGCGACCGGCTGCTGCTGAAGCAGCAGCTTGAGGCAGAGGTTTTCGATGTCGCGCTCCTTCCGGTCGATCTCGCTGTCGAGCGGCGCGACCCTCGCGGCAAGACTCTTGTCGTTTTCGGTCAGCGCACGGCTGGCGAGTGCGATGACCTCCTCGCACAGCGCGCCCATTTCGATCATTTCGTGATTGAGCTGCGAGAGCTGCTCGTCAAATTTGTTTCGCATCAGCCGAACCTCCCCGTGATGTAGTCCTCCGTCCGCTTGTCGGCGGGCGTGGAAAAGACCTGCTCCGTCTTGCCGAACTCCACCAGCTCGCCGAGCAGGAAGAAGGCGGTGTTGTCCGAAATGCGTGCCGCCTGCTGCATATTGTGCGTCACCATGACGACGGTGTAGCGGTCCTTGAGCTCGCACGCGAGGTCTTCGATCTTTGACGTCGAGATGGGGTCGAGCGCGCTCGTGGACTCGTCCATGAGCAGCACCTCCGGCTCGACGGCGAGCGCGCGGGCGATGCAGAGCCTCTGCTGCTGCCCGCCGGAGAGACCGAGCGCGCTCTTTTTGAGTCTGTCCTTCACCTCGTCCCAGATGGCGGCGGAGCGCAGCGAGCGCTCCACGATCTCGTCGAGCTTCGCGCGATTGCGCACGCCGTGCGTGCGGGGACCGTAGGCGATGTTGTCATAAATGCTCATGGGGAAGGGGTTGGCCTTCTGAAAGACCATGCCGATGCGGCTGCGCAGCCAGGTCACATCGACGCTCGGCGCGTAGATGTTCTCGCCGTTGAAGTCCACCTCGCCGGTGATCTTCACATTGGGAATGAGGTCGTTCATGCGGTCGAGCGTGCGCAGGAAGGTTGATTTGCCGCAGCCGGACGGCCCGATGAACGCCGTGATCTCGTGCGCGGGGACGGCGACGGAAATATCCTTGAGCGCATGGTTCGGCCCGTACCAGAGGTTCAGACCCCTGGCTTCGATGATGGGAGCGTCAGACATTTTACTGTGTCCCTCCGTTCTTTTTGAGCTTGCGGCCTGTGAGCGCCGCGGTGAGATTGATGACGAGCGTGAGCAGCATCAAAATGCTCGCGATGGAAAAGGCGACATCCGTGCGCCCGCGGTCGTTCGCGTAGACATAGAGCGCGACCGTCAGCGTGGCGGAGGACGAGTGCAGCGCGGTGACAAAGTCATTGAGCACCAGTCCGAAGCCCGCGGTGTAGAGCAGCGCCGCGCTTTCGCCCACGATGCGCCCGACCGCCAGAATGCAGCCGGTCACGATGCCGTCCACGGCGTTGGGCAGCACAACGGTGCGCACCATGCGCCACTTGCCTGCGCCGAGCGCCAGCGCACCCTCGCGGTAGGACTGCGGCACGGCCTTGAGGCTCTCCTGCGTCGTGCGCACGATGGTGGGCAGGATCATCACGACGAGCGTCAGACTGCCCGCGAGCACGCCCGCCTGCAGATCCATTTTCTGCACGAAAAAGAGCATACCGACGAGACCGAAGATGATGGACGGGATGCCGGTGAGCGTCTCGGTCGCAAATTCAATGAGCTCTACGACCCTGCGGTTCGCGGCGTACTCCGTGAGATAGATGGCGGCGCCCACGCCGAGCGGCAGAACGAGCGCCATGGCGAGGAGAATGATGTAGAGCGTATTGAGGATGTTCGGCAGGATGCCGATGGTGTCCTTGATATAGCTGCTTGTGCCAGAGAGGAAATCCCACGTTACGCCGGGGAAGCCGCGATAGAAGATAAAGCCGATGAGGAAAAGGAGCAGCGCGCAGGTCAGGCTGGCGCACAGCCAGACAAGAGAGCGCATCGTCAGGTCATACGCGCGGCGGCGCGGAGAAAGGTTCCGTTCCATGTCAGTCCTCCTTCCGCTTTTTGATGAAGAGGTTCAGCACCACGTTGATGAGCATGATGAACAAAAACAGCACCAGCGCGATGGAGTAGAGCGCCTGCTGATACAGGCTGCCGACAGCGGCATAGGCCATGCCGGAGACGATGCCGGTGGTGAGGAAGCGCACGGGGGTAAAGAGTCCGGGCATATTGGAGACGTTGCCCGCCACCATGATGATCGCCATGGCCTCGCCAATGGCGCGGCCCACGCCGAGCACGACCGCCGTCGCCACGCCGCTGCGCGCGGCGGGCAGAACGACGCGGAAGCTCGTTTCCATCTCCGTCGCGCCGAGCGCGAGCGAGGCCTCCTCATATTCATGCGGCACGGCGCGCAGCGCCGTTTCCGATACATTGATGATGGATGGGAGGATCATCACCGCCAGCACGAGGATCGCCGCGAGCAGGCACGCGCCCGAGCTGAGGGAAAAGGTCCGCTGGATGGCGGGCACGAGCACGATCATGCCGACCAGACCGTAGACCACCGAGGGGATGCCCGCGAGCAGCTGCACCGCCGTGCGGATGACCGCCGCAAGCCTTGGCGGAGCGACGCGGGCGAGGAACACGGCGGTCAGAAGTCCCACAGGCACGCCGATGAGGATAGCGCCCGCCGTGCCGTAGATGCTCGTAAGAATGAAGGCGAGGATGCCGTACTGTGCGCCCGTGGTGGTGTTTGTCGGGTCCCAGACCTTGCCGAAGAGGAATTTTCCGAGTCCGATCTCGCGGATGGCGGGAATACCCGAGAGGATCAGGTAGATGCTGATGAGCAGCACGAACGCTACGGCGACCACGCCGCAGAGCAGGAAAATGAGGTGGATGAGGTTCTCCAGCGTCTTACGCATACCGCTGTGACGCGGCTGGGCGGCGGAGGGCTTTGCGCCCTCTGCCGCCGGAGAGATGTATGCAGCCGCCATGGCGCTTACTTTGCGACCGGCACCGCGCCGGCGGCCTTGATGAGGTCGTTCGCGGCGGTGGAGGTGGCGTAGTCGAAGAAGGTCTGCGCAGCGGTAGAGAGAGGAGCGTCGGTCTTCGTCACGAGGACGAAGGGACGCTGGATGGCGTAGCTGCCATCGAGGACGGTCTCCTCGGTGCAGGCGACGCCGCCGACCGTCACAGCCTTGACGGTGTCCTTGCCCTCGACTGCGGAGAGGGAGGCGTAGCCGATGGCGTTGGCGTTTCCCGCGACCGCCTCGATGACGCCGCCGGTGGAGGTCAGCTCCTGATCGAGCTTGCAGGCGTCCTTGGTGTCGGTGATGGACTCGAAGCCGTCGCGCGTGCCGCTGCCGGCCTCACGGCCGATGCAGGAGATCTTGCCCGCTTCGCCGCCGGCCTCGCTCCAGTCGGTGATCTCACCGGTGAAGATCTTGGCGATCTGCTCGACGGAGAGATCCTCGACCTTGCTGCCCGCGTTGACGATGACGGCGATGCCGTCAAGGGCGACAACGGTCTCGGTCAGGCCGCCGGCCTTCTCCTCGTCCTTGAGGGCACGGGAGGCAAGACCGATGTCCGCGCTGCCGTTGCTGGCGGCCTCAATGCCGGCGCCGGAGCCGGTGGGATCGTAGGTGACGCTCACGCCGCTGTTGTCGGCCATGAACTGCTCGCTCAGCGCGCCGATGACCTTTTCCATCGAGGTCGAGCCGTTGGTCGAGACGCTGCCGCTGAGCTTTTCCTCGGTCTGCTGCTGCGGCTGGTCGTTATTGGTGTTGTCGGGGGCAGTGGTCTTGCTGCCGCAACCTGCGAGCAGCGAGAGGCTCATCACAGCGGTGAGCACAAATGCAAGTGTCTTTTTCATCTTTCATTCCTCATTTCACATTTTGATTTTGGACTTTCTTCGTTCCACAACGCAAAGCATAACGGAGCGCTGTAAAATGCAAAAGCCGGGTCATGTAAAATTGAGGTAAAATAGCGGCGCGGCGCGAGAAAAGAAAATTCTTCAAAAATCTCCCGCTCTCGCTCTTGACAGCGCGGGGAAAAATCCTTATAACAACCATGTTGCACATCCGGGTGTAGCGCAGTTGGTAGCGCGCATGGTTCGGGAGCGGCCCAATTTCAAATTCCTTAGAATCCTTAAGTTTTGGCTTAGGGATTCTTTTTTTGCACGCTTAGTTTCTTGAAAAAAACAAAGGAGCTATGCGCGCATGAAAAAGATTAGATTAAGCACGGTTTCACAGGTTTATGAAGCATACTTGCCATGATGACTCCTCCTTGTATGTGGTAGGTCTGGTACTTTTGAGTTTGCGCTAAAAGTAGGACAGGTAAATCCACGTTTTACAAGCGCAGGAGTCATTTCATATTGTCTTTTGTGATTCGTTCATGCTCCATTTGCTTATGTAGGCAACAGAATATGTGTGTTATACAATAAATCCAAGTGACGATTATAGCTGTCGAACCGCATATTACCAGACAGGGTTTCTTCACTATCTTTTGGATTAATATTTAGGGAAGATATGGGGCAGAGAAAAGCTCCTTGTGCCTTTGAACCACATGTTAAAGAAATACTACACCCAGTCCGAGGAGCAGGACGATCTCATCTCCATCGGCACCATCGGGCTCATCAAGGGCATTTCGACCTTCAAGCCCGAGAAGGGCGCGCGCCTTGCGACCTACGCCGCCCGATGCGTAGAGAATGCTATACTATCGCAGCGGAACAATCGGCGATTGAGGTGGCGGAACAAACTCCTTTTGATGCAAAATGGCGTCTGCTAGCGCAAGTAGAAGTCCGCTGCTTCATTCTGATTTCCAATATATCAGGTTCAGTAAAAGTAGCCCCGCTGCAAATTCTTCAATTTCCGGTGATACTGCCGCACAAGTTTCAGGACGCGGAAAAGTTCAATTTGCAGTTCTCGGACTTCTCAGAAATCACCGAAACAGCGGACAAGCTGCGCTGGCTTCGATACCAGAAATGCCTGCGCCAAAGAGATGTTGCAGACTACGCCGGGATAGACCGGAGCACCTATGCCCACTATGAGGAATACAGAAAAGACCTCTATCCGCTAGAGCACATGGAGAAAATCGCGCAGCTTTTTGAAGTGCCGGTCGATACACTTCTGGATGACTACAATCTATTTCTGAGAAATGGTCAGGGTGAGCAGATCAAGGCGATCCGAACGAAACTGGGGCTGACGCAGAGACAATATGCGGACAAGTTAGGCGTCAGCCTTGGCAATCTCAAGCATTGGGAGCAAAACCGCAAGCAGATATTCAAATCCACGTGGGAGAAATATTTCAAGCAGAGCCTTGAAAGCTGCAAATAAGTCCGATAGAATTATTACAGAATCATTCAGGCGACGCTGACACATGATTATTAAATCTTCAACCGCGCTGCGCAACAACTACGGCATGATCTCTGATCTGGCGCATAAAGAAGCTGAACAGCGTGAGGAAACCTTGAAGCTGCGCGCAAAGCTGGAGGCAGCAGAGGCCGCCCGGCTTTCCGGTGCGCCCTCCTACACACTGGTGGAATCCAGAAAACGGATAACGTGCAGACCGGCGTCCCATGCCGGTCTGCACGTTTGCGTATGTATCATTTCTGCGCCTTCAGGTGCTTTGACGCTGCGTCCACCAGTTCCAGCTTCTGCTCCGTGGAACAGGGCAGCTTCTGGACATTTTTCAGCACCTGCTCGGACTGGAACTTCGCCAGCTCTTGCCCAAGCTCCTGCTGCGCCTGCTTTGATTTCGGGAAGATCAGAAATACTTCCATGGCCGCCCTCCTTTCCAGAGCGTTTTCTGCTTCAATCTATGCGTGATTTCCAATGCGTATGTAGACGGTTTGCACACTGCACACGGTCCCAAGTCTGCGCATCGGGCACTTCTTCCTTGACGATCAGTTTGGCGTCCGCTGGTTAATTCAGCGTGATGAGGGCAGGCTTGCCCAAACCCTGCTTGCGGCGGATAATCAGACCGCTGTATTCCAGCTCCCGGAAGATTCGCGTGGCGCTCTGACGGCTGCGGTGGAGTTTGTCCTGCGCCTGCTCCAAGGTGAAGTACAGCCGGATCGTGCCGTCCGGCTCGACGTAGCCGTTCTGCCGGGAAATGCTTGCTCTGTCCAGCAGCAGCGCATAGAGTACCTTCGCGTCGTTGCTGATGTCCCGCAGGGTTTCGTCTTGGAGAAGAAACCTTGGAAGCGGCACATAGGACGCCGCTGGGCTCTGCGCCGTGAGCTTGCAAAAAGTTTTCATCTGACCTCCTATCCCATCCATCAATCCATCCATTTTTGTGTTGATTGATTGATGGATGATTTTTTTGTATCTTGATTTATTTCTTATTAGTTAGAGCATGAATTTCAGCCCCGATGGAGGGCACGAAAACCGTCGTCCTGAAATTCGGTTACGGTACGCTCTGGAGCGTCAGCTTGCCCACTGTCTGAAAAGCCGGTGATGGAAAACCCGCACATGGAAAATCCCGTTGTGGTCAAAGCTCTTCCCTCTGCCGCGTTTTCAGCAGCTCCCAGATTTCTGTTTGCCGTGCTTTCAGCTCGGCAACGCCGTCTTCATAGCAGCGCCCGGTGCTGTTGATGCGGCGGCAAATCTGGTTGATGTTTGAGGCAGCGCGGCTGACGGTGGCAGCCAGCTTCTTTTGCTCGGTGTAATCGACCTTGATGATGTAGCCGTCGATGAGCATCTTGCGGGCGTAAGCGCCGAAGTTGTGCGTCCCCAACTGGCGCATTTTGTGCTGGATGAGATTCAGTTCCTGCTCGTTCAGGCAGATTTCCTTGCGGATGGGTCGCGTGCGGTCTGGCATGTATTACTTCCCCCTCGGTTCCAGACAAAACTCATCATCGCCTTCCTTCCGGATTTGCAGGTAATCCGTGTCGGCAAGCTCTTTGAGGACGTCAGAAATTCTTTCCTCCGGCATGTTCAGCTGGCAGGCCAGTTCCGCCAGCTCAACGCATTCATCGCCAAGGGCGTAGAGGATTGCGGCGAAGCCTTTTGCCTCAACAGAAAGGTGCGTGTCTTGCAGCAGTTCTGTGGGGACAGCGGTCATGTGGGTACGGTTGTAATAAGTGATCATGATAGTTCTCCTTTCAGTTTTGGAAAAATTGTTTGAAGGGTGGTTTGGAAGCGAAGCTGTTTGCCGCCCACCTTACAACGGACATTTTTCCTCAAAAACTTGGCACCCCCTTTCAAAAACCTTCTCTTGCCCCTGATCCTCCCTCTACTTAGCTAAGTGAATCAGGGACCGGTTTTGTCCCAAACTTCCATAAAAAGTTCAGCAGATATTGCAAGCTTCGTTGCTCCTGCGGCAAACAAATCATTTGCGCTAAAACCACCTTTCCCTTTACAACGGAAACAACGATGCCGGGTGTCATGCTTTTGCCATAAAGAGGGCAAAAAAAGAAGCGCCTGCCACTACGACAAGCGCTTCTTTTTTGCATCAATTATTCGAGCAAATCCTCTATATCCCTTTGATCGTATTCAGTTTTTTGCATCAGCCGACAGACACCGTCTGCCTCATCCCGCTGCTGTAAGAGCTGGGCAAACGCCCGATAGAGTGCGGCCTGTCGCCGCTCGATCACGCCGCGATTCTGCTGCATGGCATCTGCTGTCTTGCGGATGGACAGCCCCTCGGAAAAACGTTTCCGGAAGAGATCGGCGTAGTCGTTGAACACCGTTTTGAGCGACTGCTGGGCAAACGCAAGATCCTCGCACATGGCCTGATATGCTTCGCGGTTGGATATGCCGATGTACTGCTTCCGTTCCCGGATGAGTTTGTATCACCGCAGATCCATCCGGTAGTTTTCGCAGATGTCCTTGGCGTATTCGCAGTAGGTTCTGCTGCAACGGATGGTGCGCTCCGCGTACTCGTCATCAACGTAAGTGAAGGGCTTGCTCTTGGGCTCCGGAAAGCCGTCCTCATACACTTCGCGGACGGTACCTTCGTCGATCTCGCGCCGGGTTTGGCGGACGTATTTGTCCCGCAGCACACCATCGACTTCGACCTGCTCGCAGAAGGAGGTGTACCGGATGAGGTAGTAATGCTCGTTGTCTTCTTTGGAAAAGCTGGCATCCTTGCAGACCACGATGGACTCTCCGGTGTCGATGTCCTTGAGCACCCGGACAACGAAGATGGGCTTTCCGTCGTACCGCGTGTAAAACCCGGCAAATACCCGTTTTAACGCCACGAATAAGCCCTCCTTCCGCTGATTTTCTTACCGTATAGCATAGATTTCAGCGGAGAGAAAGAGCGGCGTTGGGACGGAGAAAATTGGGATTTGGTGGATTAGCAAGCACAGCCGCTGTCCGGACACACGGCGATTTTGGGAGTATCCCAAGCCTTTATTTATAAAAGTGCGGCTCCTGAGTCCCTGCCAGCAGCATCCCCGTGTAGATGCCGCCCCTGCATTCGTTCAGGAGTCGTCTGCGCCTTTCTGCAAATCTATTGTACATATCGCGCCTTCTCTTGTGCTTACCTTATTGGTTTCTTTCATCACCAAAAGAATAGTGCGAGCGGAAGGGAACGTCAAAGCTGCGAAAACTGATTTTCAGATTTGATGGCGTCGATGTGAGGAACAAATCATCATCGATGCGATGGTTGCCATATCGCCGTATCGCAGAAAATATTTTTGCCAAATCAAAGGATTTTCTTGAATTGGACACGCTGATTCGCTATAATCTATAATATAGTCATTCTATAGCATGGAGGGACTCTATATGGCAAGTTATAAGTCGAGAGTGATTGACGTGACTATTGTGAATCGCCTGAGAAACAAAGGAGCGATCCTTGTGGAAGGAGCGAAATGGTGCGGCAAAACAACCACCTGCGAACAGCATGCCTCCAGCATTTTGTATATGAGCGACCCGGATCGGGTAAAGCAAAACCTCCAGTTGGCGGATATCAGCCCTCGGTCCCTCCTCCAGGGTGAGACGCCGCGCCTGATCGACGAATGGCAGATGGCACCCAAGCTGTGGGATGCTGTGCGCTTTGAAGTGGATCACCGGGACGGCTTCGGGCACTTTCTGTTGACCGGTTCTGCTGTGCCTGCGGAGATGGAGCAGATGCATCATACGGGCACCGGTCGCTTTGCGTGGATCAAGATGCGGCCCATGAGCCTGTACGAATCTGGCGAGTCCTCTGGCGCAGTCAGTCTCAGCGAGTTGTTTTCTCCTGATGATAAACCGATTTTTGCGGAAAACAAGGCTACGTTAGAGAATATCGCATTTCTTATCTGTCGCGGTGGCTGGCCGCAAGCGACTTTCCTGGAGGGCGACGATGCACTGGTACAAGCCTTTGACTACCTGGATGCAGTTGTGAAATCCGATATCAGCCGAGTGGACGGCGTTTCCCGCAATGAGACCCGTGCACGGCTCTTAATGCGTTCTCTTGCGCGTCACCAGGGAACACAGGCACCGAACACCACGATCTGCGAGGATATCAACGTCAGCGACGATATGGAGCTGAGTAAGGATACCGTTGTTTCCTATACGAATGCGCTGAAAAAGATCTTTGTGATAGAGGATTGCCCTGCTTGGAGTCCGAATCTTCGCTCCAAGACAGCGATCCGCACATCTGACACACGCTATTTTGTTGATCCTTCTATCGCCACTGCAGCGCTGGGCATTGGTCCCGGTGATCTGCTGAACGACCTTGAAACCTGCGGCCTATTCTTTGAAACGCTCTGCATCCGCGATCTGCGCGTCTACGCGGAAGCACTGGACGGCAGCGTGTATCATTTCCGCACCAAAGAGGGCTTGGAGTGCGACGCCGTTATCCACCTGCGCAACGGAAGCTATGGCCTTGTAGAGGTCAAGCTCGGCGGAGACAGGCTCATTGAGGAAGGTGCGCATACGCTGAAGACGGTCGCTGATAAGATCGATACAACAAAAATGAAAGAGCCCTCCTTCCTGATGGTTTTGACCGGCACCTCCCCCTATGCCTACCAGCGCAAGGATGGCGTGTATGTGGTGCCCATCACAGCACTGAAGAATTAGGGGAGCCTATAATAATGCCGATAGTGTTTCGATACCTTGGATTATAGAACGAGCAAGGAGCAGATGATTATGATAGATGTTTCAAATTTGAAAGACACCTTAAAAACTCTGGGATTTATTGCATATGGCGATATACATGAGAAGGTATTTCCTGAAATTGGGTGCAGCCTGAAAGTAGATTTCCACGCAAAAAAGCTGATTTATCCAAATGAAATAAAGGGCAGAGAGCGCAACAATGGTTTTGATAAGAAAGAGAACTTCGTTGTATTTGAATGCGTATGTCGGCTCCTGTTAAAAGAGTATCGTCCTGAGCATATAGAGCTGGAAAAAGAATGGCATCTCGGGCACGACCCCAAGGGTGGACGCGCCGATATTTGCGTGACCGACACAAGCGGAAATATGCTTTTTATTATCGAGTGCAAAACCTGGGGCAAAGCGTACGACAAAGCACTTAATAATACCAAAAACGACGGAGCGCAGTTGTTCTCCTATTGGCAGCAGGAGCAGTCTTGCAAATGGCTTGTTTTGTATGCCTCTGATTTGAAGGGCGGCTGTATTGTACATAAAGCATCTACGATTGACTGTTCCGACGACGCAAATATCGTCCTGCTTTCAAAAAAGGATAAGTCCATCAAGCTTTATCGGGATGCGAACACCGCATCAGCCAAGTATGAAGCCTGGAAAGAGACCTATGGAAGGCAGATCCATGATGATCTGATCTTCTCCAAGGATTCCGTTGCCTATCAAATTGGGGTAAAACCGCTTCGAAAAAAGGACCTTCGCGATTTCACGCCAGATGACAAAATTGTCAATAAATTTGAAGAAATCCTGCGGCACAATAATGTAAGTGACAAGGAAAATGCTTTCAACAGGCTTGTCGCGTTGTTCATTTGTAAGCTTGTCGATGAAAGCATAAAGGATGAAGACGACGAAGTAGAATTTCAGTATAAGCAAGGAACGGATACATACGAGACTCTGCAAGATCGACTCCAACGGCTCCACAGAGACGGTATGGAGAAATTCATGCGGGAGGAAATACTTTATGTGCCTGCGGATTATCCGGAATGGCTATTTTTGACATATACCGGTTCCAAACGAAAAAGCGCGATTGAAGATCTTCGGAATACGATCCGTATTTTAAAATTCTATTCGAATAATGAATTCACGTTCAAAGATGTCCACAATGAAGAACTGTTCTATCAGAACGGAAAGATTCTCGTTGAGATGGTGCAGTTGTTTGAGAAATACAGAATTGTCTATCCGTCCAAGCATCAATTCCTGGGCGATCTCTTTGAACAGCTGCTGAACAAGGGGTTCAAGCAAAATGAAGGACAATTCTTTACGCCGATACCGATCACTCGGTTCATTTGGGATAGTCTGCCTGTTGATCGGATGGTAAAGTCTGATAGGGGAAACGTTTATCCAAAGGTCATTGACTACGCCTGCGGGGCCGGACATTTTTTGACGGAAGCTATCGAAGCGATCAATTATTTTGTACAGTCAGATGGAAATAATGCATGGGTCAGAGATCACATTTACGGAATCGAAAAAGACTATCGTCTTGCCCGCGTTGCAAAAATATCGCTGTTTATGAACGGCGCGGGAGAGGGCAACATTATCTTCGGCGACGGGTTGGAAAATGCGCCTGACAAGGGGATTGAGAACGGCACTTTTGATATTCTGGTGGCTAATCCGCCATATGCGGTAAAAGATTTCAAGCAGCATTTACAACTTAAGAACAACAGCTTTACCCTTCTTGATCGGATTGGCATGAACGGCGGAGAGATCGAAACGCTGTTTGTGGAGCGAATTGCACAGCTGCTAAAGCCGCAGGGAGTCGCAGCGGTGATCCTGCCGAGTTCCATTCTCTCAAATGACAGTGCAAGCTATACCGGAGCCAGGGAGCGGCTTTTGCAGAATTTCTATATCCGAGGAATTGCCGCTTTCGGTTCCAAAACCTTTGGCGCGACCGGAACGAATACTGTCGTGATGTTTCTGGAAAAATTCAATGAACCGCCGAAACAGATTGACCTGTCAGCAGATTCTGTGGATGCGATTTTCAGCGGTGCAGAGCTTGCCGAATGGAAAGATAGGGACATTTTCGAGGCATATCTTGCACAGATTGATGTCGGCGAGAATGAGTACAGAGCCTTTTTGAATAAATCCCTTTCCGTTGCAGATCTGGAAGGATCAGAATACTTCAAAATGTATGTGATGGCGTTTGCCGATTCATCAGATGCAAAGAACCTGCTGAAAACAAAAGCATATAAGCAGAAAAGTGCTGATGAGCAGGCAGCCGCGTATCTGGAAAGATTGTATTCGTATGCTTACTCCATTGAGCGGGAAAAACTGTTTTATTTCTCGCTGGTGTATCAGCAGACAACCGTGATCATTACGGCTCCGGCAGACAACAAGGCACAGAAAGAATTCCTCGGATATGACTGGTCAAACCGCAAGGGTAACGAGGGCATTCAGATCATCACGCCAGGCGGAAAGATGTATGATGATGCGGATCGAGTAGCACAAGGGACTCTTGCTCATTCCATCAAGAAGTCTTTTGATGGAATGGCACCTTCTTTCAACGAAGAACAGGCCACCTATGCGTCCGTTGTCAATACAAAGAATATGCTTGATTATTCGAGAGTTAATTTCAACAAGGCTCTAAGAACAAGTGTTAAGAAAGCTTTCCATATATCAAGCAAGTATCCATTGGTAAAACTTGCTTCAGTTTGTGATCTGAATACCTCAAAAACCGAGATTCACGATACTCCGGACGATTTGCTTGTTTCGTTTATCGATATGGCCTCTGTAAGCAGCGAAGGATTTATTGAAAGAAAAGTTGATCGTCCCTACGGCGAAGTACGCAATGGAGGATATACATACTTTGCTGAGGGAGATTTCATTATTGCGAAAATAACCCCATGCATGGAAAATGGAAAGTGCGCAATTGCGGAGGGATTGACGAACGGTATCGGATTTGGTAGTAGCGAGTTCCATACTTTTAGATGCCATGCAAGCGAAATTCTCACTAAGTTTCTCTTTCTTCTCCTCAATCAAACTACGGTGCGTAAAGCTGCTGAGGATGCAATGACTGGAGCAAGTGGACATCGTCGTGTACCTGCAGCGTTTTATGAAGAGATGCTGATTCCGGTTCCGCCCATTCCAGTCCAGCAACAGGTTATTGACGAATGTGCAAAAATCGACGAGGAATACAATGCCACCCGTATGAGAATTGAGACCTACAGGCAGAAGACAGCTGATTTGTTTGCAGAGTTGGATGCTGTTATGTCGACCACGGAGGGGAACAAACTGAGCCTGTCTGATACACAAAAATTCAGCGTTGCTATTGGCAAGCGAGTTTTGGACAAAGAACTTGCATCGAATGGTACAATTCCCGTTTACAGCGCCAATGTCACTGCGCCGTTTGGATTTATTGATAAATTGCTGATTACGGATTTCTCCGCGCCCTCTGTGTTGTGGGGAATTGACGGCGACTGGATGACCAGCTATTTGCCTTCAGATATGCCGTTCTATCCCACAGATCACTGCGGCGTCCTCCGCTGCAAGAACTCTGAAGTAAATCCACGTTATCTTGCTCATATTCTTGAGGTCGAAGGTAGAAAAATGGGATTCTCCCGGTCGTATCGTGCTTCCATCGACAGAGTGCATGGAATTGCATTTACCGTTCCTGATATTTCAATACAAAACAACGCTATGTCGAAAGTAGCAGACTATGAAATGGCTATAAAAGAATTGGAAGGGTCTTTAGAAAAAATAGCTTCTCGAAGAAGTGAGATTATTAGAAAAGCATTAGCGGAGTGACTGTTTGACGGTGCTATATTTTAAGCGAAAGAACCGGAGGAGATTACATGGATAAAACAGGAGTTATTTACATACTGACCAATCCGTCCTTTCCTGAATATGTAAAAATCGGGTATGCAGACGATATCGACAAGCGGCTGCAGCGGCTCAACCGGAGCGAGTGCATTCCCTTTGCCTTTCGTGTCTATGCAACCTATGAGGTCAATTCGCGGCTTTCTGATCTGAAGATTCACAGCATCATTGACAAGCTGAACCCCAACCTACGTTCCATCGAGAACTTCAATGGAAAGCAGCGTATCCGTGAGTTCTATGCCATGTCGCCGGAAGACGCCTATTCCATCCTGGAGGCCATTGCGGAGATCCATGGCTGCGCGGACAAGCTGAAACGAATTGCTATGGATGAAGCCCAGAAGCAGGCGGAGGAAACCGCGCAGGAGATCGACGACGAGCACAAAGAGCGTCAGTCTCCTTTCCGCTTCTCCATGTGTAACATTCAACCCGGTGAGGAGATCGAGTACTGCAATAACCCAGAAATCAAATGCACGATAGTGGATGACAAAACGGTGAGCTATCAAGGGCAGATCTACTCACTCTCGGCTTTGGCTCAGCTGCTCACTGGTAGCAAATACTCTGTCGCCGGTCCGCGCTATTTCAAGTACAGGGGCGAATGGCTGAATGACGTGCGCCACCGACAGGAGAGATAAGTACCTGTTAATACACTATGGTGCCGGCAGCGGGGTGTTACGACAGCCACCTATTACCGTTGGGAACGTGAACTGTTGACAGGCGTGCGGAAAAACGGAACACCGCCATCAACGGCCGTGACCTTTGCGGAGTTACCGGCGCTGAAGCAGGTGTCACGCAACGTTGCGGAACGTTGCGCCACGCTGCATATTGGCAGTGCCAGTCTGGACATTTACTCGGGATGCGATGCGGAGCAGCTGAAAATGCTGGTGGAGCTTCTGCGCCTATGTTGAACGACTTCACCGGTGCAGATCAAGTCTACATCGCCTGTGGCTACACAGATCTGCGTAAAGGCATAGATGGTCTGGCGCGGCTCGTCCAGCAGCAGTTTGCGTTAGATCCGTTTACCAACACGCTGTTTTTGTTCTGCGGACGGCGGCGGGATCGGATCAAGGGCTTGTACTGGGAAAAAGATGGCTTCATCCTGCTGTACAAACGACTGGAAATGGGCGCGTATCAATGGCCGCGCTCTGAATCCGAGGTAATGCTATTGCTCCCGACTTTTCAAGCTGGAGCAGGCGTTTGCAGAGCTGACACCGGAGGAGCGATATGAAAAGCGGCTGGAGCAGGAGAAACCTGTTTTAGACGCGTTGTTGTCATGGGCAAATGAGATGCAGGCGAAAACCGCGCCGAAATCTGCGTTGGGCAGGGCCATCGGTTCTGCTCCTTTCCTCGATTTTGCAAGCAAAGCATACCGGAAGAAGGAGTGGAAAGCTATTCACCAAGTCTAACGAAGAAGCATGGCAAAACAGAAGCGATACCACCAAAGCGGCTACGCCGTCCGCAGCCAACAGGCAAGGGAATGAAAAGATCAGCCGCCCTGCGATTCGCAAAGCGGCTGATCCATTGCGCTTACGCTGTATTTGCATTACAGCTCCATTTTTGGCGCGTAATCCGCGGCAACTTCCTCTCGGACATCGTCCTCGGTGGTATCGAGCTGCCGTGGCGTC
>QWCH01001976.1_pt1 | contig 27993 bp, 18 predicted proteins | sample 1972671 | NCBI WGS metagenome assembly QWCH01 (sample SAMN09866713, study PRJNA288562) | Human gut metagenome isolate term3_stool, whole genome shotgun sequencing... | isolation source: gut | host: Homo sapiens | place: USA: California
TATTACCGGTAGAGAGCGTGTAATAACCCGCTTCCAGTTCCACGGGAGCGGCGAATATCTTACTGTAAGAAGCGCCTGCCCCCATATCGACATCGGCATTACTTCCCAAGTCAATCACGCGTACCCCGCCGTTCTTGAGCTTCCCGATCGTGAAGTTCAAGAAATATTTCGGGTCCCCGACCGGGGCTCCGGAGTAATGGAGCATAAATTTCCCTTTCGGCATGGCTTGGTCCGAGGCAAAATTCACCGTGTACCACATATCGTCCAAACAACATTCCGCCTTACCGGAAACTGCTCCCAATCTAGCCGGAATCCCCACCGTACGGCAAAGCGCCACGAAGAAAATATCCCGGGAAAGCCCATCAGTCACTCCCGCCCTCAAAACCCCGACAGGCGGGGTAGCCACCTTGGCGGGATAGTTCACGATTCGCGTTCGCTCGATATATCGCAACAACCGTTCCGCCATAGCACGCCGCCCGAGAGTATCCTCGCCCGAGAGTACCCCTTCACGTGCCAACGCCGCCCGAATCGGTTGCCGGAAAGCCGTTATCAATTCATTCTGAACCCGCGGGTTCAACACGTAGTCCCGGAAAAGGGCATCCTTCTCGAAATCCCTCGTCCCTTCCAAATGGTCGAGCCACACGTCAGCGGGGGTATCCTGCAAATCTTTCTCCGCCACGACATCCAGCAGCGCCATCGCCCGTTCCTTATCCCCCGACAAGCGGAACAAGCGTTCTATCTCCCGGTAATTGCCTCGCGCAACATTTATATACCGGGCAAAACGAGCGGTGTCGACGCCCAATTCCGTCGCCACGCGATGCGCCTCTCCGGGTGTCATAAAAGTGGCAACATAGGCATCCCGGATAGAATCCTCGCGCACGAAACGACAATCATTTTCGGCTCTCTCCCCCGCCGAAGTCAACGCCTCTATATCCCGCTGCACGGGCGGAACCAACTCAAATTCAGCGGAGAAGAGTTCTCCCTCCCGCTTATCCAACGTCACCACGAGCGTGTCCCGTTCGTTCACGGGGAACCGCACCACCCCGAAGCGAGCGTCCCGACTTGCCCAAACCACGACATCCCCCTCTCCCAACGTCAGGTGCGTTTCTCCCCGCGCATCGGAATGGAGCGTCACCACTGGATAGAACTCCCCGTAATTAAATATCTTGTATTCCACTTTAGCGTTTTCCACGGGATTCCCCGCCGTGTCTTTCACCTGCACCACGGTTCTCGCCGCACGGGTGTAACGGGAAGTCACGTTTACAGCCGAACTGTTCTCATTCGTTGACACGATCTCCTCGTCCCCCTCGTATTTCCCGAACACTTCCGCCTCCACGTACATCGCTCGCTGCACGGGCAAGGTAAACCACGCAACATTCAACCTCGGTTCCGGCTCGCATGCCCCCAAGTACTTCCATTCCCCGTCTATCCAAACCTCTATCCACGCGTGATTATCATCGCAATGCGCCCAACGGGGCGTGTATATCTGCCGCGCGGGAATCCCCACTGCACGCAATGCCGCCAGAGCGAACACGGACTCTTCCCCGCACCGCCCGTAAGCCCGCCGCCTCGTGGCAAGAGGCGAAGACGTGCGCGCATTCGTCGGTCGATAAATCACGTTCTCGTGACACCAGTGATTCACCTCCAACGCCGCCCGCTCCATGTTTCCGCAAGCGGCAACCCGTTCTTTCAATTCATTGAAAAACACCGCTCTCGCCGTGTCAAGATTCTCTTTACCTCCCCGCACCGGAAGCACGAAATGCCGGAAAATATGTTCCGGTATCTTTTCTCCCCACGGCATCTCTTCACGTGCCCGGAATGCCAAACGCACGTTGTCAAGCAAGAACTCCCCGCCCGACAAGGAAATATCAACGAGCGGCGAATAAGCATAGAGGAAAGTCAACGCCTCCCGCTCCGCAAGAGTCATTTCGGTATTAAACACGTCGAACAGTACCGTGTCAGCCTCCCCGAACACGGCTTTTTTCTGTTGAAAATCAACCTCTACCATTTCACGGTAGACGGCATCGGTTATAAAATGTTCTTCCCTCTCACAAGCGCACACCAGCAACGTGAACAGACAAACGACAACAAATTGTTTCATGGTATCTTAGTTTTATTCCCCCAAAGATAAAAAAAGTTTAGAGAGTTTAAAATTTAGAGTTTCATTTCCTTTTGATAATAACATAAAGAGGTGTGTCAAAACACACCTCCATTCAAGTCATACCCTATTCAAGCTGACAAGGTAAAGACCTTTATTTATCTATATCCAGTACCACCTCGTAAGTAGAATTCGGTTTGAAATCCGGGTTATAAATAATCAGGAAATTCTCGTCCACGACAGCCTTCCAGTCCTGTCCGGCAGCCAGACGAGGATTGTTCAAACGCACGGGGAAGAAATAGTTGAAGGGTAAATCCAACACGTGTTCCTGTTTGAACTTATCCCCCTTCATGCGTTCCAGACTGAAATTCTCGTTTGTCTTGATCGTGATAATACATTTCTTTCCTTTCACTTTGGAAGTTACCGTGAAATCCGTTTCTCCCGGAACTTCCTGCAGGCGTACCTCCCACTTCGGATCGCCGTAATATGCCAACACGTCGCGGTCATGCCAGAAACCGATCTGATCTTTCGTGGGTTGTCCTTTTATTGCCTCCGCAATCTTCTGTCCCGCAATCTGAAATTCATTTCCGTCAAAGTTATAGTTTTCCTTAATTAAAGAAGGATACCACTCGTTTTGCTGGTACAGGAAATCCTGTTGGTTCATGTATATTGCCTCAGCCAAAGTATAGCGTCCCGGGTTGGTAACCCAATATTTCAGACCACCCCAACCGTTACGACCGTGCCAAGTAGTTACCACGTAGCCGATCATAGTAGCGGCATTACCGCTATTCATCCAAGCGATAGCCATACTCTCCTTCGTGTTGTTCACGTTTCCGATCAAACAGTTACCCACGGCAAAATACACTTTACGCTTCCCGCTCTCCTTTAAATCCCAAGTTGTACGGGTATAATGATCGCTGGCGTAAAGCTTTCCGTTCTTCGCCAGAATATTGCCTAAAGAGAAAGGCATCTCCAAATTCCTTTCGGTGGCATGAGCCGCAGTCACAACCAAATCCGGGTTATAATCGCCATACAAGTCCGTGAATTTCTTCAGGACAGTCTTCGGGTCTATCTGGGCGGTCTGCACTTTCGCGTCTCTACCTTTCTTCTCGCCCCAAAGCCCGCGGCTATGATCGTCAACCCAAGCGTAATTATCAAACCATTTCGCACTATTCAACTCCATGATCGTGGCAACGGCATCTTTCACCAACAAAGGTTCCGTGCTGTTGTTCACCATTTTCATTGCCGCATCTGCGTCATAGCCCGTGATAACACCCCACAAGAAATCGGCAAAAATATCATTGTCGACTTCCCGGCTCACGTGGTGCATATCTATCACGTAATCACGTCCCAAGTTCTCCGGTTTCTCCACTATAGCCACGTAACGGGGACGCACCCGTTGAAGATCGGCCAGATTCTCACGGGGAGCTTTCTCGTAAAAAAAGACCTCCGCTTTATGCTTGTTTTTCAAAGCATCCACTACCTGCATCCAAGCTGCATCATTCTGCACGTCTTTGGATGCCAACACAACATACTCGTTTCGGGTATTACCGCCGCCCTTTTTCTTCTGGGCAAATGACGGCATCACCGAAATCATCAAACACAACAAAATTGATAATCGGTAAATTTGTTTCATCTCGCAATTAATAATATATAAAACACAAAATAATTAATTTCCAAATATAAACATCTATCCCCCTCCTTGCTCCGCAGGATAGGTTAAATTTACGTTAAAATCGATACACGATTCCTATTTTACTCTCTCCCATGTAATCTTAGACGTGCGCTTTCCGTCGGGTGCCACTGCCCGTACTCCCAGCCAAAGTCCTTTGTCACCGGGCAAAACAGGCACGCCACACACGTACGCCGCCCAAGAAGTAGTCGTCGCCACCAAACGCACCTTGCCACGCGGCGATTCCCTCACGTACACCTCATAATACCATGTGTCCACCTCCTCGTTCATCACGGGCATATCCTTCTCGCGATTCACGAGGGGAATTACATCCCATACCAGTTTAAAATCCAGAGAATCATCGTATTCCCGAATAACCTTCGTTGCCAAAATATCCGGACGTACAGGATTATACTTGACCCGCGGTTCGATTAAAGACAACTCTCCGATAAAAGCCTCGTAGTCTTCCGGCGTATTCTCGACCACCAGACCAATACAAGCGATTCTTTCCCCCGCCTGTATCCCGTAATCTCCTAACTTACATCTTATCGTCTGCCATTGTCCCGGCTTCACTTCTTGCCTTACTGGAATTTCAATAAACTCCGCCTCCGTCCCTACCCTCGAAAGAATCACCTTCAAGCTGCTATCGTCACTTCCCTTCACTTTACAAGTAAAAGCCAATTCTACATGCCCGTCAACCGGTATATCCGTCTTGAACAAACGAACCTTGGAATACCCCGTCGCCCCGTGTAATTTCAAGCACGAGCCCCCGAACCAAGCATCCTCGAACACGAAATCACATCGCACGGCATCCTCCGGGACACACTCGTCCCGTCCCGTTACCCACCAACGCCAAGAAGGCATCCAATCCTGCATCCCGATGTTGTACCAAGCCAATGTATTGACCGTCTTCCCTTCCTTGTTAAAGAAAAACCCGTTCCCCAAGTTAAAACGAGTCACGAAAGGGAGTTCCCGTATCGCACTTCGTGCCGGAAAGAAAGTCGATATCCCGTGGAAACGTTGCATATCCTTCTCGTTCACCGTCGTAATCGTATTGGTCACGGCAGGCGCATTCACCGGATTTCTTGTCCCGCCCGTAAAAAAGTATTCCAGTTTACGCAAATAAGTCTGTTGCACGGTAAGCGAATCTTCCCCGTACTCGCGGGAAGCGTTATGAATATTATTCCGCTCATGTTCTCCCCACAGGCAGACGGACACGGGTTTGTCTTTCAACACTTCCCATCCCTTTCCTTCACGAGGTTCAAAATCATAACTGGAAAGCCCCCGTCCTCTCAGGTAGAACCCGGCGTACACGTCATACGAACTTCTCCCGTAGGCAACGGCATTGCGGGCTGATTCACCCATCGGGTCCTTGTTACCTCCCCAGTTATCAATATTATAATTCAGCATAAACATATTCGTCACCACACGATTCCCTTTCTGGAACCAATCCCGGTTACGGTTCTGCAAAGCGTTTTGCCCGAAACTCAAACGTCCGTTATTATCATTGCTATCATACCAATCTATATGAAAACCCTTCAATTCCTGCTCTTTCGCCTGCACGTGCAATTCCGCAAAGAAATCCTGCACCTCCGAAGCGATATCGACACTCCACACTCCTTCCGGATTGATACCGATGCCGTCAATCCCGTAATACTTCAAAAACATAACCAACCTCTCCGCATACTTGAAACGCCCGTATTCATCCTTCTCTGTCAGTTTGACGAAAAGATCGTACGCCCGGTCACCCGGCTCCCTGACCGATTCCCCCCAGTTGATAAACAACACGCATCCCGTGCGCACCCCGTTTTTATGTGCCGCGTCATTGAATACCCCCGGAACCCGGAACCAACCGTCCCCCCAATTCCCGTGTATATCCACGTACTGCCACATGTTAAAATTATCCGCCTCAAATTGATTGCGGGGAAACGATTTCCATTGCTTCTTACCGTCCCCCATGGGTGTCCACCAGCACAACTGCCGTTCCATGCTCAATTCCGGATGCACCTGCGTCTTCACGTTTTCGAAACGATCCTTCAGTTTCACACGTGAAATGAAAAAATTATCATCCTCGCTGACAGGCATTCCCGGTTTCCACACTTCCAGAAACTCCACGAAGTTCATCCCGTTCGACGGGTTCCACCGGATATCCTCCGAACGCTGACCATAAGTACTCACGAATAGCCAGATAAACAAAATACTACAAACTACTTTCCTCATACAAATAATAATACACGTTACACAAGACTTCAAAAGTAGTGAAATATTTTGATGATTAGCTAAAAAATTGGACAACCGCATCAGAATTAAATAGCGAGAGAAATCATCCTCTCTTCCTCTCGTGTTTCGTGCAAAGTAAGTTAAATAGTAATTATATATGATATATTTACTTTGTATTTTATTTATATCATTTCCTATTCAATTCCTATTCATCTCCTATTCAACCCTTATCATAAAGGTAAAATAATAGTATTTTAATTGAAATTAAATAAAATTTAATAACACAAAAGTATATGGTATGATTATTACTTATTATTGAATACACCAGAATCTCATCTTGAAAAGGGAAGGAAAACAGCAAGAATTATTTTGACACGATTGCTCTGGCTAAAAAACGGAAATGAGGGGGTGTTAAAAGTCATTTTCTTCAAAAAACTCCTCCGTCTGCTTTGCGGCCAAGTGAGCCCGGAAGCCGATTTCGAACCAACTCACGCTCGGCAAACCGAGAGTAAGTTCTCTTTCTGCCCTCGCTTACTCGCTGGTTTCCTCTATAAACAGAGGAGGAGCTGGTGAATCTTACCGAAGACGGTAAGTAATTCAGCTCTCCCTCTGTTTATAGAGGGAGTACCCCGAAGAGGGGAGAGAGTTTAAAATGACTTTTAACACCCCCTCTCGTGTAAAATATCAATTAACGTAACGCCCCTATCACACACTTCTCCAATTCATCCCCTCGCAATCCGGTACCGATGATTCGATTATCTTTATCCAACACAAGCACGAAAGGGACTCCGCGCACACCATACAATTTAGCCGCGGCATTCTCCCACCCCAATAGGTCAGAAACATGAATCCAAGGAAGACTATCCTGCTCTATCGCTTTTACCCATCGTTCCTTTTTACTGTCCAACGATACACTGATAATTTCCAATCCGTCAGCGTGGTATTTATCATACACCCTCTTCACGTTCGGATTCTCCGCACGACACGGTCCGCACCAAGAAGCCCAGAAATCCAAAATCTTCACTTTTGCCTTTACCGCGTGCAGGGATACAGGTTTTCCTTCCGGTGTATTCATCGTGAAATCAGGTGCAATCGCCCCGATAGCCGTACTTTGTTCCCGTTCCAGATAATACGTCAACTCTTTCCCGATGAATGAATTTCTCGCCGTGTCACCCAATAATCCAAATTTCTCTCTCAGTTTCTTCCTCTGCAGCAACTCGTTCAATCGCCCGCGAATCAAGCTGGCAGAAACAATATTATTGTTCTCCCGAAGAAACGCGTTCTCTTTTCGCTCGTAAACAGAATCCAAATCCGCCATTTTCGCCCGCACGTGCATAACCCCGAAAAGATTGTCTTCTGCCGCCGCTTCCCGGTACTCTTTTTGAAGGGCTACTTCACGCGCCCGTATCGAATCTTCCACTTCTTTCCTAAACTGTTCCCGTAAGTCCTGCAATCTTCCCCCGGTAAACACGTAGTTCTTCGGCTGATTTATATCTCCTTCCAACGAGAATGAAGTATTTTCCAGAAATACAGGAACTTTTAAATCACCTTTCTCCGTCTGTATCCATGCTACAACGGGTTCCCGAACGCTTCCGCGCATCTCGAATACACCTTTCTTTACTTCCGCGGAAGCCAACGTATCGCATTTCTTCTCTAAACCGGAGGTGAGCAAAAATACCTTCCCGGAATAATTTGCCAGTTTTCCTTTAATCTCGTACCGGGGAGCCGTGTGACAAGCACACGAAACTCCCAAAATAACCAATAACCATTTCATATTCATCTTATCTCCCTCTTTCCCGGTATGTAACATCTACAATTTTACCGAATCCGGTATGTTCTTTCTTCTTCACCAAATCGCCCATCAAATTAGGCACGTCGTACATCCTCACGATGCCGCACTGATCTTCGTTCGCCCCGTCCACGTTCGTGGCTACCACTAAATTAAAGCCGCGGGCTCTCTCCCAATCCTGATAAGGAGCCCAAGCGACAAAAGGATTGAATTTAATCAACCGTATTGTTTCCCCAGGGAAAGACAACACCTCCTTCGCCTCGTTTTCCGGATGCGCCATATCGAATTGATACACTTTATTGTTCGCCAGATAGAACACGTAAGGATACATGTGATGACAGGCAAATTGCGTCGCTTGAGCCAAGCCGCCACCGATGATCTCCCCGTAATATTCCTGTGAATTTTTCCCATCCGCGTTCATAATCATACCGTAGAAATAATATTGCCCTGTCGAGGGATCCCGCAATATAGCATAATTATAACCCGTTTTTGTCGATTCCACGTGTACCATATCACGCCCGGTCTGCACGTTAAACAACTGTGTCCCCGCGAACTTCATCACGGACGGATAAACAGACCCGTCTTTCAGTTCCAAGAATTGTTTGTGCGTGTTGTCATACAACAAGATAGAAGCCCCGTAATACCACGCGTAAGTCACCCCTACAAACGGGGCTGCTTCAAACGCAGTCGTTCCGTCAACCATATTAATAGGGAAACCGAACACACTTCCCACATCAGACGTGTTATTAGAATACAAATCCCCCTGCTTGTCGACTACTACCCAGTATCTCATTTTATTGGCAAATTGAGATAAACCGGAAGCACGTACATCTACCCGTGACGGCGAAGTACCGAAAATCCAACGCAAATCATTCTCTTCCCCGGCATGCAAATCATCCACATCCAAGTTAAACGTGCCGTTCTCGCAAATAAGTAATCTGCCACTTCCATTCAAGTTATAAGTAAATACCAAATTATAGGGTTTTCCCGTCTTAAACTCACGGTCTTTCCATAAATCATGAGCGATAAGATCTTCCTGTTCATTTACATTAAATATGATATCAAGGCGGGATTCCCCGTTTCTATCACATAAAACCATCCACCCCTCACTTGTCAACGTTTTCACGCGCATGTAAAAAAACTGATGCCACAACACGCTGCTCTCTTTATCCGACACGATAAAACTGCAACGATAATCACCCGCAGCCAACTCTATCGGATAGACCAGATTCTTTTCCCTACAAACAACATAATCCAAGGTGTCTTCTTCATCCCCCGTTTTGTTTGCACTCGCCGGGATAATTTTCCATTCATACGTGTATTTGTCCGCATCACTCCCGTACAGAGAGCCTTTAATCTCCGGGTACAATTTCAACGTATCTACAAAAGCAATCTTTTCATAGAATTTGTCTTGAGCAATACCGGATATCTCCACTTCGTTGATATCAACGTAATCATAATTGCCTTTGTCATCATAACATGATATAAACAAGCATGTTAATACAAGAAATAACAAGTATCTATATTTCATAATTCACTATTTTATATTTTCACAAAAAACTTCATACTTGCGAATCGGGTCCCATTTGCATCCATTCCCCGTCTTCATCCTTCGTGGGATTTTCTTGTAACCAACGATGCATGTACTTCCCGACAAATTTTATATAGCCGACAGTAAGCGGTTCAACAAGATTTCCTACCCAAATTTCCCGGTCTATTCCCATAACGTCACAAATCACCTTGGATTTGGTGGCTGACCATGTTCCAAAAATAGATCTGCCATAACGATACCACCATCCCGGCTCCGGGAAAGCCTCATTCATGTAAATCACGCGTTGAGTATCAATCATTCTGGACGTAACGCTATCTATGTACTGAGTACGGCTATACAGGAACTGTAACTCGGGCGTTTCATTCAACCGAATCGTGAAACGACGAGCCTGCTTCATCAAAGCATCCGTCCGTAACACTTTCACCGTAATTTTAGTTTCCGCCTCGTTAGCCGGAATCACGTATTCCGTGGGAAATTTCACGTAATCAATCCCTTCCACCGAGCGTAAAGAATCGTTTTCATCAGAAATAATATCTATCGAGAATTTCCGGTCATAAGTCGCCACATCACCGAAAAGACGTACAGTCAAATTCACCGTCTGTTCTTTTATCTCACTATCTTTCAATCCCCACGCGACACGCAGGGTATCCAATGAAGTCTGCTGCACGTCAAAATACATCCCGCAATCTCCCTCGTAGGGTGCTATCACCTCCTCGTTACAAGCACAGAAGGTCAAGAGTAGAAATAATATATAAATAATCTGTTTCATAGTACTCATTCATTTTAGTTGTATTTTAACTCTCCGTCCGGAATAGGAAGAACGTAATTTTTCAACGTCAGGGATGTAGTCCCGTACTGCTCATACGCGGATTTCACCGAAGTCAGCATATTACGTTTATAATAGAAAAACAATTGCCCTTCCCCGATAAACTCCCTGCGCCACTCTTCCTCCAGCATCCAAGATAACCAACTGCTCCTAATCCCTTCAAGTCCTCTGCTATTTCTCACTTGATTAAAGTATTTGACACCATCGGTCGAACTCTCTTCCGCCTCAGCCGCGATCAGGAATACTTCACTAACGCGAAGCATCGGAATCATCTGAGCAAAAAGGGAATCTTTCCCTTGATATTTATTAAACACTTTATAATTCACTCCGCTTAGATCAACCGTACCTGAAGCAAAGTGAGTCATATACCTGTAATCTTGCTTCTCGTCATCAAACACGGAATTAACCACGTCATCCCGCATGGGAAGCAAATTATTCAATTTCTGGTTATTCGCGTCAAACAAGGCTGTAAAAATCGAGGAACGATTCAGATTCTGCAAAGCAAATAGTATCTCCGTTGAAAACATCCTATCCGGATTTTCGGAACCCGCCACGATATCCAACGGTTTCACCCAAGGGAACCATTGTTCTTGCACTTCGATAACTTTTTTCGCGTATTCCAGAGCCTTTGCATTATTTCCCCTGTACAAGTATACACGGGACAATAACGCCTGTACCGCGTAATAATTCAAACGCAAATTACGATCACTCTTGAAATTATCCAGACGATCCCCCTTGGGACCAAACGTTATAACCGGATCGTACTCTTGCAAATTCTCTTCCGCCTCCGAAAGATCATCAATCACCTGTTGAATAAATTCATTACCCAGCAATGAAGGTTTGACATCCAAAACAAATTCCTTATAATAAGGAATCGATGTCACGGTGGAGTCTTTCCCATACACCGGCCCGAATAATCGGAACAAATCAAAATGCAGCATGGCACGCAAAGCCAACGCTTCCCCTTTGACGATATGATAATAATCATCCGGTAACACGGAACGATTGACATCACAATTCTTAACCAGCAAATTTGTATTGGCAATCAAATTATAGGCTTTAGCCCAAATAGCCGAAGCCCTACTTTTAGCATCGGAACCGCCATATTCATATTTCGATAATAACAAATTTGCCGTCGCCTCCTCGTTAATCGCGTAACGTTGGGCCAATATTTCCACAAATTCCGCCGTCAAGGCACGCCCGTATAAATCCGATTGATTCAGTTCCACGTAAATACCGTTCAACGCTTGTTTAAACCCGGAAATTGTAGAAAAAGCATTTTCTTCCGACACCCGGTCACTAGGTTTGACGTTCAACCAATCGGAACACCCTTGAATCATGAACATCACCCCGATTATACTTGTATATATATAATTTCTCATACTTGTAGTTTTTAAAAATTAACAGATATCGCAAACGATACACTCCGGGCAAAAGGATAGTCAATACCTCTTTCATCTTTTATGGTAGAAAAACGACAAATATCATTCATGTACGCGCTGACAGTCATCCCCGAAAAACGGATCTTTTGCATCCAACGTTGCTCAAACTCGTAAGCGACACGAATAGATTCAAAAACAAGATAGTTATTCTTTTGCACGAAGCGGGAAGAGATCGGGAAGGCATCCGTCAATGAAATCGCTTTATACTTCGCGCGGTCGCCCGGATTCTTCCAACGATCGTACAACGCTCTCTTATCCTGATTACTAAGTAAATCTGTCTCGGAAATATTCTCTACCTTATCATACAATGTCGTGTTGAAAGCATCCGCACCAAAACTATAACGTAGAAATATACTACATGAAAATCCCTTGTAGTACAAAGTATTACCGATAACGCCTTCCAATTTTGGGCGGGTATCACCCACAATCACCTCATTATCATAACTATGCGACATCACTTTCTTTCCCTCTTTCGTCAAAAGAATTTCATTTCCCGTCGCCGGATCAATTCCTTCCGAACGAACCGCCCACAAAGCCGTCGGACTCCCGCCGTCATAATAGCGTGTCAGACTTTTAGCGATATTCTGCCGGTTATACTGATCCAATTTATTGCCAATTTTATCGTAGTAAGCCGTTCCGTGTCTGAAATTAACACTCGTCGTCCAGTTTATTCTTTCTTTCGGGCGGTAAATAAAAGCATATTTGATCGTCCCGTTATATCCCTTGTCCACTTGCTTGCCGATATTCGTTAAACGACCGGATATCCCGACAGACAACGGAATCCCGATAGAAGCCATCAATGGATCGGTCGACTTGTGATAATAATCAAACGTCACGTGGAACCGATTGTTGAACATACTGATATCACAACCGATATTCTTGTCTATCGTTTTCTGCCATTTCAAATCCGGATCACCAAAGGCATCAACCAACAACCCGGTTCCAAAATTATTCATCATCCAGTTATTAAACTTATAAGTCGTAATCGTGTTGTACGAACCGAAATTCTGGTTTCCCGGATTCCCGATTGAAGCCCTTATTTTGAGCATAGAGAAAAAATCCGTGTTATCATGGACAAATTTTTCATTGTGAATATTCCAAGCAAGACCGAAAGACCACGTCGTTGAAAACTGTTTATTCGAGCCGAACACGGAAGTCCCGTCCGCGCGAAGGTTGACATCCATCAAGTACCGGTTCTTGTATGAATATCCCCCGTTAAAATAAAAGTTCGCACTCCGCTTTTTAGAATCGCTATAGTTGGGTTTCCCGTTATCAGGATAACTATTCGCGAATGCCGGCGTGGTAAAATCTCCCTCCGGGAAACCTATCGCAGAAAACGACTTCGAATCACTGGTACTTTCATAAAAAGAAGTCCCGGCAACAGCATTGATTTGATGAGCATCCGCTATTAATTGCCCGTAAGTAATCGTGAAATCCCCCTCGTAACTAAAACTTTCAGAACGGGAATCACTGTAAGAACCTCTCTTCAAAATTTCCATCCCGTCAAATGAGGTATCTTCCGGTGAACGGAAGTTTTCATTATCGGAAGTAGATTTATTTATCCCGAAACGTCCCCGCATCCTTAAAAACTCGAACGGACGATATTCAATATTAAAATTATCCCTGACACCAAATGAATTGCCTTTATTATAACTACTCAACGCGTCATTCCATAACGGATTAGCCACCCATATGTTCCCGGATTGAATCCCCACGCTTTCTCCCGGGTTATAAGGCGTTTCCAACCATTTATCAACACCCCCTGCCTCATTGTATTTCGGATAATAAGGATTTGCCCGGGAGTAAGCGGAGAATGCAACAACCGGATCGTTGGTTTTATTGAAATCAACCGTCAACTTATTACTGAAACTCAATTTATTTTTCCGGTAAAGCAAATCCAAACTACCGCTCATGATCTGGCGACGGGAGTTTTTCATAACCCCCTCTATGTTCGTGTAATTAACTCCAAGCCCGTAACGCATCTGCTGATCACCTCCTTCGACATAAACATTATGCCGCTGCGTGAATGCCGTCCGTAAAGGTTCTGACATCCAATAGGTATCCACGCCTCTCTTCACGTTTGCCAAAAGTCGGTTATAACGGGCCATATTCTCCTCCTCCGAGTATGGCAAGTTGGACTCAAAACGCCCGGACAAAAGTTCAAATTCTAATTTCTCTTCCGCGTTCATAAGATTATAATCTGTCAAATCGGCAAAAGAAACATCAAAACTACCATTGTAAGAAAGTTTCACACGCCCCCGTTCCGGAATTTTTGTTTCAACCACAACCACCCCGTTGGCAGCCTTCGCCCCGTAAATTGCCGTGGAAGCGGCATCTTTCAATATCGTGACGGACTCCACCCGATCCATACTCAAGTCCATGATTGTCTGCAATGTCGTTTCGAAACCGTCCAAAATAAACAAGGGTTGATTAGGATCTTCACCAAACTCCTCTTTAAAACCCACGATACTCGTTTTTCCCCGTATCTCAATATCCGGTAAACGGTTCGGGTCGGAACCGTACTGGTTATTCTCAATAATATTAAACGCCGGATCCAACGTCTTCAAACTCTGCAAAATGTTTTGAGTCCCTACCATTTTCAACTCTTCCGCTTTATAGGTCTGAGAAGACCCGGTAAAGCTCTCTTTCTTACGGGAATAAATACCGGTAACAACCACCTCGTCCACCGTGGTTTGCTCCTCCTTCAATACAACATTAATCACTTCCTTTCCTGCCACCTTCACTTCCTCTTTTTTCATCCCGATGAATGAAAATACAAGTACCGGATCAGTCGCATCGGGTATCGTGATCAAATAATTCCCGTTCGCGTCGGTAATTACACCGACGTTAGTCCCTTTCACTAAAATAGTAACACCGGGTAACGGAACACTGTCACGATCTACAACCTTGCCTTTTACCGTGATTTTCTTAACCTCCGGAACGGATTGTTGTCCTTCCTGCTTAATCACGATAATGTTCTGCTGAAAAACATAAGTCAACTTAGTACCTTTTAAGCAAATCTTCAAAGCATCTTCCACTGTTTTATCTTTGACATCAACGCTGATCTTACCGACTTTCGTCAAATCATTCGCGTTATAAGCAAATACAAAATCAGTTTGCTTCTCGATTTCCCATATGACTTCTTTAAGAGTCACATCTTTCATCGACAGGTTAATCAACTTCTGCTGTAAAACAGTACTCACTGTTCCATGTCCGGAAAGGGGAAGAAATAGGGTTACAACACACAATTGTAACACAAACTTCATCTTTCTCCCCCATTTCTGAAGGTTCAAATGATTTTTTTTCATAACTTTGGTATTTAATATTTGAATTTACTGTACTTCATCCGAAGTACTCCACGAACGGGAGATGTGCCACCATCTTCCGTTCTATTTTTTCCTCATTATCAATATCTTTCGTCCATCTACCCGCACGCCGATCGTACCGGTCGCCTCAAACACTTTCAACAAAGGTTCAATCGTCGCATGCCGACTGAAATTACACCCGAAAGGATAGTTTTTTACCTCCTCATCCATGTACTCCACTTCCACATCGTACCATCGGGCAACGGTTTTCATGATTTCATGCAAAGGTTTTTCCTGAAAACGTAAACGTCCGTCTTTCCAAGCCGTGGCAAACGAGGCATCTACTTCACTTACCTGAAGAATGTTCCCTCCATGTTCCAATTCGGCTTGCTCGTTAGGCTGAAGCACAACACTCATTCCGTTATCCGACGCGGTAACCCTTACACTTCCTTGCACCAGAGTCGTCATCGTGATAGAATCATCCTCGTAAGCCGAAATATTAAATTTCGTTCCCAACACCAAAACATCCATCCGGGAAGTTTTCACGATAAACGGCACCTTCTCATTACGGGTAACCTCAAAATATCCCTCACCTTCCAATTCCACTTCCCGCTTCGTATCCCCAAATTTAACCGGAAAGCGAAGTTTCGAATCCGCATTCAAGAATACGACCGTCCCGTCGGACAAGGTCAAAGAATATTCACCTCCTCTCGGGATAATCAACTCATTGTATATTAACTCGTCCTCCCGGACACTAACAGCATTTTCGTACTCGATATGTTCCTCCTTCAAATCAATTTTAACCCCGTTCTGCTCTACCAATACTCCTTGCTTTTTCTGTTCCAGAGGCACGGAAGTCCCATCGGCCAAGACTAAAAGAGCCTTACTCGTTCCGGCAACAATAACTTGTGCAGGCGATTCGGTTACCCTTGAACGAGAAGACTGTTGATAAACAATCCATGCGGCAAATACCGGTATTACAAATATAGCAGCATATTTGCTCCAACGAATCCATAATTGCCGTTTCCGTTTACCGGAGCGTTTCTGTTGTAAAGATTGCCAACCTTGCCCGACATCAATCGTGGTGGATTTCTTTATTTTTTCCTTTTTATAATTCTCATCGGTCAGTTTACGGAACCATATTCTATTTTGCCCGGACAATGCGAGCCATTCATTTAAATATACTTGCTCTTCTTCTGTCAAGTTATTCGCCAGATATTTTCCGACTAAAACCGCTATATCAAAATCCGTCTTATCCATTTCCTTGTGTTGACAATTATTCTTCTTTATCATTACAACACATGAAATAGAGTATCGGGTATGTCTATTTTTATGGATTTAACACTTATTAATTATTTAAGCAACACACAAAAGATTACCTGCAACAAATAATAATGATCTTTCATTCTGACCTTCAATCTTTTGTACGCTTCTTTTTTATAAGCATGAACGGCATGATCGGAAACACCCATTTTTTCCGCGATTTCCGAATTTTTTAATCCTTCCAAAGCATACTGAATTACATTTCGCATCTGTTGCGGTAATTCTTCTATCGAACGATAGAAGACACGATATGCCTCTTCTTCCATAACCTGCTCACGGAAAAACTCATCGGACTCGATAGCGACATCTTCCGTGATTTCCACATGAATCCGTTTATCGCGAAGTTGATTCAGGCACGTGTGCCGCACGACCACGTAAAGGAATGATTTTATCTTGTAGTAATTATCAAAATCAGAATGTCGATCCCAGTATTTCAGAAATGCCTCCTGCACCACATCCGCCGCCGCTTCCCGATCTCCTAAAAAGCGCTCTGCAAATAAGCAAAGCGCAGTATAGAATTCATTAAACAGCAATCGGAAGGCTTTCTCGTCACCTCTCTGCAATGCACTTAAGAACATTTCCATAACTCCTTTTGTAATATCCTGATTATAATTACAAAGGTAGTGATTTAATCTAAATCCAAATTACTATTCAATTTATTTCATATAGAAATGAAAGAAAAAAGTAAAAGAGAAACAGAAAATAAAGTGAGATTGCATGGCAACCTCACTTCAAAAATATGTCAACTATTTATTTTTTCTCAACAGTAACGTCCACTTCTGTACCATCCTGTCGTAAAACAGTGATAACAGCTTTCTCGTTCTTAATTTTCACTATCGAAGATTGCAAGGCATCGGCGATATTTACCTCCCCAACGGGTTCCCCGTCTATCTTCAAAACACGTTCTCCCGGAGAAATCTTTTCCACCAGCTCCCCCCAAACGCAAGCAATCACGACGTGACCATTCGCCACGGTGAAATCCACGTTCCATCTTTTCTTGTACAAATCTTGAGGTGCCGATTCAAAAGGCTCAAAATAAAAAGCGCTCGAGGCATAATCAATCGTCACCGTACCGTAGTCCAATAATTGTGAACCCAAACGGGAACACGGTGCATCCATCGATTCCGTGACAATATTCCGGAAACGTCCCGTGCTAACACGCAACTCAAATAAACGAATCAAATTATGTTCGCCGGCAGAGGCAACCCCCGCCATACCGATACCACTACTACCGTATCCCTTGGATTGCAAAGCGGCGGCATTTTCCCGAAGAGCTTCCGACGCCGTGGCGGAAATCATTTCATAAAAAGCTCCCGAACCGCTATCGAACATAACCGTTTCCATCACCCCCGCTCCCACGTTCAATTCTATAAACGGTATCTGCCCTTGCACGTGGAGCAACGGCAAACGATTCCTCAAATTAATACGGAAAGGGGAAATGTTATCGGTTATAATTATCTTTTTCTGACGAGAATCTATACGCACGACAGCCCCCGGGAATAACTCGCAACCAATCATTCCATCCACGCCGAATTGTTCGATAAGATGACCTTCGGGCATAATCGTGACCGGAATTTCTTCTATATTAATTCCCGGTTTTATCCCCATGGACAAACTTTTCAATTGCGTCTTCTCCAAAGTCATCGACTGATTGTGAGCATCCAGAATATTTTGCGTGCTTGTGGCGTCTAAAGAAAGACGACGAGCCAGAGAATAGGTGATATAAGTAGGTGCACCCGTGTCAAAAATAAATTTTCCCGGGACGCCTTCTGCCCGCGCTTCAATGATAATCTTTCCGTTAATGGTCGTGTAAGGCACTTCTACATAAAAGGCAGGAGTTTCTGCCTTGGTCGTGAAACACGAAAAAGCAAGACACACGACCAACAGACTAATATATAATTGTTTGAATTTCATACTAAATATTTTTAATTACTTTCCCTTACAAATCTCACGTGCCAGTTGAACAGCGGCAACGGCATCAACAATACCTCCCGATACACATAACCGGTCATATCCTCCGGTCGGCGCACCTTCACTATTGGTCGGATCATGCGGGAAGGGGACAGTGGCAGAGGGCGTCTGCCGGGCAGTGTGTACTAGAATATCCTTTATTCGTGAGGCTTTGAGCGAGGGATAATAAGATTTCAACATGGCAGCGATACCAGTGACTACCGGAGCCGCTATTTTCGTACCCGTCACTTTACGATAGTTATCCCCGCGAACCGTTGTGTACAATTGCACGCCGGGAGCGAAGACATCGACACTGCTTGCCCCGTAATTACTGTTGATATAAGGATTTCCCTCCATATCGGAGGCTCCGACCGTGATTATATTGGAGAACGCATGTTTACGCCCCTGACCTTGTGCCACCGGGAAATACGGGTCTTTCTCCGTGTCACGATAGTTATCGCCGGCGGAATGCACAATCAATACATCGTGTTTCTCGGCATAGGCAATAGCGTCATCTATCCATTTCGGGTTGTCCAACATGTATTTCCCAAAACTGATGTTGATAATATCCGCTCCTTGTTCTACCGCATAACGGATGGCCAAGGCTATGTCTTTATCATACGCATCACCAGAAGAGGGGACGGCACGGATAAGCATCAATTCCACTTGATCGGAAATTCCCTTTATCCCCTTGGCGACACCGGGTGTGGCGGCAATGATGCCCGCCACGGCTGTTCCCTCGTCGGCTGCAGCAGAAAGGAACTCGTGGTTCCCGTAATATTTGTTTGACAGGGTATTGAAATCATCGTTCGCCAAACTCCTCTCGTCGACCAATGCCGCCCACGCTTTTTCACACTCCTGACGCTGTGCCTCACTGCTTCTGTAGCGATTTCGATACAAGGTATCCCATTTCTTATTTTGATTCCCGAAGCTCCATATTATACTATAAGTATAGTAGGCGATTTTCTGAAGCGTATCACCGGATTGTTGCACTATCGGGTTCAAGGCTGCAAAATCTTCCAATGTAGGTTCACGATCGGGACATTTTTCCCGTAACAGCCGATCTAATTCTTCGACGCCTTTAGCTATATTGTAATTAAAACTTGCTCCCGTGTACAGGGATACTAACCGACTGTTCTTTGCAAATTTAAGATACCCGATGTATTCGTTGCTTTCTTCATCACTTCTTTCCTTCCCGTGAAGTTCATCGAAACGCTCCTTCACTTTCAAGAACTGCCGGAAAGCTTCATCGGAAGTCCTCTCGATTAACTTACCGTCAGGGGACGCTAGAAAATTCCAACCATGCAGGTCGTCACGATACCCGTTTTTATCGTCGTCTTTTCCATTCCCGGCAACTTCTTTCTTGTTTCGCCACAAGACGTTAGCCAAAGCCTCGTGTTGCACGTCAAAGCCCGCGTCAATTAACGCCACTACCACTTTTCGCTTTGGAGTAGTATTCTCCAGCTCGCAGTAAGCTTCTAAAATACCTGCCCCGTAAACTTTGTCTTTGGCAGGTGACAACAAGTGCCAATCGACAGGAGTTTGTGCTTCTGCCACAAACACGGCACACATGAACAACACGCTCCCGAATAATTTCTTTATTTTCATCACTCTATTTATTTAATACATTAATTACTTCATTTTATTCCCCTGTTGCTGTTTCAACATAGAAAGGAAATAGGGGAAATACTCATTCCCCGGTGATACACTCCACGGGATTAGGAATTTCCCTTTCGCGTCAAACAATATACACCGGGGGATGGACTTAATACGATATGCCTCGCGGAAAGCAGCGTTCTCGTCGGCAAAGAGATGAATGCCTTTGCCCTCGTGACCGTTATCCCTCAAAAATTGTTTCCAAGCTTCTTTCTTGCCCAGAGGTTCAACGACCACTGTCACGAACTGAACATTTTTATGTTCCGACTTCAATTCTTCCAAACGTACCAAATCTTTCCGACAATTCGCAGAATCGAGTTTCCATACCTCTATATACAACGGTTTCCCTTGCAAATCATGCAAACGAACGGTTTTCCCGTCGCTCGACTCGAGTTCAAAGTCCGGGGCATCCTTTCCGGGTTGCAAAGGTTCGTACAAGGCTACCAATTCCCGGGCTCTATTTGTCAATTTTTCAGACACGGAACACAAATCCATATCCGTGAAAATATGCTCGATAAACGTGTTATCCCCTCGATCCAATTTTTCAGCTAATGCCCACATGACGTAACATTCTCTCACTCGCTCGCTCCGGATGTTATATAATACCCACGTGGCACGCCCCATCACGTCCAACTTGGGTTCCTTGAGAGCCAAGACTCTATTCACGAGGCGAATGATTTCGGGTTCCCGCAACGATTCCAAATCCGGGGTGTCGAGATCCATATCCCCGTTCACCACACGATCATACAAGCGATTCATTTTCACGACCGTACTCGTGTCAGAATCTTGTTGTTCCCGCGCATAAGCGGACATACAAACTCCCCATACAATCATAAATTGTATCAATAATTTTTTTCCCATTTGGAGTACCATTTACTTGTTCAACAACTCGATGATTTTATCCCGCAAAAGATTGCGACGCAAGTTCTTACCCACGATTTTCCCGTCTTTGCCAACCAGTATGATGTGAGGGATGGATTGTATGCCGAACAGTTTTCGCACCTCGGAATCATCCCATCCGCCATCCGCCAAAGTACTAAGCCAAGGAATGTTCTCTTCCTTGCACGCTTCTTTCCATTTTTCCGAAGAGGCATCCAGAGAGATGCTCACGAAACGTACGCCTTTATCCTTGAACTCCTTGTATTGTTCTCGCAAACTTTTCATCTCCTGACGGCACGGACCACACCAAGATGCCCAAAAGTCGAGAACAAGAATATCTCCCTTCAAGGAACTCATTGTAACCGGATTACCATCCTCGTCCGACACGGTAAATTCCGGACACACGAGTCCTTCGGCGGACGCTGCCAAACCGTCAAGATGCTGTTTCAACAGACGTCCCCATGAATATTGTTGTGCCCGGGGAGTCAGCAACTCGTACAACTCTTTTGCCTTCGTGTAATTCTCTCTCCCCGCTTTCTCCGAAATGTAAGCCGAAAAGATATTGTCGGGATGCTCACGCACGAACTCTTTCGTGAGGACAAATTCTGATTCTCCAACTAACAGCACTTGAGTCATCGCTTCGTCTGCCGCTTTTTGCTCCCCGGCATCCATCGCTTTTTTATATTCTTTCAAAAAACGCTCTTGTTTTGCAGTGTAGTCTTCTTGGAGTTTGCCGTACTCTATGGACAAATCGTTTGCCGGAGCTCCTTTCAAGTACTTGGACGAGAAGGAGCGATAGGGGCACTCTATTCGCATTTTCTTTCCATCCATGAAGAACATGAATTGTTGCCGGTTCACTCTCAATACATATTGCCCGGGTTCTTCCAAAGTTCCCCGCAATTCAAAATCACCTCCATCGATTTTCGTGGAACAAATGACTTCTTCCTTGGGTGTCAACAAGAATGCTTTGCCGTATTTGGCTCCTTCCACGTTTCCCCGAATCGAGAAGGAGTATTGTTGTGTACCGGAACACCCGATACACAACAGCATGATAAAAATAATCCCTATTTTCATTATTCTTCTCCTAGCAAGATTTTACCGGTAAAATCATCATTCCATCCTTTCAGTAAACTGGCTTTAGACCTTTCCAATGAATCGTCCTTCAAGAGGTTTTCCAAGGCAGATTGTATTTCCTGTGCCTGTGACACGCTTGTTTCCTCCAACAGATAATTCACTAAATAACCTATCACACCGATGTCTACTATCCCGCTTACACTCCCCCCGGATTGTAGCATTCCAACGAATAATTTCACCATTTTATCAATATCTTTCCGCTTGTATAATTGCCACATTTCCAACAAAGTTTTACAAGTCGGGGACACTGCTGCCACGTTGTTGTTTTCCAATAATAACACGATTTCCTCACAATCGGGTTGTGCCGGCTTTTTCTCGGCGGGAGAAGTCATCCAATGAAACACCGGCCATAAAATCATCACTTCCATCTTGGGACTCATCTGTTTCACCTGTTCTTCACTCAAAGTGAGTTTATCCCAATTCTTGATATAATCCAGACAAACCTGACTTTCCTGATAATCGATGTAACTGATAAAATCCTGTACACTTTGTTCCGCGTACCGTTGTTCCTCGGGCAAGAGCACGATATAACAATCCAATGCCCGACTCAGTGCCTGACGATCTTTACTCTCTTTTAAATTAGCGATATAAGACGCCAAAAAATCGATATCACGTTTTCCCTGTTCGAATTCTTTCTTTTGCTGTTCCAACACGTTCGCTTGTCCCCAACCGCTCATGAAAGCAAAAACAGCAACGACTAGCAAAACGACTTTCTTTACACTATTATTCATACCTCGTACGCTTAAATTGAACTACCTAATAATTTATCCACAAATTCTTCGAAACCATCGCCCGGACCGGGAACGTCGGTATCAATTATTTTCCCGTCTTTATCTATTATGATATACCGGGGAATACCGTGTATGTCATAATCGTCCTGAAAGGGTGTCGATTTCGGGAAGGCTATCAAATTCTTAACTCCTAACAATTTGTATCTTGGCAAAGAGTATTTCCAATGATTGAATTTGCCCTCCTCGTCAATGGATATCGTGATAAATTCCACGTCCGCACGGTCTTTATACTTCTCTGCGACTTTCATAAAATAAGGTAATTTACGGATACATCCTCCACACCAAGTCGCCCACACGTCGATTATCAATATTTTACCCCTGAAATCTTGAAGAGAGTGCTCTTGTCTTTTATAGTCTATTAAAGTAAAGAGAGGAGCATCCTTTCCCGAACTCAAACGTTCCTTCGCGGCATACAAATCCATCACCAACTGCCTTAATTCTCCCTCCGGCATATATTGTTCGAATAGGGGGCGGGCTTTTTTCAGTGCTTCCGTGTAGTTGAGAATAAAATCACTCCTAATCCCTGCAAAATAAGACAATATCAAATCGGAATTTCGGGTTTCCAGTATTTGTTTGTATTTTTCGTACTCCAATTCATCCCGTTTATCGCCTAAAATCCGAGATGCCTCGTAACCGTCCGCCAAGGCTTTCACGTTGAAATAAGTATTTATGTTTCTTTCAAGATTGGGAAGTGCCAAAAACTCCCGCGAATCAAAACGTACGCCTTTCAATACTTTCCGTAACGCACTTTTATTCACACCGGCGTCCCGGTGTTGTCTATAATAATCGGCAACCAGATTTATTGCCTTCACTTGATTGACAAGACGTGCCATTTCATCTTTCTTGTCACGGGCAAGAATCATTTTCTCCACAGCCGCTCTCTGCTTTAAAATCGATTCTACGGTGGCACCCTCAAGATTGTAGTTGTTCCATTCTTTGATTACCTCATCTTGCAATGAAGTTCGGGATTGAGCATTCCCGCTGCACGGGAAAATAAAAAAGAGTAATCCCAGTAAATTTACATACCAATAATTCATACAATACATTTTTTAATCAATACTAGAGTGGAAACTGTCTAACAAGAGAAACGTTAGACAGTTCCATTATTTGAAATATTTTTTTGATAATTAATTCACAGCCGGAATTTTAGCTATCGCCTCCAAATCCAAATCGTATTTAGTCTTCATGTAATTAAGAACGTATTGACGCTTTTCCCACAACAAGGGATTATTTGCTTTCGGATGCTTTGCTTCCAGTTCTTCCGAAGTGTACCTCATACCCAAATGTATGTAAGCGAAAAAGTTCTTACTCGGGTTGGTGTTTCCAATACTCTTCAGCGCATCCATCCTCGTGTAAGTAACCGATAAACCGGGGAAACCGCGCTTCGCGTAATAATTGGGATTTCCCTCTGTTCCCGGATCGGATTCAACCTCTGTTCTATAGTCAATCCCTGTTTGAAATTCTTCCGGCATAATTATATTCCCCTTTTCATAGGCTTTCTCTAAAATTTTATACAAGATAACTCCTCTCCACTCCCAAAAATCTTCCGGGGTTTCCGGAGCTTCAAGTCTGCCATAGAGCATATCCGACATAGCATCCGATTCCCCATAGAACATACAAAGCGACCAATAATCCATCCCGTCAAAAATATTTTTCATGGGTGCTTTCAAATTGTAAGGTCCAAACACGAATGGAGCATGACAATCATAAACCATGTAATAATACATCGGAAACACCTTTTGAGTAATCGCCGGGTTCAGATAGGCAAAAACATGGTTTTTCATGAAACTAATCATGAACTCCGCTTGTTCATCACTCTTTAATCCCTCGCCAAAATAGGTCTGGCTTCCAATACTTCCCGTCCACGTCCGATTTAAATCAGACGCTTGAAAATCCTTGTAAATAATACACACGTTGAATTTCTCTTTGATTGCCACCACGTCATCATCCCACGAATTCGTGCCTTGAGGGAATTCAAACCGAACTAAATCTTCGCCACTCGCGTCGTCTGTCAATGTATCTTCATTATAGCAGGAAAAAAACAAGACGCAGCCTAACAAACTATATAAATAATATCTCCATTTCATAGCATATTCTCTTTAATTTCTTACTTCCGGTAACGGATTTTGTACCAACTTTCTGTTATCTTCCATCACATCCTGCGGGATAGGCCACGTGTAGAACGGGTCTTTTTCCTTCAGCGTGTAACGCTTGATAACCTGTCCGTTACTCTTCCACTCGTGGGTGATGGACGGCATCCCGTAGCGACGCAGGTCAAACCAACGATGTCCCTCGAAACATAATTCCAACCGTCGTTCCAAACGGACACGTTCAATCAATGCATTTCCCGTTTCCGTCACCGAAACTGTGCCCGGCACAAAACGCTTCTCCAACAATGTTTCCAATGCTTGTTTAGCTGTTTTCTCATCCTTATCCAACGCGGTAGCCTCTGCCAAATTCAAATAGGCTTCCGCCAACCGAAACGCGTGAGCGAAGTTCGTGTTGCTAATAGGTTCATGGGCATAGTTCACCGCAAATTTCCCGTAAGGGGCGTATCCGCCAAGATGCTGGTTATCTTTGGAATCGGTGTAAGGAGAACGCACGATATAATTCTCTTTGCGAAGGTCCCCGGCTTTGAAAGCGTCAAGCAACCCGGAAGAAGCATTAAAGAAATTAGTTTCTAAGTTCTGTCCCGGTTTATAAGGGTCGGGAAATATCATTGTCTGCTTCACTAAATTCACAAATTTATCTATCTTCCCGAACACCCAAATCACTTCCGAACAATCCTGCGAAATAAAATTATAATACGGTTGTGCCGTCGTTTTCTGGGGCAAAGAGTTTAGGTCTGTCAACATGAAATCCCAATCATCAATCACTTTCTGCGCGTAAATAGCCGCATTTTTCCAATCCTCCATGTACAGGTAAACTCTGGATTTCAATAATTGCACCATGGGTAAACTGGTTCTGTAATCTTTCCGGTATTGTTGTTCCTTGGGCAATTTCTCGTATGATTTCTCGGCTTCATTCAAATCCGCCAAAATCTGAGCGTACACTTCTTCAACCGTGTTTCGTGGAAGTTCTTTCGCTTCCAACGCACTGGTCACTTTCAAGGGTACCCCCAATGCTTTCTTGTCATAGTTATAGGGAGCTCCCCACATATTTACCAACTGGAAATAATAGTAACCGCGCAAAGCGAAAGCCTGAGCTTTCACGATATTTTTTTCATCATCGGTTCCCGAAACTCCATCAATGTAATCCAACGCCGCATTCGCTCCCAAGATATAAGAATAGAACCAGTCCCAAGGGGATTGATACATCAAAGTACCTTCCTGTATAAAAATGTCCGGCTGCCACGCGTAAAGTTTCTCCAATAACAGAAAATCATCTCCCGTCATCACCATCGTGTTTATCGCACCTGCCGAATCCGAACACATGATATCATCGTCGAACATCAACAACAGATTCATGACCTCGTCCCCTCCTGCCGCTTGTATATAAGCATTCCCCAATAACATTTCATTCAAGGCAGCAGCTTCTCTCGGGATATATTCACTTTGCGATTTGGGTTCCAAGAAATCCGAACAAGCGGCTAATAAACCCGCGCATAATATTATCAATAACTTTTTCATCATCCTACATTTTTAAAATCCAATATTAATTCCCACGGAATAATTCTTCGGATGCACACTATCCCCCAATTCCGGGTCAAAACCGTTAAAGCGCTTGCTTGCTATAACAAATAAATTTGAAACCGTGGCGTTCAAGGAAAGCGTCTTCAACCCCATCCGTTTGCACCAATCTTCGCCAATCCGCCAAGACAATGACAATTGCCTGCAACGCAAGAATGAAGCATCCGCCACCAAAGCATCAGATTGTTCCCACACTCTCATCCACTGTTCCTCCGAACCATTCGGTAAAACAACATTACTACTCAGCGTCGTCACCAATCCGGGTATTTTCGTGTAGTTTTCATCTCCCGGTTTCTTCCAACGTTTGGTTAAATCCTTACTCAAATTCACATCCGAATCCGGGATTTTCGCTCCATTAGGTATATTGGCGTATGGAGAAGGCAAACGTTTTTTGCATCCTAACAACAGGGAGAAACCGGATGAAAGTGTCAACGTCTTCCAACGTAAACTAAAATTCAATCCCCCGGTGAAATTCGGTTCTTTCGTACCGGAATACACCAAGTAAGTAGTCGGGTCAACCCCGGAATGTCTTTCGGATTCCGGCACATCAAGATAATTAAACAAGATAATTAAACAAGGGGCGACCATCCTCACTGCTTAACCCGGCAAAAGAATAAGACCAAAAACCTCCCACCGGATAGCCTTTTTTCAAGATTTTCTCGCTATTCCCGGCAAGCAACTCATCTCTTGTGGCTTCGTATTCTTCTTTTCCTGTTTTATTCCAGTTTTTTGAAGAGTTCAACGCGATACTTAAAGCCCAATCTTTAGTCCTTACCGGGGTGAAGCTAACCGTGAACTCAACTCCTTCGTTCGTTATTTTTCCCCCGTTCATTTTCATATTCGACATTCCGTATTCGGAAGGCAAATCTTGGGTGACAATAACGTTCGAATTTCTTCTATAATAATCAACCACAACATCAAATATATTAAGCAAGGTCATATCCACACCCCAATCCCAAGACTTTGTTTTTTCCCAAGAAAGATTCGGGTTCGGCAAACCGGAGATTTTAGAATAATGCTGGTTATAAACCGAAAGAATGCCATATTGTCTTAATGTCAAATCCGGTCCCAATTTAGTCATCGCATTTCCCTGTATTCCATAGGTGGCACGAACGTTAAAGTTGTTCAACCAATTCTTTATTCCCGCTAACCACGGCTCATCCATCACTCTCCAAGACAAGCCGAAAGAATATGTCGGGTCAAACCGGTTGTTCACGTCCTGCCCGAAACGATTGGACTCGTCATTTCGCATCGAGAAATTAAAGACGTAACGATTTTTCAACGAGTAAGCCACTGTCGCAAAGAAAGAAAGGTAATTATCCGTATTCTTGGTGCGTGTCCATCCTGTCCCGCTCCCGAAAATTTCATCCAATATTCCCCAACCGGAAACGGCACTACTCAAGGGACGCAATTCATCCGGCGGCGTGGGTTTTACCAGAGTTTCTCCCCGGTCGGGCATATATCCCCATACTTTATTAGCATTGTTGGTAACAGCAGAGGAACGAAGTTCCATTGCCAGCATGGCATTCAGACGATGGTCCTCGTTAAAGGATTTGGATATTAACACTATGTTCTGGATATTATAAGCACGTTGCGTGGCATCCGTGGTAAACAACACACCCCCGAAAGGTAAAAGTGCCGCTTTAAATAATGAACTGTTCGGTTCC
>QWCH01001985.1_pt1 | contig 27833 bp, 15 predicted proteins | sample 1972671 | NCBI WGS metagenome assembly QWCH01 (sample SAMN09866713, study PRJNA288562) | Human gut metagenome isolate term3_stool, whole genome shotgun sequencing... | isolation source: gut | host: Homo sapiens | place: USA: California
TCGCACGGCTTTGGAGTCTTTCGGAGAAGAGAAGTTACAGTTGGAGAAGTTGATGATTGCTCCGCTTGCTGCTTCAACTGCTTTTCCGGTGAACTGTGCATTGGTTACGGTAACATTAGCGCCACCTTTTAAATCCAGTGCCGGTTTATCTTCAGAAGTTTGTGTGAAGACTACTTCTTTCTTTTCTGCCGGTTCGATCGTTAATGTACCAGTTACTTCGATGGTTCCGTTTGTAATAGCGGCGTTGTCAATGGTGACATCACCTCCTTTAGCTACATTAATAACCGGTGCATCGCCTTCAGTTTTCGCATCAACAGTCAACTTGACATCTGAAATAGTCATATTACCTTTTGCCTCGATTGCGGTTACTGTTGCCGGAACTTCCAATGTTGAATTTTGGAGAGTCGCTTCGGTTCCTTCTATTACTTTGATAACAGGATCACTTCCTGTAGAGCTTCCGTCACTTGTAGTCTTAATCACCACATTGTCAAGAGTCAGTTTTCCACCTTCGCCTGTTGTGAAAGCAGACGTTCCTTCCGGAACAGTGATAACTGCCGGTACATCCGGATTTTCAGACTTAATCGTGATCTCGGCGTTTACGGTAAGAGGTTCCGTCAATTCAATGGTCGCTTCATCACCTTCGGGGTCTGTAGTTGGTGTCAAAACAATCTCTTTCTGATTGTTTGCGACAGCTTCTTTCAAAGCATCTTCAGAGGCAATACCATCTTCCGGTGCGGTATATTTTGTCCAGACAGCAGCGGTTTCTTCTGTTGTTGTTTGTTTTATATATCCCGGTGAAGTGATCGTAATCTTCTGTCCAGTTGCGGCATCGATAAGAGCGACATCTTTTTTATCTACATAAATCGGGGCTTCTTCCTGCAAATTATTGTCATTGCCAAGCAGGGTAAAGGTGCAATCGCTGGTTACGTTTGATCCCGGTCCGACATTTACGCCTCCCCAACTATTATTTTCGGTCACCAGACCGGATGCTGTCACCTTTGATCCATTGACGATCAGTCCGGCACCGGCACTATTCTTCAATGTGACGTTTTCAAGAGTAACATCTTGCATCTGATAAACACTCAAACCTTTTGCTTTTGAGCTATTATCCAGTGTCAGATCTTTAATCGTAAATGTTCCGGTTTGAGAAGCATTATTATTACCTAACACAATAGGATAGTTACCGCCTGCGAAATCATCTGCAACAGACACTGTTTTGCCTTTTCCGTCCAGCGTCATTCCGGTTTGTGTAAACAAAACGGGGGCTGTCAGTATAATATCGCTTGCCAGGTTGATACGGATATTGTTTTTCCCTTTATCCTTATTAGCGGCCAAAGCAACCAAAGCGTCTGATGTGGAAACTGTTGCCAATCCGTCAAAGACAGGCCAGTTTTCTGCGGATGTCTGGTAAAGGACCTGGTATTGATCGCCTTTGTCCGGCATCGTTACGCTTTTCTGTTTTGCCAAAAGTTCTTCCGGGGTTATGATTGTTTCAGGCTGTGAGCTGAACACTAAGTTGATACCGGCATAAGAGTGAGTATCGCCTTCGGGTTTTGCGGAATACTGGATCGTATTTCCGATAATATTGTCAATCTTTCCGTTGCAATTATACGCATAAAGGCCTCCTTGCGTTGTTACGTTCTTGATGTAGATGTCTCCATTATTACCTAAGAAGCTGACAGCGCCTAATCCTTGAAATTCAAACTTGGTAAAAGAATAAGAACCTCCTTCTACCTGTACACCGGTTTTACTGTTGCTAATGCTTAGCGGGAAATTCTCTGTATCTGAAGTCACATTCAGATTATTCACTGCTACGTTGTTGGCATTCACCACAATACCACCTTTACGAAACTCAAAAGTAACACCTTCTGCTCCTTCCAGTCTTACACCTTCCTGCTCAATTTTTAGGTCCGCATCAAAGCTATACTTCGTATTTGCTTTCAACTTAATCAGGACATTTTCTTTTACACCATCGCTATTACCGACAAGCGCTGCCAGATTTTCTTTCGTGTCGGCGTAAGCAAGACCGTCAGCACCTTTCCATCCATCATTATTGACTTCATACAAAACCGGATATTGTGCGCCGGCCGCTGGCATCGTAATCTTATTTTGTGCTGCCAGTTCTACCGGAGAAATCACATCTTTAGCGAGGGAATTGTCAAACACCGCACTGATCCCGACAACCGGAGTGTTAGACGTAGAGGTATATTTAATCGTATTACCAGTGATGCCATTTAGTTTGCCTGTTACACCTTCTATTCCCAGCTTACCGGTCAAAGTTGCACCGGAAACATAGATGTCACCATTCTGCCCCAGGTAATAAATCGGTCCAACGCCTTCCGCATCCGGGGCACTACACGTATAAGTTCCTCCGTTAATCCGGATACCGGTTTTTCCCTTATTGATCTTCAACGCTGTCTTAGTGGAAGTCATGTCCAGGTTATTCAGTGTGACATCGTTGGCATTGATAATAAGTGAATGTTCATTATCGAATTTTAACTTTGAATCCTGAAGGGCAATTAAAGAAACCGGTTGGCTGATTGTCACGTCTTCATTGAAAGAGCCTTCTCCAAAGAGATAGACAGGGGCATTGCCTACAAAAGTCCTTCGGCCCATTTCGTCACTTCCTAAATAAGAAGCAGCCGTAACCTGGAAATAGAATCTCTCTTCACTTCCGGGGAAGCAACAGCGCGAGTAGTTTTCCGTACAATCTTCAAAGGTATTGCCACTTTCAAACGCTATTTTTCTATCTGCTTCATACGATCCGAATACACTTTCAGTTTCAGCGTTTTCTTTCCAGATAATAGCTGTCGAGCACCAATATTCATAACTTTCACTTACCGGTTGGCTCAGATGATTAAGTCCTTTGAAAGTATTGCCACTGATCACATAGTCAACCGGACCGCTTCCGGGTTCCAGCTTGATACCGTTGCAAACAAACTGATCTTGTGCGATGTTTGCATCTTGCGTAAATTCATTACTGGTAATAGTCACCTTCTTTGCTGTCACATAAAGGGAATTTTTAGATTGATCCATGTTTCCTCCCTTATTGACAAACTTCAAGCCGGTTACTGTCGCATTTTCTCCTTTGATCCGAAGTGCTCCATTCAGTACGACCTCTCCTTCACCAGCTTTTGAGATCGTTGTATTGTCTTTTGTCAGTTCACCAAAAGTAGTGCCAGAACCTTCCGTATAACCAGTTGGTTGAGCTTCTCCGGTATAGCTTCCGGCAGCAATGCTGATTGTAACATCTGTTTCCGTTGCACCATTGGCCGCCACGATAGCCTCTTGTAACGTCTTATATATATGATTGGCAGGGTCTGTTGTTTTACTTCCATCTACGGTTAATGTAAGCGTTGCTGTTGTAACAGCCCACCCAACGCTCATAATAGCTAATAAGGCTAATAGACATAATTGTATCTTCCTTTTCATATTTTGTTGATTTAAATAAAATGTATTGAATAAAATTCCCTATACTCGTTCAGGCAGGTAACCTGCGGTTACCTCTAAACGGGTTTCTTCACTTTTGGTTGTTTCTCATTAAGTCATAGGCTCTCTAAATTTGGATTCCATCAATTCCCGGAGTGGAAGGTTATACAAAATAAAAGAGGCGTAGGAACTGTTGATATATCTATCCTGAGGCTCTCGACTGCCCACATAACCGATATAAACAACAGCCCACGCCCTTTTAGCTTGTATATGCGTACATGCTGGCGCATGCCTATATAACAAGGAAAGGTACGCGAGCGTTTTGTTGTCTATTATCCGGTTATGTTGAAATTGTCGAGATTTCAGAATAGGATAATATCTTAAAACGCTTCTCGTTTATCTAATAAAACGCATTGACCCGCAACGCCATGCAGGTGTACATGGGGCAAAAGTAGGCCTTAGTTTTCAATAAACAAAGAAAAAGGAAGAAATAGTGAAACTTTTCCCCCAATTCCTTGCTCCTTCATTAATAATGCGTACATTTGTAGATTAAGTAACAACTAAAAAACATTGACTATGAAAAAGGACGAATCAGATCTGAGAATCATGGAAGAGAAGGAAAGAAAAGAGTTGCAAGACCGGTATATTCGGTTCGACTGGGCCACAAAGCGTTTGTTGCGCCAGAAGGCTAATTTTGATGTGCTCGACGGTTTCCTGACTGTGATGTTGGGCGAAGAGATCAAAATCGTGGAAATCCTCGAAAGCGAAGGCAACCAGGAAAGCGCCGACGATAAGTTTAATCGCGTCGATATCAAAGCGCTGAACAGCAAAGGCGAAATTATCATTGTCGAAATCCAGAACACACGCGAAATCCATTACTTAGAGCGTATCCTTTACGGCGTGGCCAAAGCTATCACCGAGCATATCTCCCTTGGCGAGGGCTACCAGCAAGTAAAGAAGGTTTATTCGATCAGCATCCTCTATTTCGACATAGGTGTAGGTGACGATTATATCTATCACGGGCAGAACAACTTCACCGGTGTGCATACGGGTGATCACTTGCGTATCAACACGCGCGAACGCAATGTGCTCGTCTCCCGCTTGCCGGCAGATATTTTCCCCGAATATATCCTGATCCGTGTAAACGAGTTCGACAAGGTGGCGCGTACGCCTTTGGACGAATGGATCGAATATCTGAAAGACGGCACGATCCGTCCCGACACGACCACTCCGGGTCTTCGGGAAGCCCGTGAGAAGTTGAAATACTACTCCATGTCGCCCGGCGAACGCCTTGTCTACGATCGACATATAGATGATATTATCATTCAGAACGACGCGATCGACACCTCCAAATGGGAAGGACGAATGGAAGGTCTTGCTGAAGGTGAAGCGAAAGGACTTGCAGAAGGTCTTGCAGAAGGGGAGGCCAAAGGCCTTGCCAAAGGTATGCGTCAAGTCGCTGTCAACATGAAACGCTTGGGTATGGATATGGAATCCATTATCAATTGTACCGGCCTGACGGAAGAAGAGATTGCTTCTTTATAATCGGATTATTTGTTTGCCAAAAGCAAATATTAACGCTTGATTCTTAATTGTCGTTTAAATTTCTTTCTACCTTTGCCTACTTAAAACTAAAAAACACAAACTTAATTCTTGCGCTATGTTAACTCAGATTATAAATGGCAAGATCCTTACCCCACAGGGCTGGTTGAAAGACGGTTCTGTTCTGATAAGCGATAACAAGATTCTGGAAGTGACGAACTGCGACTTAGCAGTTGTTGGAGCCACTTTGATAGACGCCAAAGGCATGTATATCGTGCCGGGCGGAGTAGAAATCCATGTGCACGGCGGTGGTGGACGTGACTTTATGGAAGGCACGGAAGAGGCATTCCGGGTGGCAATAGCCGCCCATATGCAGCACGGTACGACCAGTATTTTCCCCACGCTGTCTTCTTCTACAATCCCGATGATCCGCGAGGCGGCTGCAACGACTGAAAAGTTGATGGCTGAAAAAGACAGTCCGGTTCTGGGCCTTCACCTCGAAGGGCACTACTTCAACATGAAGATGGCCGGCGGACAGTTGCCTGAAAACATCAAGAATCCGGACCCGGAAGAATACATTCCTTTGCTGGAAGAGACACATTGCATCAAACGTTGGGACGCAGCCCCCGAACTTCCGGGTGCCATGCAGTTCGGAAAATACATCACATCGAAAGGCGTGGTGGCTTCCGTCGGGCATACACAGGCTGAATACGAAGATATCCAGACAGCCTACGAGGCCGGATATACGCATGCGACCCATTTCTACAATGCAATGCCGGGTTTCCACAAACGTCGCGAATATAAATATGAAGGTACGGTGGAAAGTATCTACCTGATCGACGATATGACGGTCGAGGTTGTGGCCGACGGTATTCATGTGCCGCCGACGATCCTTCGCCTGGTCTATAAAATCAAAGGGGTGGAACGCACTTGTCTGATTACCGATGCATTGGCTTGTGCGGCAAGCGACAGCCAGACGGCGTTCGACCCGCGTGTGATCATTGAGGACGGCGTTTGCAAACTGGCGGACCGTTCCGCCCTTGCCGGCAGTGTCGCCACGATGGACCGCTTGATCCGTACGATTGTCCAGAAAGCGGAGATCCCGTTGGAGGACGCTGTCCGTATGGCTTCCGAAACACCGGCGCGCATCATGGGCGTGTATGACCGTAAGGGCTCTTTGCAGCGTGGTAAGGATGCCGATATCCAGATTTTGGATAAGGACCTGAATGTACGTGCTGTCTGGGCGATGGGAAAATTGGTCGAAGGAACCAATAAGCTGTTCTAATTGAAAATTGAGAATTGAAAATTGAAAATTATGCTGACTCAGATTATAAATGGCCAGATTCTCACCCCGCAGGGATGGTTGAAAGACGGCTCCGTATTGGTAAGTGACGGTAAGATACTGGAAGTGACAAATAGCGACCTGGCTGTGATAGGCGCCAAGGTGATAGATGCCAAGGGAATGTATATCGTTCCCGGTTTTGTGGCCATGAACGTGCATGGCGGTGGTGGCCACGATTTTAAGGAGTGTACGGAAGAGGCCTTTCGTACAGCGGTTGCAGCTCACTTGAAACATGGGGCGACGACTATATTTCCTACTTTGTCCGCTTCCCCGAAAGAGTCCATTTGCAAAGCGGTTTCTATCTGCGAGGGCCTGATGGCTGAAAAGAACAGTACGGTTTTGGGGCTTCATGTGGAAGGCCCTTACCTGAATACAAAGATGGCAGGCAGCCTGTATGATGTGAAAGACCCGGATAAAGAGGAATATACTTCTATTCTGGAAAGTACCGGTTGCATCAAGCGTTGGGATGCCAGTCCGGAATTGCCCGGTGCGCATGACTTTGCCCGTTACCTCCGGTCGAAAGGCATTCTGGCTGCTATCACGCATACGGAAGCCGAGTTTGGTGATATCAAGGCTGCTTATGCTGCCGGTTTCACACATGCTGCCCAGTTCTATAATGCAATGCCTGGTTTCCACAAGCGTCGTGAATATAAATATGAGGGAACGGTGGAAAGTGTGTTCCTGATGGACGATATGACAGTTGAAGTGATAGCTGACGGCAAGCATTTACCTTCCACGATTCTCCGCCTGGTCTACAAGTTGAAAGGTGTGGAACGCACTTGCCTGGTGACCGACGCGTTGTCGTATGCCGCCAGCGATATAAAGCCGGATGAGGATTCGCGCATTATCATAGAAGACGGTGTTTGTAAGCTGGCAGACCATTCTTCGCTTGCCGGAAGTATTGCGACGATGGACGTACTGGTCCGCACAATGGTCCAGAAGGCGAATATCCCCTTGGCCGATGCTGTCCGTATGGCTTCCGAAACGCCGGCGCGCCTGATGGGGGTTGCCGACCGTACGGGTACTTTGCAGCGCGGCAAGGATGCCGATATCATCATCATGGACCGCAATCTGGCTGTCCGTGCCGTTTGGTCGCTGGGACATCTTGTTCCGGATGCCAATACATTATATTAATGATGATTTATCTGTTACTTTTGGCTTGACCCAAAAGTAACCAAAAAGTCAAGGCTTAACCGTCCGGGCTACTCCGGGTAAAGGCTACGCTGTCGCCTGCGAAACTCGCTTCGCTCAGACAGCGCAGGCTCCGGGCGCTTCGCCTTTACCCTCCGCTTTACGCCCGTCCGCTTAGGCCTTTCTTAGAAAGCTCCGCTTTCTCTTGGGATGGCCGACACCGCCTGTTTCTTTGAAGCCCCGTGTCAAACACGGGGACAAGGATGATTCCCCTGTTCCCGCACTCGATGCGGGATCGCATAGGGACGACCGGTGTCACAATCCTCAACAGAGCCGTCAGGCTCTATCTCATTTACAGTTTTTCCCTCTGCCAAAACCTGTTTTATATATACTTCCTATCGATGTATTGATTTTTTAAATGGTTTGTAAAGCCGGATTCGCGGATTAATTGTTATATTTGTAATTCAAGTTATGAATGATATACTAAATCAATAATTAAACATGAAGACAGACCTTAGTTCGCAGATTACCCTGACGAGAATACCGCAACGGTACTATCGTCCGGAAAATGCTTTCGAGCATTCAGTTTTAACCCGTCTGGAAAAGATTCCGACAAACATCTATAAATCGGCCGATGAAGGCTCGTTTGCTATTGCCAAAGAGATAGCCGATCAAATCCGTAAGAAACAGGAAATCGGAGAAAACTTCGTGATGGCTATTCCCGGAGGCCGTTCTCCGTTGAGCATATATAAGGAATTGATCCGTATGCATAAGGAAGAGCAATTGAGCTTCCGCAATGTGGTTCTCTTTGTTGAGTATGAATTTTATCCGCTTGTTTCTTCTTCCGCCGGTAATGTGGCACAGTTGAAAGAGGCTTTGTTAGATCATATCGATATCGCTCCTGAGAACGTGTATGCTCCCGATGGTTGTATGCCGAAAGATGCTATCATCGATTTCTGCCGGATGTATGAAGAAAATATCCAGAAGGCAGGCGGTTTGGATTACATCCTGTTAGGCGTAGGACATGCCAGCAATATCATGTTCAACGGTGTCGGAGCAAGTTTGAGTTCCCGTACACGCCTGGTTCTGCTGGAAGGTGCAGCCCGTAAAGAGGCTTCCCGTACATTTCCGTCATTAGATAATGTTCCGGCCGGCGTTATTACGATGGGTATCGCAACCATGATGAGGGCACGTAATGTGATCCTGATGGCATGGGGCGAAGACAAGGCCAATATCATAGCAAAGACAGTGGAAGGTAAGGTGAGCGACGCTGTTCCCTCTTCTTATCTGCAGAACCATACGAATGCGAAAGTCGTAGTCGACTTGTCCGCCGCTTACGATCTGACCCGTATCAGCCATCCCTGGTTAGTGACCAATTGCGAATGGGACAACAAGTTGATCCGCCGTGCAATCGTCTGGCTGTGCCAGTTGACCGGTAAACCGATCCTGAAGCTGACAAACAAGGATTACAGCGAAAACGGCCTGGGTGAATTGCTTGCCCTTTACGGTTCCGCTTATAACGTCAATATCAAAGTATTCAACGATATCCAGCACACGATTACCGGATGGCCGGGCGGCAAGCCGAATGCCGACGATTCGAACCGTCCCGAACGTGCCACTCCGTATCCGAAGAAGGTGATAATATTTAGCCCGCACCCCGATGATGATGTGATTTCCATGGGTGGAACATTCCATCGCCTGTGCGAACAGCACCACGATGTTCATGTCGCTTATGAGACTTCCGGAAACATTGCGGTCGGCGATGAAGAGGTAATCCGCTACTGCGAATACCTGCGCGACGTCTGTGAAAAGTACACAAAAGACGAAACGGTGAAGAAGAAAGCCGAAGAAATCATCCACTTCCTGCGTTATGAGAAGGTGGAAGGCGAGGCTGAAAAGCGTGACGTGCTCTTTATGAAAGGTACGATCCGCCGGGAAGAAGCCCGTGCCGGTGCCCGTTACAGCGGCATCAAGAGTGACGACCATATCCACTTCCTCGACCTGCCGTTCTACGAAACCGGGTTGGTGAAGAAGAACGACCTGGGAGAAGCCGACATCGCAATCGTAAAAAAGTTGCTGATGGATGTGCAGCCCGACGAAATGTTTGTGGCCGGTGACCTTGCCGACCCGCACGGGACTCACCGTGTCTGCCTGAATGCTGTTCTGGCAGCCCTCGACGAGCTGAAAGATGAAGAATGGTTGAAGAACTGCCGTATCTGGATGTATCGCGGTGCGTGGGCCGAGTGGGAAATGGACCATGTGGAAATGGCCGTGCCTATCTCTCCCGAAGAATTGCGCCATAAGCGGAATGCGATCCTGAAACACCAGTCGCAGGCAGAAAGCGCTCCGTTCCTGGGTGATGACGAACGTTTGTTTTGGCAGCGTGCCGAAGACCGTAACCGGGCTACAGCCGAGTTGTATCATCAGTTAGGTCTTGCTTCTTATGAAGCGATGGAAGCATTCGTGCAATATGTTCCGGTTCGATAAACCCTGTTAAAACCGGACGCAGACAACGCAGAAGACGCAGAAAAACGCAGACTTTTATTTGTAATAAATATTGTCTGCGTTATTCTGCGTCTTCTGTGAAATCTGCGTCCGGTAATTTATTAGTAGGTAGTTCCCTGGAACACGTTAGAATCTGAATAAGGAAGCAAAGTTCCGTTCATTGTCAGATCGTTTCCTGAGAAGTTCGGGTCTACGGTTACCATCGCATTGTTGGTCCCGCTGTACAAGACGAGATTGACGGTTGCGGAAATGAAGATGCCCTGTACGCTCATGGACAGATATACGTTTCCGTTGTTTTCCTGTTTGACCTGTACGTTGGAAGCAGATCCCTGTACGGTGATGCCGCCTAATCCGTTAGGGCCGGGATAGGGAGAGTTGGAAGCAATCTGTACCATTGCCTGTCCGTCGTTCAGCGAAACGAAGTTGGTGTTGGAGTTTACATAGTAAACGCGCCCGTTCAACGGTTGTACGGAGTTGGCTTCGAGAACGAACGACTGGTTTGTGATAGCCTGCATGGCATTGTTGAATGCCTCTTCGCCCATAACGGCATCCTTAGCTAACCTTTCCTCTTTTTTCTCTTTTCTTTCCAGCTTTTTTTCAGCCTTTTCTGCAGCCTTGTTTGTCTGAGCCTGCACGTGTGTCATGCCACCCAACAGAAGGGTGCAGACCACCATCATTGATACAATTCTTTTCATACAATTTAGTTTAAAACGTTTATTCAAAAATGTAATAGAAAAACAACCGGATTGTGGAAATGTTTCTGGCAAGTACGCGATTACAGATACAATAACATTCTATCGGAGTATTTATGTTAATCGCGATATTTATGCGGGAAACTTGCCTGGAATGGTGCTCGGAAATGATTTATCCTGTATTTTTGTACGGATAATAATCGATTGATATGAAAATAGATGTTTGTTTTTCACCGGCTTTATACCCGGTTTACCATAATCCGGAAGCGATCGTTGTCGTGGTGGATGTATTCCGGGCAACAACGACAATGGCTGCCGCTTTCGGTAATGGCGTGCGCAGTATTCGTCCGGTGGCGACGGTCGAGGAGGCGCAGGCGTATAAGGCAAAAGGGTGGCTGGTCGGTGCCGAACGGAATGTGAAACGGTGTGAGTTTGCCGACTTCGGCAATTCTCCGTTCGACTATACGCCGGAAAAGGTTTCCGGAAAAGATATCGTCTTTACCACCACCAATGGCACACGTGCGATCACGATTGCCCGTTCGGCTTACCGGGTGGTGACGGGGGCGTTTATCAATTTGCATGCAGTAGCCGGTTATTGCCTGGCGTATAAACGGGATGTAGTCGTGCTGTGTTCCGGATGGCAGGATAAGGTGAATATGGAAGATACGCTTTTCGGGGGAGCCTTGGCCGATATCCTGGTCAATACCGGCCTGTATGGGACGGGGAGCGATGCCGCTGTGATAGCCCGTGATATGTGGACGAATAACAAGAAAGACCCGGCTGGCTATCTGGAGCTGTCCGAGCATATAGCGCGCCTGAAAGCCAATCATCTGGAAGATGCCGTGCCCTATTGTCTGACGTTGAATCTGACAGACAAGGTGCCCGAACTTGTTGTGACCGAAGATGGAGTATTGATATTACGTTAATGAGGAGATAGAATAGATGGATAAACATACCGGAAAAGTACGTTTTGGAGTGGTCGGTACGAACTTTATAACCGACTGGGTGATCGCCGGGGCCCGGCAGGACGAACGCTTCGAGTTGGCGGCAGTCTGTTCCCGCAAGCAGGAGACGGCGGATGCTTTCGCAGCCAAACATCAGATACCGCATACATTCACTTCACTGGAAGAGATGGCGAAGAGCCCGCTGGTCGATGCGGTGTATGTCGCCTCGCCGAATTTCCTCCATGCCGAACAAAGCATCTTGTGTATGAAACACGGTAAACATGTGCTTTGTGAGAAACCTTTCGCGTCGAATGCCCGGGAGGCGGGGGAGATGATTGCTGCATCCCGTACATATAATGTTACGTTGATGGAGGCTATGAAGCCAACACTTACCCCTAATTTCCTGTCTGTACGGGAGAATTTAGGACGGTTGGGGACTGTGCGTCGCTATTTCTCTTCCTATTGCCAGTATTCTTCCCGTTATGACAAGTTTAAAGAAGGGATTGTCCTGAATGCTTTCAAGCCGGAATTGTCGAACGGGGCGATGATGGATATCGGCATCTATACGGTTTATCCGATGGTCGTTTTATTCGGACGTCCGGACAAGATAGATGCTTCCGGAATCGTTCTGTCATCAGGAGCGGACGGGCAGGGGGCGGTCAACTTTGAATATGACGGAATGAATGCGACGGTTCTCTATTCCAAGATAGCCAACTCATCTCTTCCGACGGAGATACAGGGTGAAGACGGCAATATGACGCTCGACCGGATCAATATCATTAGCAAAGTCACTTATACCCCTCGCCTGGCAGCGGCTTCCGGTAAAGGTCCGGTTGCCGAACCGCAGGATATCAGCGCCGTGACGGATCGGGACGAGTATTATTATGAGGTTGCCGAGTTTATCGACCTGGTCCTGTCCGGTAGACGCGAATCCGCGATTAACAGCCATGAGCATTCACTCATCACCCTGGAAATAATAGATGAGGTCCGCCGGCAGTTAGGGATTGTCTATCCGGCGGATCAGGAATGACAGATCAATATTCCCGGAGGAAATAGCGCATCAGGAAGTCCCAGTTCTCATGAATGATCGCCTTGCTGCGTTCTTCGCCGAGCAGGCTTTTGGCCTGGGCGTCTGTCAGCATGCCTTTTTCTTCCAGTATCCGGAGCAGATAAGGGCTGCATCTTTTGACCATAAAGAAAGAGATACCTTGGTCTTCCGCTTTCTTCTGATCGTAGAAGGGGTTGTTTTCATCTTTGATATATTCGACTCCGTTAGTCAGGACCTGCAGCCCTTCCGCCGGTGTGGCGTAAACGGCAAATTTCTGTGGAACGGTGTCGCCGGCTGCGCCTTGCGTGTCTATGCCGATATTTGTGAGAAAATCCAGGAACTCTTGTTTGGTTTTGAAATAAAGAAGCGGTTTGCCTTCTGCGGCAGCAGTGAACTTCCTGAAATGTTCGGCTAATGTTTTTTCGGCTTCTTCCGATACCGGTTCTTTGAACGACTGGGTTTTCTCACCTTCTCCGGCAAACAGCTCATGATCCGGGTGTTCGGCCGGAAGGATCAGGGAAAGCCATTTCGGAGCCGTGTAGGCAAGGAAAGGACTTTTTGAGACGCGGGCCAGCGAATCGTGGATGACCATAATGGCCTGATCGTTCCGTTCTTCGGTTTGTTGCCAATATTCCTTGATCGTCTCGGTTAACACTTCCTGCGCATCGGTAAACAGATAACATTTATAATGAAACCAGTACAACAGTTCATTATATTGGGGTTGTTCTTCATACCGGGTTTCCGGTGCAAAAAGCTGTTGCATCCTTTCGTTTTCGGGAGCAGTAGTCCATTCGTCGCAAAATAACTGGTAGATCAAGCCTGCCGTATCCCCGTTTGCCGCATTGTCCGGACTGACGAATGTCCCTTTACGGGCTCCGTGGTATTGTTGTGTATAATGCCAAAGCAGGAACCGGATATCTTCGTAGTTGACCTCGTCTTCGTAGTAGTAGTCGCCGGGCGTATAGAACGGCAGGTATTTGCCGTATAGCGCCTTATGCTCCCTGATAAACGAACGCCAGATATTCAGGCCGGAAATGACATCTTCGAAATGGGCGGCCATACGCATACTGATCTGCTTGACTTCTTCTTTATCAAAAGAGTTGGCAAGATGCGTCTCTTCCAGCATATCATAAATACGGTTTGCTATATGGGTATAATAAAGGTCTGTCGAGTCGGATTGTTTATAGGGATGCAGTTGCAACCAGTCTTTCGGGTAAATTTTAATGTTCTTCATATCTTGGACTTATTTGTGCTCATAATTATTAGTTAATTAAGGGCACAAATGTAACAAATATTTTAGAGGTGGAGAGAATGCGTGAAAATAAAGCGTGCCCCGTCGGTATAATCTTTATCCAGCGTAACCTTTCCTTCAAAACGTTCGGCTATGATACGGCAGATGGAAAGCCCCAATCCGGTTCCCTGCACGCATTCGTTCAGTTTCTCAAAACGTTCGAATATAGCGTCTTGCTTATCCGCAGGTATTCCGCAACCGGTATCGGTGACGGTGAAACGTACGACTCCGTTTGCTTCGTCGATCGTGTAAGCCAGTTCGATGAAACCGCGCTCCGTAAATTTGGTTGCGTTCCCGACCAGGTTGATCAGCACTTGCTGGAGGCGTAGTTTGTCTGTTTTCAGGGTGAAGTTCTCGTTTTCCGGTGTGAGTCTCAGTTCGACTCCGGGTTTCACACGGTGTTCCACGCTCATCAGTGCGCTGCGGCAACACTCCGTCAGATTCTCTTCGGCAAAAGTGAAGCGGTATCTTTCTGATTCCAGGCGGGAAATATCCAGAATGTCATTGACCAGGTTGAGCAGGAGAGCCGAGTTATCCATGATGATACGCGTATATTCTTTCCGTTCGTCTCCTATTTCCGTTTCCACATCCAGAATCTGGGCAAACCCGACGATAGCATTCAACGGAGTACGGATCTCGTGGCTCATGTTAGAGAGGAACAGGCTTTTCAGACGGTCGGATTCTTCCGCATGGTCACGGGCGATTCTCAATGCTTTCTCCGATTCCAATAAGGCCTGTTTATCTTTTTGCAGTTCATTCTTCAGCTTGTGGGTGTGCATATAAATGATTGTACCCAATATCAGTATGACCAGGAATAAGCCGGCCAGGGCAAGCGTCCATTTCAACTGTTGCTGTTTTGCTCCCAGTTCGAGCTCTGCCACGCGAAGCTCTTTTATCTGGAGTTCGAGGTTGTTCATGTCGTGGAGTGCATGCAGTTGGCTCAACTGCCGGACAAAGGAGGCGCTATTTATCTCTTCATTTTGCACTAATGCTTCCTTGTATTGCAGGGCTGCTTCGCGCGTGTTTCCCATATCCATCAGTATCTCGGCTCTCAGCTTTTTTACGTCCGGACTGTTATCCAGTTCCGCCACAGCGTTGATTGTATTCAGAGCCTGTGTATATTGGCCTGCTAATTTGTAGTAGCTGGCTACATTAAACATATAGAAGATGCGCACATATGTATCATCCAAATTGTCAAGATAGGGAATTGCGGCCTCCATGTGTTTTTTTGCTTCCGGAGCATTCTTTTGACGGACGTATAGACTGAGATAAAAGGCCTCCGACAGCAATGTGCAGCGGTCATAGGGAAAGGAAGGGTCGGGACCGTAATTTCCGCTTTTGATGTCGGCAATCAATGTTTGCAACTGATCGAGATGTTTGTGGACGCTCTCGAACCTATTCAGTTTTAACTCGGATTCGATCATATTGTTGAGGTATTGGACGACGTAGCGATACTCTGTTTTTTTTGTTTGCAGTAGATCCAACCCTTCGAGGAAAAAATCGACGGCGACACTGTCACGGCCAATTCGTTGATTGATCAGTCCCTGTGTTTCGCAACTACAGATAATACCGGTTTCATTCTTTTCTTCTTTAGCCAGATTATACAAACGTATGGCAGCGTCTGCTGCTTTCTCAAATTGGTCGTCCCAGAGCAGGAGTTGGCAGAGGAAGGTATGAGCATCGAAATAGTAATCTTTATACTCTCCCGTCACTTTGGCAAGAGAATCGATTCGGGACACATAGTGCGAGACGTTGTCTACATCTCCCATATTGTAATAGAAGCGGACCAATGTACGGATCGCCCATCCTTCTTTATCCGTATCCCGTGCTTCACTTGCCTCTTTCCGTAATTGGTTCAACCAGAAATATCCGGTTGAATCGTCCATGGAAAGGTAAGACATCTTTTCCAGTAATTCCAGACGTTTATTGGTTTCGGATGTAACCATAAGCAATTCTTTAATACTGTCTTTTCGCTGTTCCAATTCGGAACCGTATAACGTGACAATGCTGCAGAGGCAGAATATCAGTTGGAGGAAAATCTTATTCTTGCTCATGGGGCCTGTTTATGTATTAGTATGTGTAGTATTTTTAATTCATGATATGCTTACAAAGATATATATAATGTTTGATAAATCATATCATATCATTCTTAATGGTTATTCTATTTTTGATATTCAAGCGTTAAAAAAAAGATCGTTGCCCGGCGAATATATGCATGTTTGAATAAATATGTCATTTATATGCTTGTTTATTGATAATTATTACTTTCTTTGTGTAGTAAAAAGGGTTATTAATATTGCCTATGAACACAAAATGTATTCTTCAGAATTCTTTATGGAATCTTGTCTTGTTATTGCTCGTTTCCTGTTCGGATACGGACTTGAAAGAGATTGGAACAGGTGATTCCTATGGCCGGCAAAATGCAATTGCCGAGATCGGTGCACAACCGGTAATGTTCAATCTCAAATATGACGTGCCGGATGGTTACCGCGTGTCATTTGAGGTCTATGGAGAAAATCCGCTCGAAACTCAGGGTGGCTTATTGGTTAAGAAGTCGAATCTGTCGCCTATCTTTACCGGCATCACGAACGGTCGGGGAGAATATATGCTGTCCCGCCTGCTACCGGAGCAAGCCGGGGATTTGTATGTCTATTCTTCTTATATAGGAGTCCCCTCCCTGTTGTATGGTCGGATTGCAAATGGAACGGCGGATTTTAAAGAAGTCGAACAGAGCCGGGACGATGCGGAGACAAAAGCTTTGCTCGGTTGGTCCGATAATTTCCCCTATCTGAAGCTCGGCGGCTGGAATTCGTTGGGTAAGCCGGATTATATTACCAAGAAGGAAGACGTTAGCAGTTCTATCTTGAAGGCGATTAACCAGGCATTCCCGGAATGGAAGAGTGCCGCGCCGGAGTATCGTAAGCGGACTGACATCTATGTGCAGAAAGACGCTCAGATTTGGGTGAGTATGCTCCATTCCGGCAGTTTGTTTGATAACGTGCTGGGATATTTCTCTTACAAAGGGGATATTAAAGATGTAGATCCCGCTTCGATCAAAGAGATTATAGCGTTCCCGAGGGCAAGCATTGTCCGTCTTCTCAGTTCGGGCTTGAAAGCTGGAGAGGCTGTCCAGTTGAAATATTATAATCCTGAGACTGGTCAGTTGGAAAACACCTTCCCGCAAGGGACTTCCATCGGTTGGGTACTCCGTTCCGATGGTTATAATTTGTTGAACCGTACGATCAGTGACGGTAAGTTCCGTTTCTATTCTTATCCCGAATGGAACCCGGAATCCGGTAATAAGAGCCATACGGTGTTGTTCAAGAAAGATAATTTCGTCGTTGTCGGTTTTGAAGACCTGCCGAACGAACGTATCAACCTTCTGAAGGGTGATGGCGATTGCAACGACCTGATGTTCCACGTTTCCTCTTATCCGGCTGACGCGATCACGTATGACATACCGGAGATCCCGGATGGCAGCGGTGCTACTGAAGAAACGGAAGATGTGGATGCCATACAGCAGTTGTCTGAAGTGATGGATCTCCCTTCCGACGATCCTGATTTCTGGAATGATCTTTGGATTGCCTCCAAGTCTACATTAAACTGGAATGTCTCCGATCAGGAGAATTTGGATAGTTACGGCAGTATCGTCGGACTGAAAGAAGAACTGATCGTTGCTAACAGCCGTACGATGAACAGTTTGATAGTCGAACAGCCTGTTAACGCTGCGTCTTCCCGTATATTCGTTAAGACGACGATCCGCAGGACCAAGACGGCTACCACGGAAAAGAAACGTATCTTTGTCAAGACTACCGTACGTGGCATGACAGTCGAGGTTGAAATGGAAGTTGATGCCTACGCTATGTCGATCCGGAAGAATACAGCGAACGAAGAAATTCTCCGCAAGATTCTTTCCTTACGTAACAAGATCGATGCGAATGAGCCAATCCGCATTACGGTGGAAATGGAGTTCGATCCGATCCCCTGGGAACAGTTTGAGGATTTAGTTCCCGGTCCCTATTCTCCGCATATTGTCGAATAGTTTATCGGAAACAGTGCCAAAAGTCCGTCTCTCGCGGGCTTTTGGCACTATTTTTATATATCTTTCTCTTGAGAGATGTTTAATGAATGAGTGAAGATGAAGCGTGCACCGCCGGTGTATTTTTTGTCCAGCATAACATCGCCACCGAATCGTTCGGCAATGATCCGGCAAATGGAAAGTCCTAACCCTGTACCTTGTACATATTCGTTCAGCTTCTCGAAACGCTCGAAGATGGCGTCTTGTTTATCCGCCGGTATGCCACAACCGGTATCTGTGACGGTGAAGCGAACCAGATCATTTTTCTTATCAATAGTGAATGCCAGTTCAATAAAACCCTGCTTGGTAAACTTGGTCGCATTGCCGACCAGATTGATTAATACCTGTTGCAGGCGCAGCTTATCCGTGTTCAGTATGAAGTCTTCACTTTCGGGAGAGAACCGCAGTTCCACGCCCGGTTTTACGCGATGTTCCGCGCTCGTCAGTGCCGCCCGGCAACACTCTGCTAAATTCTCTTCGGCAAAAGAGAAACGGTATCGTTCCGATTCGAGGCGGGAGATATCCAAGATGTCGTTGACCAGGTTGAGCAGAAGGGCGGAATTGTCCATAATGACTTTGGTAAACTCTTTCCGTTCGTCCCCTTCTTCTGTTTCAATATCCAATAGTTGGGCGAATCCGACGATCGCATTCAGCGGGGTACGTATCTCGTGGCTCATATTGGAGAGGAACAGACTTTTCAGGCGGTCCGATTCCTCGGCGTGGTCGCGGGCAATACGCAGTTCTTTTTCTGATTTTAGTAAAGCCCGCTTATCCTTTTTCAACTCGTTGTTCAGCCTGCGGGTATGAATAAAGACAAAAGTACCCAGTATCAGGATGATGAGGAAAAGGGAAGTCAGGGCAATCGACCATTTCAGTTGCTGTTGTTTGGCTTCCAGTTCGAGTTCTTTGACACGGAGTTCTTTCACCTCCAATTCCAGCTGGTTCGTGTCATGGATGGCGCGGAGTTCGCTTATCTGGCGGATGAATGTCTCGACGTTTTGGCTCTCATTCTGTTCGAGCGCATCACGGTATTGGATGGCGGCTTCACGGGAGTCTCCCTTGTCGAACAGTATTTCTGCTTTGAGCTTCATCGTTTCGGGCGAGTCGTTGAGCTCCATCGCCTGGTTGATGATGTTGAGTGCCTGGGCATATTGTTTCGTCAGTTTGTAGTAGGCGGCCAGACTGAGCTTATAGAAGTGTTCGACGTATCCATCGTTTATATCATTCTCATACGATTGGGCCATCAGGAGGTGTTTCTTAGCTTCGTCTGCATTTCCAAGTTGTACGAACAAGTTGATGTAAAATGCTTCAGACAGCAGATAATTGCTGCTGTACAGTTGGGACATTCCCGAGTTAGGAATGTTCTTCTTCATTTTGTCTAAGTGGGCCTGCAACTCTTCTATATGCTTGCGGGCATCGTCAAACCGCTTGAGTTTCAGTTCTGAGTCGATGATACTGTTGAGTACGCGGATGATGTAGGGTACTTTTCCCGAGGTTTCGATCAGCATATCCAGGCTTTCCTTCAGGTAGGTGACGGCGATACTGTCCTGTCCGATTTGTTGGTTGATAAGTCCGAGAGTCTCCCCAAGGTTAATAATGCCGTTCGTACTATTCTCCTCCTTCGCTTGCTTGAAGAGGCGGATGGCAGTGTCGGAGGCCTTTTCCCGTTGTCCGATCCACAGGAGGTTTTGGCATAACAGTGCTTGTGAACCATAGTAGTAGCTGCTGTGTTTCCCCATTACCTTGGAGAGCGAGTCGGATTGTGATGTATAATAGATGAGGCTATCCAGCATTTCGAAATTGTAGAAGTAGACTGCCAGATGTCCGAGTGCCCAGTCTTCGTTTTCCCGCGAGTTATTCTTTCGGGCTTCCAGTCTGGTTTGCTGTATCCATTTCAGTGTTGCCGGTGTGTTGGTTGTTAGGGCACATAGTTCCTGTAATATTTCTATACGTTTGGCAGGGTCTGTTGTCTTAGCTAATACGTTGCTGAGGCTATCCTCGGATTGTACCATTGAGTCTTCGTTAGCCATTGAAACGTTGCAGATGCAATAGAGAAAAAGGATGATAAAAGAGTATGTCTTCATTCTGTATATTGGTTCGATTATATTTGAGAATAAAGACAAAGATAGTAAAGAAATATGGATTATGAATGATGAATTAGATGCCTGAATCATAGATAAGTGGACGGAATCAGGGCTGTCGGATTGTTTTACATCGGCTGAAAGAAACCGCAAGAATATACGATTATTTTCAGCCGCCTTTCCGGAGTCCTACAGGGTCAGAGCATGCGTGAAGATAAAGCGTGCGCCATCGGTATATTTCTTGTCGAGCGTCACTTCCCCTTCGAATCTTTCGGCAATGATCCGGCAGATGGAAAGCCCTAATCCCGTACCCTGCACATGTTCGTTCAGTTTCTCGAAACGTTCGAAGATGGTGTCTTGTTTCTCTGCCGGTATGCCACATCCCGTATCTGTGACGGTGAAACGGACCAAGCCTTTTGCCTTGTCTACCGTGTAAGCCAGTTCAATAAAGCCATCTGTGGTGAACTTGGCCGCATTGCCGATCAGGTTGATCAACACTTGCTGCAGGCGCAGCTTGTCCGTGTTCAGTACGAAATCCTCACTTTCGGGGGAGAAGCGTAGTTCCACACCGGGCTTCACGCGATGTTCCGTACTTGTCAGTGCTCCCCGGCAACACTCCGCCAAATTCTCTTCGGCGAAGGAGAAGCGGTAGCGTTCCGATTCGAGGCGCGAGATATCGAGGATGTCATTTACCAGGTTGAGTAGCAGGGCGGAGTTGTCCATGATGATCTTCGTGTATTCTTTCCGCTCGTCCCCCTCTTCCGTTTCGATATCCAGCAGCTGTGCGAATCCGACGATCGCATTCAGCGGCGTGCGTATCTCGTGGCTCATATTGGAGAGGAAGAGGCTTTTCAGGCGGTCCGATTCCTCGGCATGGTCACGGGCGATGCGCAGTGCTTCTTCCGAGCTCAGCAAGGCCTGTTTGTCTTTTTGCAACTCGTTCTTCAGCTTATTGGTGTGTGAGTAGATGACGGTACCCAATATCAAGATGAAGAAGAAGAGTGTCGCCAGGGCGATCGTCCACTTCAACTGTAGCTGTTTGGCTTCCAGCTCGAGCTCTTTGACCCGTAGTTCTTTTACCTCCAGTTCCAGTTGGTTCATATCGTGGATGGCACGGAGTTCGCTTATCTGACGTATGAATGTTTCGACGTTCCGGCTCTCGTTTTCTTCGAGCGCCCTGCGGTACAGGATGGCGGCTTCTCGGGTATCTCCCTTGTCGAACAGTATTTCTGCTTTGAGCTTCATCGCTTCGGGAGTGACTTTGATGTCCAGTACCCGGTTGATCATGTCTAACGCCTGGGCGTATTGTCCGGTCAGTTGATAGTAGGTGGCCAGGCTGTATTCGTAAAAGTGTTTTACGAAATCGTCGTCTATATCTTTTTCGTAAGGTTGGGATAACAGATAGTGTTTATGAGCCTCGGCTGCATTCTTAAGCTGCACGTTCAGGTTAATATAATATGCTTCGGACAGTAAGTAGTAGCAGCCGTATGAAAAAGAGGCAGTACTTTCTTTTCTTTTGATTAGGTATTCTTGCAGCAATTTTATGTGTTTCCGGCTGTCTTCGAACCGTTGTAGCCGTAGCTCCGATTCGATAATACTGTTCAGTATCTGGATTGCACGTCCGTATTTTCCGGAAATCCCAGCCAACAGTTCCAGTCCTTCCGTCATGTATGTGACGGCAATGCTATCCTGTCCGACCTGCTGGTTAATAAGGCCAAGGGTTTCGCTAAGACTAATGATTCCCCCTGTATTATTATCTTTCTTGGCCTGTTTGAACTGGCGGATCGCTATATCGGATGCTTTTTCCTGTTGTCCAGCCCATAACAAGTTCTGGCATAGCACCGCTTGTGTTTCGTAGTAATATTTAGTCCGTGTTCCCATTTCCTTGGCGAGTGAGTCGGCCTGTGCAGCGTAATGGATGACGCTGTCCAGCTTTCCGGCGTTATAATAGTAGATCGTCAGGGCACGTATCGTCCAGTCTTCCTCCTCTTGCAAATTGATTTTCCGGGCTTCTGTCCGGGCTTCCTTTATCCATTTCAGGGAGGCAGGTGTGTCGAGTTTTATTTCATGTAGCTTTTTCAGCAGTTCAATACGGTTCTTTGGATTCGTCGTTTTGCCTAATGCGGCGCAAAGGCTGTCCTGACGTTGCTTCAAGAAGTTTTCATTGGCCAGTAGCATCTGGCAGTAACAGCAGAGAAACAGTATGATTGTTATGTTGGTTTTCATTCAAGAGTTGATTGTAAGTATGTTGAAAATCAAGGCAAAGATAATAAAGAAATCCGGATTATGGCGTAAAGGGGAATAATATGGAGGGAGATTTGTTGCTCTTCGCAGAGATAGCGACTAATTCGGATTGGGCAAGCATGTAAACGAATTGTAATAATTGTTTTAGCATTGTAATAAGGTTTACATTCCTTTGCAATACGCCTGCTCTACTTTTGCCGTCAAATAAATGTAACAAGTATTAAAAGGAATGAGACGTATTGGTGAAACAGGGAACGGCAGGTCGTTCTTTCTTCTGGTGTTGGGTTGTGTCCTCTCGCTGTCCGTCTGGGCGCAGACAGGTGTTATCTGCGGAACGGTGTCGGATGCTAAATATAAGGATGCGCTGATCGGTGCTTCGGTTGTGATCGAAGGGACGACGGTAGGGGCGATTGCTGATGTGGAGGGTAATTTCCGGATCGAGAATGTCAAACCGGGGAAATATACTTTAGTAGCGTCTTATGTGTCTTATAAATCGGAAACAATCAAAGATGTGGTGGTGAAAGCGCATCAGGAATCGGTGCTCCGGATCGAACTCTCGGATGCCGACCTGCAACTGCAAAACGTGGTGGTCGTGGCACAACGGAAGTTGGGGACGGAAACCGCTATCATCAATACCGTACGTAAAAGCCTTCCCGTCGTGAGCGGTATTTCTGCCCAACAGATCGGTAAGACGCAGGATAGCGATGCAGCCGAAGTGCTCCGACGTATTCCGGGGATCACGATCGTGGAGGACCGCTTCGTTGTCGTGCGCGGACTGGCGCAACGCTATAACAACGTATGGCTCAACAATGCGACTACACCTTCCAGCGAGACGGACAGTCGGGCGTTTTCGTTCGACGTGCTTCCCTCTTCGCTGATCGACAATATGATGGTCTACAAGAGTCCGTCTGCCGAACTGCCCGCCGACTTCTCCGGTGGTTTCGTGCAGGTGATGACGAAGAATATCCCGGACGGGAATACCTTTAATGTATCCTACCAGATGGGTTTCAATACGAATGCCACTTTCCGCGACTTCCGGTTGACGGATGGGACGTGGAAGGATTACCTCGGGTTCGGCGCTGGCGTGCGAAGCCTGCCTTCTTCTTTCCCTGCTCATTTAGGGGAACATACGATGGAAGAAGCCGCCAACTTCACCCGGCAGATCAACCAGCGGTGGGGAATCGACAAGTTTACTGCTATTCCCGACCAGAAGATATCACTGACGGCGCACCGTTCTTATGACGTGGGCGACTGGAAGATCGGGAATATAACGAACGTAAACTGGAGTACCGAGTACGATTATTCGGAGACGGTAAACAACAACTTCATCGCCTATGACGTGAAGAACGATGCCTCCCGGCCCCGCTTCGAGTACGATGACATTCGCTATAAGAACACCTCCAAGATAGGCGCCCTCTTCAACTGGTCGTTTCTGAAAGGCAACAACAAATATGAACTTCGCAACTTCTTCAACCAGCGCGGTGTTTCCGCCCTGACGCAGCGGGAAGGGGTGAACTACTATTCCGACAAGAATATCCGCAAATGGGAATCCCTCTATACCGGGCGTACGACTTACTCCGGTCAGATCAGCGGTACCCATACCTTGCAGGAAAATATCAATAAAGTAGATTGGACAGCGGGCTATGCCTTCGCCTCCTATCGCGAACCGGACCGCAAGATCGTGAACTCCATTCTCGATGAGAACCGGACGGAGAAGCCGGACTACTACGTCTCCGACCCGATGCGCTACTATCAGGACCTGAAGGATCACAGTGCGTCGTTAGCGGCAAACTATGAACATAAGTTCGTGGTGTCCGATATGTTCGCCCCTGTTTTCAACGGAGGTATCTACGGAGAATATAAGAGCCGTACGTTCGACGCACGCCGTTTCGGTTACAACCTGTTGGGTAAAGGATATGACCGGTATGCAGACTGGGACTATACTGGTTTGTTCACCGACGAGAACATCTCGGCAGACAAGATCTGGATGCGCGAGACGACGACGAACAGCGACTCGTACACCTCCGAAAATATGCTTGGCTCCGCTTATGTTTCCGCCAAGTTGAACTACGGGGATGTGCTGAATGCCAATATCGGTGTCCGGATGGAATACTACCGGTTACAGATGGACGGTTATAGTTCGGACGGTACGACGCCGGTTCATCTGGATAACAAGACGACCGACTTTTTCCCTTCTGTCAATGTCGCTTATAACCTGTCAACGAAACATCTGGTACGTGCCGCTTACGGCCGTTCGGTCAACCGGCCGGAGTTTCGTGAGGTAGTGCCTTATGTGTACTTCAACTTCGAGCGGGATGCGAACATTGTGGGAAATACGGAACTGAAGAATGCTTATGCCGACAATATCGACTTGCGGTATGAGTTCTATCCTGCCTCCGGCGAGATGATTACGATTGGCGGTTTCTATAAGCGTTTCAAAGACCCGATCGAGGAAACCTACAACGAAGCCGGTTCCGGTTTGCAATATACCTATCATAATGCGAAGAACGCCGAAGCCTTCGGTGTGGAACTGGACGTGAAGAAGAATCTGGACTTTATCGGCCTGCGGGGACTGAGCCTGGTCTGCAACGCCGCTTATATCCATAGCCGCGTCCGTTTTGAGAAAGGAGCACCTGAACGCGACCGTGCGTTGGCGGGACAGTCTCCCTACTTGGTCAATGCCGGACTTTTCTACCAGCATGATGACAAAGGGATCTCCGCTTCGCTGCTCTATAACCGGATCGGTAAGCGCATCGAGTCGGTCGGTGTTCCGATGCAGAACCAGAATGAAGATATACCCGATATATATGAAATGCCCCGCAATTCGTTGGACCTGACTTTCTCGAAGAAGATCGGCAAGGTTGTCGAGATCAAGGCGGGTATCCAGGATATGTTGAACTCCAAAGTCGAGTACAAGCAGTTCGTAAAACTGACGGACGAGAATGGAGGCAAGCGCGAACGTGAACAGTTGATCCGCAGCTTCCGCCCGGGGGTGGATATCAATGTCGGCGTCTCTCTTAAGTTTTGAAGTTTAATTGAATAATATTTCTATTACAAACAAAATGTTTTTATTATGAACAGATTTCTTTTAAAAGGTTTGGCCTCTGTGTTTACGATGGCCGTGATGTTTGGAACAGTTTCTTGTAGTGACGACGATGACGACAGCAAGCCTGTAGCAGTCTCAGCCGTTTCTGTGAGTCCGGCAACTGCAACAGTTAAGGTTGGCGAGTCGGTCACATTGTCTGCAACAATTACTCCCTCTGATGCTGCGGAGAAAACAATAACATGGACTTCTTCCGATGACAAGATCGCAACGGTAGACGCCGGTAAGGTAACGGGTGTTGCCGAAGGTTCTGCAACAATTACAGCTACAACTAAGGATGGCGGTAAGACGGCTACTTCTACGGTAACAGTCTCTAAGGATGCTCCGGCTTCCAAAGAAGTGATTCTGGAAGGTAATATCACTTCTGATCTTACGCTTAATGCAGCCGACAAGAATTTCCTGAAAGGTTTTGTATATGTAAAACCGGGTGCAACCCTGACGATCGAAGCAGGTTCTGTTATTAAAGGTATTTCCGTAAATCCGGGTGAAAAAGCTGCTTCCCTGATTATCGAGCCGGGGGCTAAGATTATGGCTGTCGGAACAGTTGAGAAACCGATTGTGTTTACTTCCGATAAACCGGCCGGACAGCGTCTGACAGGTGACTGGGGTGGTTTGATTATCTGTGGTAATGCACGCGTGAATCGTGTGACTCGTCCGAGAATAGAAGGTGGTCCTGATACGGAATATGGTAATACGACTTCTGATGAGTTTAATGGTGAAAGTTCCGGTAAGCTGAAATATGTTCGTATCGAGTTTGCCGGTTATCCTCTGGAACCGGACAAGGAAATCAATGGTTTAACCTTTGGTGGTGTCGGTAGCGGTACGGAAGTTGAGTTTATTCAGGTTTCTTATTCAAATGACGATTCATACGAATGGTTCGGTGGTACGGTAAATGCAAAGCACCTGATTGCTTATCATGGTTGGGATGATGATTTCGATACAGACTTCGGTTACAGTGGTAACTTGCAGTTCTTGCTGAGCGTACGTGATAAGGATATTGCCGATACATCTGATTCCAACGGTTTTGAATCTGATAACGATGGTGACGGTTCTTCCAATACTCCGCTTACTAAACCTGTCTTTTCTAACGTAACCCTGATCGGCCCGTTCTATGGCAAAGTGTCTGACAAGACACAGGCTGAAGTTGAAGCTAAAACTGCCGATGCTGCAAATGGTGCCAAAGGCGGTAAGTTTCAGGCTGCTATGCACCTGCGTCGTAACACAAGCCTGAATGTTTATAACTCCGTATTCACGGGATGGCCTTACGGATTGCGTGCAACAGATAAGAAAGGTTCTGCGAACGATGGTGCGATCGTGAAGAATGTTATTCTTGCCGGTATGTGGAGCAACTTCTACGATGACGAAAAGTTCAGCGAAAACTTCTTCAACCGTGCAGGTATGAACAACACTATCTTGGAAACAACCAATGCGATCATCTCCAAAGACGGCGATTACTCTTCCGTAGTGGCTTCTGCTGTACAGGGTGCTGATTTTGCCGATGCAGTCCTGAACAACAGCTTCTTTGAAAAGGTAACTTACAAAGGCGCCTTCGATGGAACAAACGACTGGACAAAAGGTTGGGCTAACTTTGATCCTCAGAATACTGAATATTAATAGATATGATAAAGAAGTTATTATTAACATCAACATTATTGGCAAGTTCTGCCCTGGTAATCCAGGCGCAGGACTTGTTCCTTAACGAAGGCCAGTACTACACAGACGAAACGCAAACCACCCCCTATACCGGTCGTTACACCGAGTTCTATGACGACGGTATGCTGAAGATGGAGCTTTTCCTCAAAGACGGTCGGCCCGAAGGAACGTATGTGATTTATTATCCCGACGGAAAGATTGCCGAAGTCCGTTCTTACTATCATGGTATCTTCCACGGAGAATGGCGAACCTACAACGAAGCCGGACAGCTAACCGGTATCGCAACCTATAAAGACGGGCAGAAAGACGGTCCCTGGCGTGTATGGAACGACAAAGGCATCCTCCGCTTCGAGATGTTCTACACCAAAGGAAAGAAAAGCGGCGTTTGGCGTACCTGGGATGATGACGGTCAATTGATAAGCGAGGAAAAGCAGGAAGAATAGATGTAGTTACCTGCTGCCTAAATCGTCATACAACGTTTGCAGCAGGGCTTTCCCTTTGCGGAGACGCTGGTCGCTACCTTCACGTGGCGTTTCGATCAGAGGCTTATTCCCTTCATTGTCGTAGACGGAGATGCCGGTGCTGTCGATAAACCCGAAGCCGTTCGAATAGGTATAGAAGGCATATTCGGGATAATCGGGACTAAGCACGTTGCGGCTGAAGGTAAAGGCGTCGTGCCCGATCCCTAATTGGTTCAGCAGCGTGGCGGCAAGGTCTGTTTGGTTGGCATATTTGTCGATGACGACCGGA
>QWCH01001993.1_pt1 | contig 27704 bp, 20 predicted proteins | sample 1972671 | NCBI WGS metagenome assembly QWCH01 (sample SAMN09866713, study PRJNA288562) | Human gut metagenome isolate term3_stool, whole genome shotgun sequencing... | isolation source: gut | host: Homo sapiens | place: USA: California
CGGAACGAGTAGCGTCTACCCGCGGGCAGAAACAACATTTGTCCTTTCATTCCCTCGAAAGGAAGGTTACCGGAAACGAACCGCACCCGTCCTTCCATGAAAAAGACGATTTCGTTACTCGATACACGCCAGTCTCCTTCATCCTCTTTCGCGATTCTCACCAGTTCTATGACCGGTTTTCCAGCCTTGTCCAGCTTGTCAAAGTAACGGCACCGCTCGTGTTCATGTCTATTCACTATCTCCATAATCATTTAATAAACAGGTGTTTTACTAATGTTTCATTTTTTCAGGTACTGGAACGCGGTGATGACTTGTTGTAAATCCTCATCTCCTCGTGCCCGGTAAAAGATTTTACCCGCCTGTTTACCGGGAAGACACCGTGTCCTGTTTTACCAAAAATGGACTTCCGCCGTTTTCGTTAAATATAAAAACGTGTAACCAATTTAAAACAAGCAATAACCTCCAGTCCCATATCGCCGTCTGACATTTGCAAAGTGTCAGAAGAATTGAAGTCAAGAGAATGGTAAAATAAAATACATAACAAGTATGAAGATTATTTCAGGTAACTATCAGGCTAATTTGAATCTCTTGGGAAAACGTAGCCGAAGTCTTGGAACAACAAGTGATATCTTACAATATAAAGATAGGATAAAACATTTATTATAAATGAATTAATTGGGGCATCAAATCAATTTACACGGGGAGCGAATGAATAAAAAAACATCCATCCTTTTTATCAGTATATTATGCTTGTTTGCTTCATGCATAGGCGAACGCTTGAACCCGGAAGAGACGGATGAAGCGACGGCATATCTACTCGTACGGGGAGGTGATTCGCGAGACACAGATCCGTTGGACAACGAAATAAAGACTCTTCGAATACTTGCTTTCCGTGTAAACGGACAATGCGCGAGTAATGTATTATATAATACGACTTTGGATGAACCAATTCAACATCCCATAAATGACGGTATATATAATTTCGTGTTTTTAGCTAACGAACCGACATTAAAGGATGTTCAGAATGCATTGAAGCAGGTACACACTTATACCGATTTGGACAACATCACGTATCCGGAATCGGTTTTTCGTTCGAATGTTCCGATTCCGATGCTTCAAGAAATAAAAAATATTGAAATCCTCGCCGAGCGGGGTAAGGCGAAGGTCGACGAACATCTTGAACAAAACTCGTTATCACTTAAACTCAAGAGGCTTGCTTCACGGGTGGATATCGTGTTGGAAGCAGAGGAAGACATGACAAATTATTTTACCGGAATTACTTTTTCCGGTATTCCGGACGGAATCAAATTGATGTCGGACGATAACGGGACTATCAATAGAACTAAAACCCGTAAATATACATTGAACGATAACTCAGATGCGATAACCGAAGAACAAAAAGAGCGTGGAATCGCGTGGGTAAAGAAAATCACCCGCCTTATCCTTCCTTTCAACAATTTTACCCCGGTAGACGACGCTACCAAGGCTTTTGAATTGACGATAGACATGAATGGCCGCAATAGCCTTTCCTGTAAACTGAAGAGCGAAACAGAAAGCGTGAATGGTGATACGAAGAACAACTACACGCTACCTTTAAATTCACGCCTCTCGCTTACAGGTGTGATTAAGGTTATCAATGAATCGGATATCGCACACGAGGAGGAAGAGCGGATCTCGCGGAACGGGGATAACGATTCGGATACCGTGAGAAATGCATACGTCTCAACCCAAGAAGGAAAAACTCAAAAAATAAAGTTTCATATAACGCGGGCCGCGATAAGACACGAATAGATTGGATATAGATTAATGATAAATGAAGAATAATGAAGAAAGTACAACTGATACTTATTGTTTTGCTAACCTGTTGCGTGCTACCGAAGGTGCAAGCCCAGAAAATCGGTATAAAAAGTAACTTGCTGTATGATGCGACCACAACGTTTAATCTTGGGTTGGAGTATGGTTTTGCCCGGAAATGGACATTGGATATTCCGGTGAACTATAACCCGTGGAAATTCAGTGACGGTACACGTTTGCGGCATTGGGGCATTCAACCGGAGATTCGTTACTGGTTCTGCGAACGCTTCCGGCGCACGTTTGTCGGGCTACATGGGCATTACGCGGACTTTAATGCAGGAGGTTTCCCCGATTGGTCTTTTATCAGCAAGAATATGCGACAGAACCGTTACGAGGGGCATCTTTACGGGGCCGGAGTTTCAGTGGGACACGCGTGGATTCTAAAAAAACGCTGGGGACTCGAGGCTACCGTCGGGTTGGGATACGCTCGTGTCGTTTACGACAAATATCCTTGCGCGGAATGTGGTTCAATGATTAAGTCAGGTAACAAAAACTATTGGGGCCCCACGAAAGTTGGCATTTCATTAATCTACTTAATAAAATAAAGCATGAGAATGATTACACGATATATAACCTTCGCGGCAGTAGTTTTCCTGTCTGGAACTTTAACTACCGTTGCCCAGTCAAAACCCTCCTATAACGGGACGATAAAAGTTGCCCCGGTACGAGTGTTACAGTCCGGAGAAACGCTACACGTGGAAATGGAGTTTATCCTCAACCATGTTAAAGTTCGGTCGGCGGGAGCCGTGGATTTGATCCCGCGACTGGTGTCGTCCACCGATACGCTGGAACTACCGCGTGTTTCTCTCAAAGGACGTAACGAGTATTCGAATTACGAGCGTGTACGATCTCTGATGAGTAAAGCCGAACAGGCCGCTTATCTCGTTCCTTACCGGGTAGAAAAAAGTGTTAAGGTTGAAAACCGTACAATTCAATACAGATACACGTTACCTTACGAGTCATGGATGGCCGGAGCCCGTCTGGTGGTTCAACGCGATGAATGCGGGTGTGGCGAGATCGCCTTGATGGATATAGTGGACGTGGATACGGTAACTTTGGAAGTGATACCCGTACCTTATCAAGTGACTCCCTATATGGCGTACGTCCAACCGGTTCCGGAACCGGTCAAGCACCGCGAAAAACAGGCAGAAACGTTCCTCGATTTTGTGGTGAATCAAATCGTGATTCGTCCGGATTACATGAACAATCCCAAGGAACTGGCAAAGATTCATGCCTTAATCGATGAACTACGTGTTGATACGAGTATCACGATCAACCGCTTGGATATCATCGGCTACGCTTCACCGGAGGGATCTCTCGCCAATAATAAACGTTTATCCGAGGGACGGGCATTGGCATTAAAAAATTATCTGGCAAGTCGTTACACGTTCCCGACTTCCCTTTACCATATTGTTTTCGGTGGTGAAAACTGGGATGGGTTAAGAAAAGCGTTAGCGGGCCTGCACGTGGAATACAAGAGTGAAGTAGAAACCGTTATCAATTTCTATGACGGGCAGGAAAGAAAGAACCGTTTGAAGAGTTTGCACGGCGGAGAACCTTATCGTTATTTGCTCCGGAATATTTACCCTTCTTTGCGTGTGGCGATTTGTAAAGTGGAATATCATGTCAAGAATTTCAATGCTGAAGAGGCCCGGGAAGTGATCAAGGTACGCCCGCAGAACTTGAGTCTGAATGAAATGTATCTGGTGGCGAACACCTACCCGAACGGGTCTCAAGAATTTATAGATGTGTTCGAGACGGCCGTGCGATTATTCCCGGAGGACGATATAGCCCGCCTGAACGCGGCAGCCGCTGCCCTTTCTCGCGGAGACACGATAACAGCGGGGCGTCACATGGAACAGGTGAAACAAAAAGAATTGCCGGAGTACGCTAACGCGGCGGGAGTACTGGCGCTTCTCAAAGGGGATTATGTTACAGCCGCACAATACCTTCAGACAGCCATGAATGCCGGACTTGAAGTCGCTGGTAAGAATATGAAAGAACTTGAAAAGAAAAGAATGAATGCTATTGAAATAAATTCAAGAGTGAATCACAAACAAACCAATCAGTAATAATTAAATTTTGTAACGATGAAGAAAATGTATTTTTGGGCAGCAGCACTAATATTGTTGTTTGCCGCGTGTAGTAAAGATCAGGTTAACGTGGATGATGACGATGGCATCGTGACGAGTCTGACCGGTGATGCTTGGGTGTCTGTAAGCATCGCAAGCAAATCGCAGGGAAGAGCGTTGCATGACCCGAATCAGCAAACGGGTACCAAGGCTGAAACCAACGTGGAAGAAGTCCGGGCGATATTCTTTGATGAAGATGAAAAAGTGACAGAGGATAAAATACTGTCTACCGAAGAAGCCGGAAAACCCGGACAAACGCAAGGCAATTCCGGAAAAGCATTTAAAGTCCCCGCGAAATCCAAAAGAATTTTAATCATTGCCAATCCGGCTGACAATTTGCCTGCAAAAGGGAGTTTTACAGATTTCGCAACCTTTAACGAGGCTCTTAACGAACTTAATGTCAACAATGTATCTACCACAGATAAGTTTATGATGACGAACGCCAAAGGTGGTTTGGAGCCTTCATACGAGTATGGAAGTGATAAAGACTTAGTCCTTTACAATTCGGCTGAAAAAGCCCAAGCACGACCTTTATCGATTCGTGTAGACCGGGTTGTGTCAAAAGTAAGGGTACGCTTGGAAGCAGAAATGATACCGACCCGTGCTCATGACCCCAACACGACTTCACCTAATGTTAGTGATTATGCTGAAATCTATCAGCCGGAATGGGTTTTGAACGTGACGAATAAATGGTATTTCCCCGTGTCACAACGAACCCCAACATGGGCTGAAGATAATAATAACTTATACGAATCTCCTTACGATCAATACGAACTCGGTTCTTACAGGAAAGATCCCAATTATGATACACAGGTCGATCCGACCGTAAATAAGTCCGACTATGATAAACAGTATCATTACTATTATAACGCAGCCGAGGTGGCTAATACTATTCCTTGGAAATCGGCAAACGTAGGGAACGAGGAGTGCGAATATTGTTTGGAAAACACCCAGACGAAAACACATAACATGTGGGCTTACACGACACAAGTATTATTTAAAGTTGTTTTCTCTCCGCATGGTATGGAATTGCCCAACGGTGAAGGTTTGTATACAGAAACGGACGATGAAGGAGGAGGTTATATTGTTGACGATGGTGCTTTAAGACGTGGAGAAGATTGGATCATGTACGACGGAGGTTTCTATACATGGGGGTTATTGATGCTGTATATCGAGAAAGAGATGGAAAGTAAATATCTCGATGAAAATGCAGATATGATTAATACGCCTATCGCCAACGCGTTGAACGCTTATTTGAAAGCCATCGGGTTGACCGAAGTAGATATCCCTGCCAGCGATGGAAGCACGTGGACTCAAATTAATCAAGTTGTTGACGCTTTCAAAGCTCATAAAGATGCTGTAAAGACTCACGGTGCAGCCCGTCACGGGAGTATAACTTACTATAAAGGCGGTGTGAGTTATTACCCGATCATGATCAAACATGATGACACGGAAGACGCGGATAATGAACTCGGAGAATTCGGCGTCGTTCGTAACTCTGTTTACGATATAAGAATAACCAAAGTAAATAACCCGGGCTACCCGACGATACCAGACCCGAATCCCGGTATCCCGGACGAAAGCGAAGCAGTAAACTTGTCTGTCAAGATTGATATTAATCCTTGGACTTGGTATAGCCAATCGTTAGAATTATAATTAAATCTGATAACCTGTCATTCGTGGGGAGCGCTCCCCACGAATTTACTCCTTTTGAAATAGAGAAAATATATTAAAAAAGAAAGATATGAAGCTCGGAAGTCATATAAACTTATTTATTCTCGGAATCCTGATGATTAGTTCCGGGATACTCATGTCCTGCGATGCCTTTAATGAAAGCTTACCGGAATGTCGTTTGTTCGTCAAGTTCAAGTATGACTACAATATGCAATCTGTTTGCTCTTTCCACAAGCAAGTAGATAAAGTGGAGCTTTATGTTTTTGACAAAGATGGTAAATTCCTTTTCCAACAAGCAGAAGAAGGGGAACCATTGACAACGGGGAACTACCTGATGAACGTGGAACTACCTGTCGGAGAATACAAACTGATGGCTTGGGCCGGTATTCACGATTCATACGACCTTCCCGAGTTAGCTCCGGGAGCGTTAATCTCGACATTGGAGTTAAAATTAAAACGGGAAGCTTCTCTCGTGATAGACAAAGAATTGGAACCGCTTTGGTACGGGGAAATCATGGATGTTCATTTCACGGGAGAAACGAACCAAGTGGAAACAATTAACTTGATAAAAAACACGAATAAAATATCATTTATCTTCCAGTTTCTCTCGGACGACGATCCGTTGAACTTGAACGACTACGAGTACGAAATCATAGAATCGAACGGGTATATGAATCATCTGAATCAATTGAAGGAGGACGACGTGCTTAGCTATCATCCTTATTACAAGGAGCAAATGAGCACTTCTGCCGTGAGATTGGGATTGAATACCATGCGATTGATGAAAGAACGGCAAAACCGCCTTGTCGTGACAGAGAAAGCGACTGGCGAGAAGGTGTTTAATGTCAGTCTTTCCGATTATTTCGCCAAGACACAGGAGCCCGGAAGCACATGGGATACACAAGAATACTTTGACCGCCAAGACGCGTGGCATATCGTTTTCTACCTCAACGCTTCATGGATAGCAGTAAAAATCAACATCAATGGCTGGACTTGGTATTCTCAAGAAGAAATTGATGAACTCTAAGGGTATACTTCCGCCAAAAAAACCAAAAGGCAAGGAATATCTCCCTCCTACTTTTCAAGATACTCCATCAATCTTAAACCCGCGTATATTCCAAGAGTTCAATTTAGATTTACACACCTTCGAAGACACAATCTTCCGTTTTTAATGATTACTTTTGCATCATGTATCAGCTTGTACAACAATAAAAACATATAATGGCTCAGCATGACGGCAAGAATACATAAAAATCGGACAAATGACAAAGAACGCTATCGAATCGAAATCAAAAATGTGGAACCCGTGGCATGGCTGTCATAAACTGAGCGCGGGATGCAAGCATTGCTATGTTTACCGGGGCGACTCGAAACGAGGTATAGACAGCAGCATCGTCACCAAAACCAAGAGCTTTGACTTACCCACCTTGAAAAAACGAAACGGAGAGTATAAAATTCCCCCGGGGACACTGGTTTACACTTGCTTCACGTCGGATTTCTTCCTCGAAGATGCCGACGAATGGCGTGCCGAAGCGTGGGAAATGATACGCACCAGAGGTGATTTAAACTTTATGATCATAACCAAACGCATCGACCGTTTGCAAGCATCCCTGCCCGATGATTGGGGCGACGGATACGATCATGTAACTATCTGTTGCACTGTCGAAAATCAGGACAGGGCGGATTACCGTTTACCAATCTACAAAACCGCCCCGATAAAACACAAAATCATTATCTGCGAACCACTCTTGGAACGAATCGACCTGACACCATACAATATCGGCTCATGGATCGAGCAGGTTGTAGCGGGTGGGGAATCCGGCAACGAAGCCCGTCCCTGCGATTTCGATTGGATAATGGCACTACACGATATATGCGCGGAGCAAAATGTTTCGTTCTGGTTCAAACAAACCGGAGCCAAATTCTTGAAAGACGGGAAATTATACTCCATCAACTACCGCCAACAACATTCCCAAGCCCGAAAAGCGGGAATAAACTTCAGTGCGGAATAGGAGCACTTCATTATTTCCACTCACGGGTTAGCTGGAATCTCGACTTTTTTCGACACGACACAATTGCAAACCTTGGCAAAGTTACATTTCAAATCACATTTACCGGGATTCGGGCGAAGTCCGATGAGTTCATAACATCGTTTACAAAAAGTAAAGCGAGGAGTCATCCCACGATGCCTGCATCTACCCAAAAGAAACACGTTCCAGAATCTCTTCTTTTCTCCTCTATCATCACAATCACATCTTATTCTATAAGTCCCAAGAGCACCGTGTAAGCCTCTTTGGGTTGATAATTCCCATTATCATCGATATTGAACAAAAGCGGGAATTTATCACTATACGACTGCTCGTCTACTACTCCCCAAATAGTTAAGCCATATTGCTTTGCCTCATCAAGTGCTTTAAAGGCTTTAAAGATATTCCCGTACATATTTGCCTGCCGCGTGTAATCACTAGGGAGGAGTTCACTCTCTTTTTCCATTCTTATATCCAATTCCGAGATATGTACCAAACCGAAATCCGATGCCATTTGTAATGTATTCGAAAGGTTCATTGTAACATCATACCACATATCTATATGAAACTGCAAGCCTACGCCGTCAATAGGCACACCTTCAGCCCGGAGCATAGTCAAGAAAGCATATATACCATTACGCCTTGTAGCATATTTCTCGTATTCCAAATCGAAGTCATTATAGAAAAGTTTAGCGTTAGGATCTGCCGCACGGGCTGTCTCGAATGCTATTTTTATATAATCTTTACCTACACGTTGAACCCAAAAATCATCGGGACTTAACCAATTACCCTCACCATCTGCTTCCGTCAGCCATTTAATCTCATTTACCACATCCCAACTTTCCACTTTACCTTTAAAATGAGTAGCAACATCTGTTATATAGGTTTTCAGTAATTCTGTCCATTGTTCCCGTGTTTTATCTTCGATAGGGATTTGTTGGAGCCAGAGGGGAACATCATTCGGCGATTGCCATACAAGGGTATGCCCGTGAACAGTCATGCCATTTGCCCTTGCAAAATTTACAATCTTATCGGCTTCGGTAAAATTATAATCGCCTATACCTTTCCAAATCTGACGGGGTTTCATACTATTTTCAGCCGAAACCCGTTTGGCATTTGATTTCAGTATATTCACGTAATCGGAACCTGTTTCGCTCAAAGGAGCTCCTTTCATAATCGCAAACCCGACCGTAAAATCAAAATCTTTCAGTGTTTTCGCCACTTCCCCGGTCGTAATTCCATCCATCACGGCAACAGCATCCGAGGTGAATCCTGCTCCCGCTCCCTTGATATCACCTTGTATCAAAACGGTACGACCTTCGGTTAATATCGTTACGATTTCACTTTCTTTTGGAATAACCGCAACAATACAATCCTTCTCTGCCGCCCCGGTCTTTTTCCCGATTAGCATATACGTATTATCCGAGCGTCCTAGTGGACTTACGGTAGCCTCTCCGATAACAATACCTTTTACCCATACTCCTTGGGCAGGCAACATATTGATAGCTCCCGGCACCGAGTAAGGATTAAGGTAAGTACCCCTACCTTTGACTCCGCCGATTCCCCATTCCTCGTCTTTGGGATCTGTTTCTTTATCAACTTCGGCTACAATCTCGATACTTCCCGGCTCTTCTTTGCTTGTTTTGAAGGTTATCGTCCAGAGTTCTTTCTTGGCGGTCGTGATCGTCACGTAATCTTTTCCTTTGATTTTAATCGGGGTTCCGTTATTGGTGAGCGAAATTTTCAGCTCGGAAGGCGCTTTGAAATGAGCGATGTCCGGATTAGGTTGCTTTTCCGCATTTTCGCGACCATACTCGAGGGATTCATTATCATCATCCTCGATTTTCACCTTTAGTTCGGGATAAACAGACGTTGCACTCTCGTCGAATACGAATTTTATTCCCACGTTGTCCTGTGTACATTTTAACAAGATTTGCGTTACTTCTCCTGCCAAGACTTCTTCCGTGACTGTGGTAGAGTATACCGGTGTATTATAGGCAGGGAGAGTAACAGGCAGCTTATTCTCTGCCAAAGTAATCGTATATGTTCCGGGATCCAGTTCGTCGATCTTCGTTGTGCCTTCAGTTAATGGTTCTGGACCATAGCCGTAGCCGTTACCCGTGATGGTTAGAAAATAGCCCACCGCCGATGTCGAACGCGCAATAGTTTTAAGAACGACCCCATCGTCCATTGTCGCTTTCAGCACGATAGCGCCTTTGTCGCCACTAACCGAGTCTTCCGAAATGGAACAGGAGAACAGCGTTAGTAAAAACACTGCCATACCTACATTTAAAAATTTCTTCATAGTGTTTTGTTTTAATTATTTATAAATTATTTATTGGATTATTCTCGCGTAGGGGATACGGTTACAATTCCCCACCAACTTCCTCTCGCTGTATGTACCACGTCCAACCATTGACGATGACACTTACACTCAACCAAGGATTGGTTGGCGATGAACCGGAAAGGAAGAACACCACCTCATAAGAGTCTTTACGATCCAGATACTCCTGGTCGCTCCATCTATTCTTGTACTCTTCAAGACGGAGCTGGAGGAAAAAGTCTGTCAGGTCTACCTTGAACACCGTGGCACCGGTAGCCTTGTCTTTCACGGTGAAATGATTCGGACGATCAGTCATCAGGCGCATAGTGTTGAGCTCGATGACACCCCTAACGGCAGAAACCTGTTCCGTGTAATAAGGTTGATAGCTCAGCAGATCATCAGTCATCAGCGTGTTGTCGTAATCCATGTACCCGTTCGATTCGGTAAGTTCATAGATGTAGTTATCCACATTCAGGGAATTATTTGTTCCCCTGTTCCCGAACACGAAACGAATCACGTTGGTATTCTTGATCAGGTTGATGGTTTCGGTCTGAGAGTGATCGCCCTTGAAGCTCACGTTAATAATTTCGCCATACCACAGCGGTTCGAGCGACTTGTCGATGACGAGCGACTGCTCGCGTTTCAGTTTCAATTTCATCTCTTCGATGGTCGACACGCCTCTGGTAAGCGGTGCGATATCGTATGAATCGCCCAAGCCTGCCCAAGCCAGCAACCGGTACTCGCCCACGGGCAACTTCACTTGCATACTATAACTACCGTCCGCAAGCGCGGCACCTTCCTCAGTTTGGGAAAAAAGGTATTTACCCGCCTTATCGAATACATACAACACTACCTTATTTACCTGTGAATGGAACGCATCAACGGAAAGCAGATTGTAATCGTACTTGAATTTGACGAACAGACGACATTCAGGTAAGTTCTCCTCTAAAGCGGAACATGAGGTCAGCCCCCACGAACTTATGAAGAAAAGGAATATGATTCGATATGTATAACGTAACGGGTTCATACAGGTTGATTTAATGTTTTTGCTTTTATATATGTTATGGAAAAGGACACGTGTCGCTTTTCTCGTTAATTCCCTGTTTTGGTGGACGGCGTGAACCATCCCTGTCTGTATCCCGAAGTTTTGAAAAGGACTCCGGCAAAACCGTATTAGAATAAGAAGGGTGTCAAAAGCCTCAATGGGCTTTACACCATAGGGGCTTTTGACATTCATCCTGACTTTCAGGCTATTTGTTAAATGAAAGACTACTAATTACAAATTTTCACTTTGCGTATACCAAGTCCACGGGTTGATGTTGATCTGAACTGAAATAAGCATTTCATCATCTTCATCATCTTCTTCATCCGGATCGGGAATCGTCGGGTACCCTACATTCATGATCTTGTTGACAGTAATATCGTAAACAGAGTTACGCACCACGCCAAACTCTCCCAACTCATTAAACGCTCCTTGAGTACCGCTGGCATCTAAGGCATCTACATCGTCATGCTTGATCATGATTCTGTAATAGTTCCATCCTCCATCGAAATAGGATACAGAACCGACAGTACCGGCTTTCAAGCCTGTTACAGCAGCAAATTTTCCCTTGAGATCAGTGATTCCCGCGTTAATTTTAGTTGGGTCGAGATCACCACCTTCTCCATACGCTGTTTTGAATGCCTCCCAATCCAAGGGGATAGAAATGCTCTTGTCTTCCCCCGGGTTGGTTTTCAGAAATTCATTAAACGCACTTGTTAAAGGAGTCTGAATCGCAGTAGGATCACCCGATTCGTTACTAGGAAACTTAAGTTTCAATTCAGCCTCAATGTAAGTAGCTAATGATACTACTGTATAGTACCCATTAGCCCCGATTCTGATCCAAGAATCGTCTTTAGCAAGAGGTACAGGGCTTCCACTATAGTCTTGCAGATTTTTAGGCGCATACTGCGCTCTTAATAATACTTGGGTAGTAAAAGCACGTTTATTATACTTTTGAATCTGCGTATTTTCAAGACAATATGCCACTCCTTTGTCCGCAAGCCATGTCAAAGTCGACGGGTCGGTAGTACTTGTGTAAGCGTCATAGTTTTCAGCATAACCAACACTAAGGTCATTGCCAGTCCTATAATTAGGATCTATCCTGTAAGAACCTTTACTGTACTTATCAAACGGAGATCTAAACGTGTTTAATGGATAGTTTCCGGCAGGACTCGATGCACCAACAGTCCATCCTATGCCAGCTGGGGTAGGAACGTATCCATCAGTGGAATTCTCTTTTGCACCTTCATTCCATGTAGGCGTACGTTCGGATACAGGGAAGAATTTCTTATTTGTAACATTCAATACCCAACCAATACCATATATCTTAGCATTTGTGTTATCACCAATATTAGCAGCCGTATTCAAACGTACTTTTGCTGCAACACGATCCACGTGAATAGCTTGCGGACTGCTTTCCGCAGCTGCAGCCGTGGCATACAATGTCAGAGGTTCAAGTGTACCATCAGCGGCAGACGGCTCCAAGCCTCCTTTTGCATTGGTCATCATAAAATTATTTTTGCTACTACCTATCACGTCATCAACCGTGGCGGCTGTTATCGCCGCATTTACATCGTCATAAGTTTTCGTCCCATCAAAAGAAGCAGGAAATTTGCTTGAAGGATTTGTCACAATTAATATATACTTTGCCTCTTGGGGAACACTAAAAGCCGCACCTCCCAGACCTGTAGATTGTCCCGGAAATCCTAAATTAGAACCTTGTAAACTCACATCCTTCACTACTATTTTAGGGGCATTCCCAGTTCCGTCTTTAAAGAATATCGCCCTAGCCGTGCTAATTTGTGTTTCATTGACTGTCGCATTTTCCTCGTCAGGATCATGCAACCCTCTTGCACCTTCAGTAGCCTGTATTCGGACAGACACCCATGCTTCACCATTTTTATCGACAGATTGCTCATCATCACCGTCATTCATACCGTCATCACTGCATGCCGCAAACGCTAATCCCGCGAACGCTAACATAAAAAAGTTTCGTATTCTCATTTTTTTTAGATTAGATTTAAAAGTTACTCGATTTAGTAATTGTCTTAATTCATTCTTTTTCATTGTTCAATAATATTTCATTCTCTCTCTTTTTAATTAATTCTTCCAAGTTCTGCTTGGCAACTTCCAACCCGCCGGCGGCAGCTGTTTGCAGATAAGTTTCCGCTCTCTTGTAATTTCCTTGCAACAGGGCGAGTACGCCCATGGCATTGTTATATTCTGCCGGATAATTCTCCGGGGTTATTCTATTCAGGTAATGCTCAGCCAGAGCCATATTGTTACGCGTAAGCGCAGAGATGGCGGCATTCAGGTTGGCGATCTCGTCTTTCGGGAAAAGCCTGACCGCTGTTTCGAACACGTCAATGAACTCCTGTGACCCGTACCGGTAAGTATTGGCAACCTGAAACATCTCGTTCAAACTCAAGTCTTGCGGTCTTGTCAGGATAACCGTTTTCGCTTCCTCGACATCGAAGTTCTTCACGTTATAATCCACCTTGCAGATGGCGACACGCAACCTCGGGTAGATCGTACGCAGCATGTGTCGGTAGGGAATACCTCCTGCCAGTTGTTTCAGCCTGTCTTTCCTCTCTGCCGGGGCAGGCGTGTACTCGATAATGTCGAGTATCCGGTTCCTGTATTCCATGTGGCTTGCTTCCACTGCCTTCACCAGTCCCGCCCAGTTCTCACCCCCGAAGAGGATGTGGTATATGCTACGCGGGAAATTGTATTGTGTGGCAAGATAATTTGCCAAAGCCCTAGAACGCCCTTCCGACAGGCGTTGATTGCCTTCCAATGTTCCTTCCGGCGAGGCGTATCCCGTGATGTCCAAGCGGTTTACCGTGATATTAGGGTCGTCTTTCAAGCTATTGATCATATCGTGAATCTTCGCCAACTCCCGGGGATTGTTCATGTAATAGGGACGGATCACGGTCTGGTTGACCTCGAAGTCGAGGAAACATTCGGCGTGAATCTCCCGGCGCTTGATTTCTTCTATCGGCGGTTGGATATACACGAGGTAAGGGGTAACGATATATTCTTCGACAGGCGGCGGCGAGTCGAGCAAACGCTCCACTTTCATTAATTCCGTGTCCCCACACCCGCATTCGTCGTACTGCATATCGAGGGCGGCACGCGCCATCCATGACTCGTAAGGTAACGTGTAACGGTAGTTAAATACCCCGTTTCTCTTCCTGCTAACCTTTTCGACCGCGTAGGCTTTGCCCGTGCCGGCAGGATTGTTGCCGACAAGTGCCAGCCTTCGCTCGTGCGACAGGTATTCGTCCCGCCCCTTGAAGGACACCTTCGGGAGATCGAGCGTCCGTGCCGGGGTAACCAGTCGCGGTATCAAGTCCATCCCGTGTACCGATTTGACTTTCAGGTTATTGAAAACAAAGTCTATATTTACATGAAGCAAGTTGCCCTGTCGTTCCACCCGTGCAGCTTTCACGATAACATTTCCCGTGTAAGAACGGGTTTGTGCCACGGAATGCCCCCCTATTGGGAATATCACGAGTATTAACGCTATGTATTGTATTATCCTGTTCATCACTTTCTTTTATTTAATGAGATATACCAACGAGATTCCCGCCTTGGTAGGCCCGAAGTAGTGCTTAATGCCGCTTTTCAGCTTTGACCCGCACTCCGCGCAAGGGTACTTGTCATATTTGACACGGGCGTACCCGACACCGAAGGTAGCCTCTATACTCCAGCGTCTCTTCAATATCCACGATCGCCCGAAACTGAATCCCGCGCCGTACAGTTCCCCCTCGTAACGGTTGTTCTGCATATTTTTGCTGATAAACGACCACTTGGGCCAGCCCCCCACGTTGAAATCGGCATAATGCGCGTGTATCCCGACAAACATCCGGGTGAAGCGCTCGCAAAACCAGTACCGCACCTCGGGTTGCACGCCGAAATGTGCCAGCCGTCTGCCGTTAGCCGGTTTCCACGGGTTGTAATTGAAGGGAATATCGAGCGTCCATTTACGTGCCAACCCGAATTCCAACCCTAGGTTCATCGTGGCGGTGGCATCGTAAAGCAAGTTACTCTTCACGGCAACTTGTTGTGCCCACGTCTTCACGGCGCAACCTCCAAGTATCAATAGTATGAGAACAATCTTCTTTTTCATTTATATATTCGACAATTAGATATATTTACTTTAATTCTACTTTTATACGCCGGGAAGCATCTTCACCCACACTGCCTGAACCCGGGGGCAGGGCAGTTGAAAGGTAAAAGGTCGCTATACCGGTACCGGTTCGTTTTATCAGGATAACCCCATCGTCAACCGTGATATTTTTAGTGTCGCCTCGTGCCGTGCCGTTGGACGGTAGCAGGTCAACATCACCTGTAGCGGTGCCCGATACACAGTAAAAGTTGAAATCACCCGAAGGCTTGGCGTTTTTTGTGGTTCCGTTGCCCCAGACTGCAGTTCTCTTCTCTACCGTTATTTCTTTATAGATATTACCGAGCCTGATAGTAATCGTTCCCGACGTGACATTTGCCGGAAATGTTATCGTCACATTTGTTGCCTGCTCGCTGCCAGACGTTACCGTCAAATTACTTGGCGACACCGTGATCCCGTCGGTAGCCGACAGGCTCCCGGTTACGATTCCTCCACCGCTGTTTTTGACTATCAACTTCAACGCAACCACGCTTGAGCTTGCGGCGGTTGTCGCGTGATATAATATATAGCGCGAGTTACTTACAGACAGGTAGTAAGCATCGTACTTCGTGGTTTCATAAGCATCAATGTTGTCAACCGTGAGGGTGGTCTTAATTACATGATTAAAAGCCTCGCCACGAATAGCTTTCTCCGCGGAACTATGTCCTACCGCGTTTACTTGAGTTATCGCGAAGTAATACCTGTTGTTGCGCAAAAGGTTTATCTTTTGTTTGTTATTATCCAGCATATCCATCTTGTAATAGTAGGTCTTGCCGTTGTACGTACCCCTAATAATAAGGCTTGTATTGTTGGCTGTTCCCGATTCGTACAAGTATACAGGATTACTACCGATTGTATTTCCCGAAGCTTCTGAAATGTCCCCTGTTCCTTTTTGATATTTAACCACGCCGCCACTGACCATCGCGGGCGGAGTGGTCGACAAATTGTGCAACACCCCGCGCTTGGGAGCGTTGATGACAGCCGTGACACCAAGCAACGTGAAATTGTTGCCAGTACTCGCTACCACGATTTGAGCCACGGCACGACCAAGTTGCAGTTTTTCCGTATCCGTACCAATGGTTGTATTATCGTTAATACCCGTCGTGGAAGGTTCGTATACAAGGCTCAGAGGTAGCTTTTTTTGTGGATTGGTAAAAGGCATATCCGTTTGCGGGTCCACTAATGATTCGGTATAAAGAATATCGCAAGCCTGTTCTAAAGTTTTCCCCACTAAAGCAATTTCCAGATTCTCCGCATTAAAAGCATACGGCGTAAAAACAGTGCCGTTCTTCACGTGAAAATTATCTTGTGTATTGGTAAGTATCAACAATTTGCACATAGCGGTCTGCTTTTTTAACGCGACGTACGTTTTGTTTTTTCCCGTGACGCGGTATGATTTCACCGCCTCCTCAAAAATAAAACTACCGCTCCCGTTGTTTTTAAACACGATGATATAAGGCTCCGTATCAACCCCTCCGTCCGGGTATCCTGCCCGCGCTTCGGGCAAGGCATACTCGTTCATCCGCGTGAATAATTCAAGTGTTATCCTGTCGTCCTGCTCCTCGGGAGCGAAGGCTTGCTCGCCAATACACGACGCCAACACAATCCATATCCACGCGACCACCACGAGTGGTCTACAGCAAGAAGTTGATATGTATTTCGGTATATAATTCATCCTTATTATTCTACTAACACACAACGTAAACTCACGGCGTTTATTATATTTTCTGTCATGGGGCGAGAAGCCATATAGCTAAACTCCATATTCCACATATTCCAATAAACATTTGCATTTCCTCCTTCTATAAACCAACCGTTGGCAGTGGAAGCAGAGGCATAATAGCCCGCCGAGGCTCGGAATTCCAAGCGCCCGTTGGTTACTCCTTGTGACTCTGCAGCACGGCGTCCCGCCGCCGGGAAAAATAACGATGCTTGGGTATCCTTGTTATGGAACAATGTCCCTCTAAAAGCAATATTGGCATTATCCCCCGAAACTGCATAAAATTTTACAGATGTAAATGTCCCACCTATATTGCTATATTGCTTTATCGGACGCCTATCGAAAAAACCATCGGCATAAAATCCAAACGTGATCTCCTCCAATTTCGCTGCCTCAAATAATCCCGGCGCACGCCCTGCGGGGGATGCATTGGTATTCGCGTTTACACTCGCGCTCCCGGACTGGGGATTTCTAAATAAAGAAGTCCTCCACTCTGACAACATGGTTTGCTCAGGACTGTTGTTAAGCGCTAATTTTAATGCAGCATTATTGCTGTCATCATAACCTGTTTTCCCGTCGTTTGGACGTCTATATCCCGGAGGGCATGTCTCTAAATAGTCTTTTAACTTTAGTTGAGTAATACCGGGATTTTTATAATCCCAATACAGGTAGTTGTTATCGGCACTACCCCATCTTGCATTACGACCATACCAGTCAAGTCCATCTACCCAAGCCCCACCCGAGCCGTCTGTTCTAATATACCCTCCGCCCTCGGTTTCTATACTTTGACCCGTAAATGTCGGAAAAAACGCCCTCCTACGGAGCGTAGCCCTGTTATCTTCAAGCTTAACTGCTAGCTGGAAAAAGGCACCGCCTTGTGTAGGGTAATCCACGTGTGTCCCGGCGTTAAGACCAACAATATTGTACGCGACCTTATTTGTCGGATTTTGTTTAAATACCGGGCTTGTCACGTTGTAAGGTGAAAATTTGCGAGTGTTACCTCGCGGTTTTATTGTACCGCCGTCCCCGGATGTTGTCCCCGCAGGACAAATCCTCATTACATCTGTCGCGCGCATCAGATAATCCGGTTCTTCTCCCTGACGCACGTACAAGTAAGTTGTCATAAACTCATGACCCTGAACTGCCGGATTCCTATGATAAAGTCTAATCCTCGCGTACCTGGGCTTACTTCCTATACTCGTTTTCGACTTACACCCTATCCTGAAATAAATCCGTCCCGAACCTTTGACGCTTTTCCCGTCTTCCCCTTTGTATGGATTCGGGATCACTTTATAGTGTTCCGCCTCACCCGGATTATCTGTCCCCAAACCGGGGTCAAAACTCGGGGTACTACTCAACACGACCCAATCCCCTTCTTCATAATCGACAGTAGCAGTCCATTCGGCAGGCATGTTATAAGTCGTGTACTTGAATACCATATTTTGCCCGCTAATAATCCTCTCCCCGGCTTCTTGACTCCGGAAGAAGGCTCCCACGTATCCCGTTGGGCTACTTATATCCGGACTAAAATTAAAACGGTACCCGTTTTGAGTTACCGTAATATCAATCGTACGTTGCATCTGGTTGGAACCATCGGCTTCCTCCGCCAAAAGCGTTAATCTATAAGTGCCCGCCTCTTTGGTGTTGGCATTATCGTATCCGACCACGGGATCAGGGGCTGTTAAGCCTCTATTCGCATATCCATTCACCAATATATCCATATACCCGAAGCCCGTGGTTGCATCATAATAAAAGCGGGTGGGATTCGGGTTATACGGCCAGTATATAAAAGTATTCGATGTAGAGGTATTGGCAGACAAGTCATTGAAAATGTAATTCGTGTACATCTCGCTGGAACCGTCACTAACAAATCCGTAAGTCGTGCTTTTCGTGGGACCACCAGATTGAACAGTTACCACATTCTTCACCCTCACCACCGGCATATTCGAGTAGAAGGTAATCCGCACTCCGTTGTAATCGGTAATACTCGCTGCGGTTTGCGACACGTTAAGTATACGTGTTTCACCAGTCTGCCAGTTGTTACTTACATCCTGCCAGCCCTTTGCCTCGATGTTCACCTCGAGTGACTTTTTCATAGTACCCTCGAAATCGAGCCATGTATTGTAGGGCAGGTTATAATTATTATCAAGTATCCTCAGTTTGCACGAGGGACTATATTTATCATCCGGCATCTTGACGGTAAGTTCGGTAGCCTTGTTTTCGTTTGCTTCCGCGGGTTGGAAATTAGCGGGCAGCACGATTCTATCCAGTTTCCCGGACCATAATACAGTTGCATCGGTCGCCCCGTTCGTGAATCGGTTTGCCGCGTATTCTCTCGTACCTGCCAAGTTGACGGTTCCCGTGTAATTACTTTTAAACAAAGGCACCTTGTCGGGAATACCCGTCAACGTGATGCCCCGAAAGTCGTCTGCCATACTGCTAAACTCCGACTTTAACGTGACATTCAGCCTCACCGCCAACCGGTCAAGGCGCAATATCAAAAGCGAGGTTTCGGCATCAGGCGCATAAAGCCCTTCATCAGGCAGGGCACTTCTCGTGTAGCCATTGATATCCGTCAATGTCCCTTCGCCCAATTTCATCTTACCCTCGGACAGCACCGTCACCTTTTCAATCACCTGTATCATAGGTATCATCTTATTGTCGTCGAAAGCACTAGCGGGAAACGCGATCGCGTGTAAATCAACCAACTTTTTAATATTATCGAAAAACGTGGTTCCTTCCGGCTCATTGGCGATGAATACCATCGTGTAAGGCTCCGCGCTTACCTTTACCGGGTGACGAACCACGTCGACAGATGTATTGAAAATATCGTACCGGGCATTGCCAAGCGTAGGCTCGTTCGTGTCTTCAAGTATATTTCCATTCTTGTCGAATACCAGTATACGTAACGTGAAAACCTTATTATCCAAATTTTCCCCGGGCTTTTCTCCCTCGAGAGAACGCGCTCGCGACATCATGCCATCCAGCTGTATGTATATATAGGCATCATCCCGATCGGAAGAAATAAAATCGTCCTTACAGCCACATAATACACCCCCTACTCCTACCAAAAGATAAAAATATATTTTCATGCAGAATGCAACTTCCCCTACCCGCTGTACTATAAATTTATATTTGCTTATAAACATTACTTTAAACTCCACATTTCACGATACTCCATAACTCACTCCTTAATCACGCAATTTCTTCTATGCCTGATATAAAAACACCCCTCCGGCACTTACCAAGTGTCGGAGTACTAAAAAATAAAGTTAGAGTAGGTTTATATTCAATCTTTTGTCATTCAATCTGTTTGCTACAAAATGGCAGTTGTACAATATCTGTAAAACATGAATGGCAGAAAGGAGAATATTCCCCACTTGGAATAGCAAGTAAGTTCTGTCATTAACAGGTAGTTGAATTATTCAAGATACAGAACAAACCCGTTGTCCGGAAGTAAAACATTTGTAAAACAATCTAATTACCAGCACATTATGCACATCTCTAATTTTAATAAACTTTTTGATTGCTATAATCAAGAGCAAGAGAAACAAGTACAGATTATACAAATTAACAAAGGAGAAAAACGAAAGTTATTCACCACGGATAATAAAATTGTATTTTTAATGCAAGGACATCTTCGCCTTATTTTCAATGATTTTCTAAGTCGCAAAACCATGAAAGGAGAAATTCTTTTCCTGCCGGCCGGAAGAACTTATTCATATCTTGCTCTTACCGATACCAGAATGATTATTTTCCGACCGGACACGCCGATCAAATTGCGCGAGAATTTTAGAATAGAAGAACTCCTTGTTAATCGGGAAAACAAAGATGATTATCACTCTTACACGAGAAGTTTGATTGGAGTGTTAGATGCAAAGCCACAACTATGGCATTTATCGGAAGAATTAAATGCTTGTATTACAGACGGAATAAAATGCGACTGTTACTTTGATATAAAAACAAAAGAGTTATTATTGATATTGTATATTTACTATTCAAAAGAAGACTTGTATAATTTTTTTTACTCGATACTAAGTCAAGATACTGCATTTTCAGAATACATACGACTCAACTGGAACAAATTCCATTCTGTCAACGAGATGGCTAAATCAATGAACTTGACACACAAACAATTTTACAAACGATTTATTTCCATGTTCGGGCAAACACCCCAACAATGGATGAAAGAATCCCGTGCAAGCAGTATTCTTAAAGAATTAATCTTTACTTCAAAGTTAATCAAGCAAATAGCGAATGAAAACAGTTTTAGCTCAGAGCCACAATTCACTCGATTTTGTAAAAGACAACTAGGAAAAACCCCAACCCAAATCCGTAAAGAAAATATTACATCCAAAAGAAGAAATTGACAAAAGAAAGTCAAACATTGGTAAGTGTTATGTAAAAAAAACACACTACTTTTGCTACGATCAAGTGGCAAGAGAAAAACACCCCTCCGACACTTGGTAAGTGTCAGAGTTTTTATAAGCTCGTATCCATATTATATACTGATACAAAGTTAACAAAAAAAATTACAAAACTGCTATTTTCATTTTATTATTCTCATGTACCTCCCATCCACTCAAGCAGAACTTCATGTACCGTAAACTTTCTATTTGATGGATACGACAGACGCGACCACTGTTTTCCCGGAAACAGAGGAGAAGAAAATACAATCAAGAAACTCGAATACTATGACATTATGCTTCGTCATAAATTATTCGCTAATAACTAAGTCTATAGTTCGTTTGCAAAAGAGATTTTGGGATTAACGTTCTTTCAATTTGTTCGGGTACATGAGAACTGACAATATGTGCTATCAATTCACCGGTAGCATCCAACACGGAATTATCCAGCGAATCCAAATAAATAAGAGTCGTATGTTCGGAAGTATGCCCCAGACATTCACTAATAACCCTTATGGGTACATTCTCTTTCTTGGCAATAGTAGCCCAAGAATGGCGCGTCCAATGCGTACTTATCTGCTTTTTTATTCCTACCATAACACTCAATCTTTTAAGTCGGCTATTCTGTAAGCGAAGGGCAGTCTCGTATTGCAAATATGGAGGGCGCCCACTGCTCTCCTTGATTATAGGGAAAACGTAAGGAGAACCTTGTACTTCCGTAGAAAAGCTATCCAGAATCTCCTGCATCTTAGCCGTTATCTTTATTTCCATCTGCTGACCGGTTTTCTTTCGTACATAACGTATAAAACCACCCCGGATATTCTCTTTCCGGAGATAGACCATATCCACGAAACTCATGCCACGGGCATAAAAACAAAATTCGAAATAGCGTTGGGCGCGATAAAGATTTTCCGCGATTCGATACTCCTTGCTTCCCGTTTTTTTATCCGCGAGCAGATTCTCAAAATCCAGATTGTATAGCTTTTGAATTTCATCCAATGCAAGAGCCCGTTTCATCGTTTTGGTTATTCCTTTGTACACGCTTATAAAAGGACATTCTTTAGCTTTAGGGATAAGTTTATCAGCGACAGCTTTATTATAGATTGCCCGAAGGTTACGCATATAATAAGACACGGTATTAGGTAATCTACCCGTATCTTTCAAGTGTTTCTCAAAATCCCTGATCAGACAGGCATTTATCTGTCTCAATGGGATATCCTTCCCTTTATTAAATCTGACTAACCCTCTGGTAACAGTCCGGTAAGCTCTGGCTGTCCGGTATTGTCCACCCTTTTCCAGTTTATCCGCCAAGATTTCAGTAAATCCCAATACTTTACCGCCATCCGTACACTGACGATATCGGCACAAAAGGTCATCCACCGAATATCGTCCCTGCTTTTCAAGAGCAAGCAAATGATGGTTCAACATTTCTACCCCATCATGAATTTTACTTTCCAACGCTTCCAAGTACTTTACCCGATGCGAATCGCTTTCAGGATAAACGATTTGTTGAGTTTCTCTATCCCATTCTTCCGGATAAAGGCGAAATCCTTTTAACGTGAAAGTTTTTACTCGACGTTCATGAATTAGACGAACAGCCAGACTTCCCGGATGGCGACCTTCACGAACAGAAGGACGCAACACAAAATTTATGCTTGTCATACTGTTATATTATTGATATTTTATCGTAAACAATACATTCCGAAATTACCAACGGGGATAAAATCCGATAACTTCTTATATGCAAAATAAGGCATCATTCGTGTATAAAACAAATATATAGACTAACAATAACACAAAGTATAGTCCAACATTAGATTTATTCAAGTATACAATGTTTTTTTAAGCTATTTTTCATCTAAAACAAGCTATTCCTTGGAAAATTATTCATCAATTGCAACGAGAATTTCGACACAAGCATTGTAATTTCTGTCCGTTTACTCATGTTCTTTGAAGATTCACAATAGAAGTGCAATCTTCACCTCTTTCCTGATTTTCGTGCCGACCACCACCTGCAAATCGGTTTATCCCAAAAGTTCTCCGACGGTATTTATATTTTTCAAAAAGAAAACCTTAACTTTGTAAAACATCAAATGCATTAACGCCATGGGCAACAAAGACAGGTATATCCGTTTCGACTGGGCAATCAAGCGATTGCTGCGCAACAAGGCAAATTTCGGGGTGCTGGAAGGTTTTCTGACAGTGTTACTCAACAAGGAGATACACATTCTCGATATTTTGGAGAGCGAGGGAAACCAACAGAACGAAGACGACAAGTTCAACCGTGTAGACATCAAGGCTCGAGACCAAGACGACGATATTATCATTATCGAAGTACAAATCACACGGGAACTGTATTACTTGGAACGAATCCTGTACGGTGTGGCAAAAGCCATCACCGAGCACATAGAACTGGGACACATCTACTCGGAAGTAAAAAAGGTATACTCGGTCAGCATACTTTACTTCGACATCGGGAAAGGAGATGATTACCTGTATCACGGGCAAAACATCTTCACCGGGGTACACACGGGGGATTTCTTACAAGTAACGTCAAAAGAAAAAAATGCCCTGGTGCGAAGACTTCCGGCAGAAATCTTCCCCGAGTATTTTTTAATTCGGGTAAATGAATTTGATAAAGTTGCAGTAACCCCCTTGGAAGAGTGGATCGATTACCTCAAGAGCGGATACATCCGCCCGGACACGAAAGCCCCGGGATTGGAAGAAGCTCGCCGAAAACTGGTCTACTACAACATGGATGCAGCCGAACGGGAGGCTTACGATCGTCATATCGATGCCATTATGATCCAAAACGATGTATTGAATACAGCTAAACTAGAAGGACTTACCGAGGGATTTACCGAGGGACGGGCGAAAGGATTAGCGGAAGGACGCACGGAAGGATTAGCAGAAGGACGCACGGAAGGATTAGCAGAAGGAGAAATGAGAGAACGGATCAAAATGGCAGGACAAGCCCTGAAAATGGGTATGTCGGTCGAGGATATTGCAAAACTCACTGGACTCACAAGAGAAGAAATTGAAAAATTGTAATCAAAAAATGATTTACGTATTTGATTCGTTTTTGGAAACGGGTAATGCAATCAAGACTATTTTTATACTATACACTCGACGAGAGAGCTTCACGAATTAACTTATCAACATTAGTCCCTTAAAGAAAGGGGGGAAGAGTCCACCTTCCCCCCGCCGCCGTCTTGAATTGAATTGGTTGCATTTGGCGGTCGCTGTCTTGCTTGTACAACACCACTCGTACATCACCGACAATCAGATCAAAAACTATCATTACTGAATATTTTGAGCATAAAAAAAACGCACCCGCTTAATCTCACTGCTCCCCCCGGTGGAACGATCGGAACAGTTCAATTAAGACGGGTACGTATATCTAATACGTACCACGTCTCTCCAAAGATACTCGATCGTTCCACCGGGAGAGTATCTATGGTTGTAGTACATTTAAAAGTTCTAAACTCTATCGAGCGAAATCTCCATCGCTCGTGTGACAAAGATATAAATAAATTCATAAAAAGTACAACACACCTCTAAATACTTTAAATATCGAATATTTTCAGGTATTTACTCCCCTTATTTCCCCGACAAACCGGTTTTTTTCTATACTGTTAAGCGATTAAAAGGCGACAGTTGGCTGACAAATAGGCGACGTCGCCCACTATTCACCTACTCCTCGCCCACTCTTCGCCCACGTTTTAACAAACATTAATCTTATTTGGCTTGACAAAGGCTCCCGTCGGCAGTACCTTTGATTTACTTGCGAAAAAGCAAGCGGGACAGAACGGTAGGGTATTAGGTTACATTTAAAATTTAACAACCATGGTAGAAATTAAATCAGGAGCACTTCTCGGCGCCCACGGGCGTTACCAAGGGATGGTGATATTCCAAAAAGGCAAAAAAACGTACGGGAGAGCATTGCCCTCGTACGACGGAAACGCGGACTCTCCCTCGCGGAAAGTCCAAAACGCACGACTCGCGGCAGCCGTCACTCATTACCAAACGATAAAGGAAACATTTCTTTATCACGCGTGGCGCATGGAAGCTACCCGCCGAGAGGTGATCTCGGGGTACAACCTATTCCTCAAGGAAAACATCAAAGCGTACAACACGGATTACACCGTGGGAGATTTCAGACTGCTGACGCTGGTACCGGGAGCCCTTCAGGTTCCTTTCCGGATGCAGCAACAGGAAGCCCCGGCAGGCGTGCTTTCCATCACGTGGGAAGCCTCCCCGTGGGTCAGCCGCCAGAGAAACAAGGACACGTTCATGCTCGCCGTGATCTATGACGACGAACCCTTTCGCGTGGAAATTATCGAGAACACGGGCATCACCCGCCTCGACGGAACTGCAACCATTCCGCTCGCCAAAGCGGGCGCCGGAAAAGCCTACGTCTACGCCTTCTTCACGAACGAGGCAAGAGACGCCTTCACGAACAACGTGTATTTCAACGTGAAACTGGAATAACCCGTTCCCGACGAAACACGACAAAGACTCAATCATCCGGCAGTCCGCTTGCAGGACGGACTGCCGGATGACAATCACACTTTTTTTTCAAACTTAAAACATAATCTTATGGCAATATTTGATTCACATCTTTTCGATAACGCCTCGGGTTCGGTAGGTAACGTCACCATGTGCCGCTTCAGGAACCGGAACGTGGTAAAAGCTAAAATCAGCTTCAAAAGCAAGAAGCAAAGCACCGCGCAACGAGTGCAACAGGCTCGCTTCAGCATCTTGTCCGCACTGGCACGCTATTTTTGCCCGGCAGTTCAGGCCGGCTTCCCGGGAAAATCATATTCCGAAGCCCGCACCCTCTTCATCGGGATGAACCAGAAAAGCGTGGAAATCGACGAGGAAACGCTCGCCGCCACGGTACACCGGGAACGCCTCACTTTCTCCAAAGGGAACCTGACACCTCCCGCGGTGGAAGTAACCATACATCACGAGCACCGGGAAGTTCACGTGAAATGGCAACGGCAAACCCTTTCGCCCGTGGCAAAAGACGCGGATGACATCACCCTCGTTCTCTTCGACACGGCAACACAAAAATCCCGTGTTTACCCCCTAGGCAAACGGGGAACGCCCGGAGAAACGGCATTCCCGCTGCACAAGAAATTTACCCCCGGGAACACGCTCGCCTATGCTTTCGCCCACTCCTCCGTCAACGACAGGGCTTCCCGGAGTATTTTCATCGAGGTGAGGCACAAATCATAGACGCAAGACGTGGGATTTAATGCCTCCTCTCCCCCTTCCCGACGTATATCCTCGTGATAACAGGCACAGGAGGCAAGATATAAAGAACAAAGCGACAAAATAACTTTCCTCATCATTTCATGTTTTGTAACTTTCACTCTCCGAGAATTTTTCCCCGCTTCATCACCATCTGAATATTCCGCAACTCCTTGATATTATCATACGGGTTGCCGTTCAGCACGAGTAAATCCGCTTGCATTCCGGTTTCCACCGCTCCCGCTTTATCGGCGATGCCCAGCACTTCCGCGGCGACTCTCGTGACAGAAAAAATTGCTTCCATGGGATAGAAATCACATTTCTCCACGTAAAGATCAAGTTCGTCGAACAGAAAAGGAAAGGGGCGGTTCAAATCGTTGATATAGTCTGTTCCGGCGCAAATCTTCACGCCGATTTGGCGTGCCCTCTTTACAAAACGTACCGACCAATCCATACCGTTCTCCATGCACAGGAAAAGAGTCGGGTCGAAAACCAATCCTTTCGCTTTCACCGTCTGCAAGAAACGCTCCACGGACATATTCTCGTGGTCGATCTTATCGTAATATTTCTCGTAATTCTCGAATATTTTACCGCTCAACCCTTCCGAAACGCCTTCCCATTCCAACATATACGCGTGAGAGATCACCTGCACCCCGGCATCTGCCACATCCCACGGTTTAGCGGGAAACAACGTGGCGTGTCCCCATACTTGCAACCCGTGTTCCTTGGCTTTCCGCACTATCGGCAACAAAGCCTCCCGGTCGAATCCACCGTAAATCTTCACTCCCGTGCACCCCCACTCTTTTGCTTCCCGCATGACTTTATCCAAATCGTCACCGGGACGGAGGCATTGCATCCACGGGGCGAAGGGCTCTGCCCATCCTTCCACCATACTTTTCTCCCGATCGTTACCCTCGAAATAGGCGGGACCCGCCATGAAGGCTGCATAATAAATGTCCGGTCCTATATATTTCCCTTGCTCCACGCCTTCCTTTAAATCTTTTAACACACGGGCATCCCCGGCAGCATCCCGGATAGAAGTTATACCGTGACGCAAAAAATATTCCAGATGCTTTGCCCGGTCTGCCTGTGTTTCCTTGGG
>QWCH01003856.1_pt1 | contig 27605 bp, 21 predicted proteins | sample 1972671 | NCBI WGS metagenome assembly QWCH01 (sample SAMN09866713, study PRJNA288562) | Human gut metagenome isolate term3_stool, whole genome shotgun sequencing... | isolation source: gut | host: Homo sapiens | place: USA: California
TGTGAAGCGTTTTGACGGTTACCAACATCTTGTCGTAATGTTGTTCGGCATCCTCAAACACTTTGATTCTCTGCGCGAACTTGAGATAGGCATGAAGGCGGAGGCTCACAAGCTCGCACACCTCGGAACGAACTATCTAGTTCGTCGCAGTACGCTTGCAGAAGCCAATATACGCCGTCCTCAGGAGTTCTTTGCAAGTGTCTATGCATATCTACTGGAGAAGTATGCCAAGTTTTTAGCGGACAGCCGCCCTGCCAAGAGTTATAAGGGGCAGACGCACGAGCCTAAAGACTGGGAGAAGCTGCTTTACATGATGGATTCCACCACAATAACGCTCTTCGACAACATACTCAAAGGGGTTGGGCGGCATCCGAAATCAGGCAAGAAGAAAGGCGGCATGAAAGTGCATACGGTTATGAAGTATCATGTCGGCGTGCCGATGGTGGTGCAGCTCACATCCGCCGCTAAACACGACCATTACCTGCTAAAAGAGGTGCATCTGCCAAAAGACTCCACTTTGGCAATGGATCGTGGTTATGTCGACATAGCACAATTCCAACGTCTTACAGAAGAAGGCGTTTGTTACGTGACAAAAATGAAGAAAAACCTTAAGTATGAGGTACTTGAATCTGTTATGTACGTCAATACAGAGGGACTTGTGGCACATATTGACCAAAAAGTACGTTTTACAAGAGGGGAACTCATCCATGAGGCACGAAGGGTGGAGATATTTTATGCGAACAAGAAACCAGTTGTGCTATTGACCAACAACTTTGACTTCACGGTTGAGGACATTGCTGAAATTTACCGCTTAAGATGGGCTATCGAGTCGTTATACAAACAACTTAAACAGAACTTCCCGCTTCATTTCTTCTATGGGGACAGCGTCAACGCCATACAAATACAGACATGGGTTGTTCTGATAGCCAATCTGCTGATAACGGTTTTGTCGAGAAGCATCAAGAGGCATTGTGCATTTTCGCAAGTTGTTACCATGGTACGGCTTATGCTTATGTACTACGTCGATTTTATCGCATTTATGGAAAATCCCGAAAAAACTTGGAATGATTCTTTTAAAAATCACATTGATAATCAGATGATTATTACAATAACTCCCAATCTGAAGTATTACCCATTGTTTATTCGTATATTAGTCGATCAGGAAGAACCATACAATTCTTTTTCCAACGAAACCACATTTTCTTCTTATCAATCTTTATTGCAATGTAATCTCCCCTTACATCTATAATATGGCGTATCATTTCCTTTTTTATTTTTATTTTGTCTTTTCCATGATACACTATATCGTTAACCTTTAATAAGATATCTAAAGATAAAAGATATTCTTTCATTGACAGTATGGAAAAGGGAGCATTAGTACTTAATTTTTTCCATTGTTCGCCAACTCTTACAAGAACTTTATCATCGTGCAACAACTTGCAAAAGAAAACATAAATCATTACGTTTGGATAGTATGAAACTACATCGCCTTTTGCTATTCTCGAACATGTTGGCTCATTACCCTCTCTTGATTTCAAACTATCAAAATAAGTCCCATCTAAATTAAAAAACGTGTATACACTATCAGAGGATACATATTGTCCATTATGTAAATATAAAATGGCAACAAATTCCTCATCTCCCTTGATAAACAAGGGAGATGATAGGAATAAACAAAGAATAAGTAAGAATTGTCTCATTTTTGTATTCGTTTTCCAATAACAATAACCTCTGGCAGAGCATTTATATACTCTATCATTTTTAGTTTAGGACTAAACCCTTGTAAATGAAGATGATTTGAATGATTACTTTTTATGCCTCGCTCCTTTGCAGAAGAAGTATGAGGTAACAACTTTCCATTATATCTCTCCGAAATCATAACTTTCCAACCGAATTTATATAATCATAGAGTCAACCAGCAAGTGCAAAATTAGTCAATCCTTTTATAAAACTCTTGTTTGGTGTTGAAAACTTGAGTTTTTTACTTCCAATCTGGAGTGCAAAGTGCCGAAGCGTTCTCGTATATTCATTTTTCATTGTTTTGAGTTACAAAAATAGCAAAAGGCAGAGAATCTTTCCCTGCATTTATGCTTAATCTTTTAAAAATCACATTGATAATCAGATGGTTATTATAATAACTCCTGATTGAAACATTACCCTAACATTGAAATGTGATTTAGATGCATCCCCTCCATATTGTCTATGTCCAATGGAATGTTCCTGTATAATCGCTTCTCCATGACACCCACTTCATTGGGATTATAGGATACGAAAAGCCCAACTTCATCACCATCAACTGCTTCCACAACCGTGTCAGAGACGAGTTAAACAACGTGTTCACCCAATTGATGGTGCTACTTGCTGATCGAAGCTTAGTGCCCCTTGACGTGGAATACATCGATGGGGCAAAGATAGAGGCTAAGGCAAAGTCGCTGCTTTCACCATGTTGTAGTATTTTACTCTCATCAATCATAAGCCTATCGGACAGTTAAATACGCTTTAATTTGACCAACGAATTTTTATTTACTGATATTAGCCCTCTTCTACGTAAAATTTACTTTCTTTACTCAAAGCTAAACTATCTTCAACTATAAAATCCCTTATTATTATCGGAATCAATTCTGATTGATCCTTTAAAAAAAACTCATCATCATAGTCATATACAACCATGTGTAGTTTCCCTTTTTCCATATAGCAGTTATTGATGTTTTTAGATAAGCTTACAAATTCATCAACAACTCTACCATCATTATTTAAAACAATCCAATGGTAAAAATTTGTATCTAGTCCTGTTGGATTTTTTGTAACAGATAATAAAAAATAATAACCATTTTCACAGATAAAGACGTCGGGAGGATATTCCATATTTTCTGCCCAATTGGATAGTTTGATTGATTTTTTGATGCTCCTACTTATGTTAAACTTTCGATAATTTTTTAATGCTGATGTCTTGTTCTTTGAAAACGTAGCCAAGGAGGAGAATCTCATACTTGCATGTTTAGTTGTAGTATGAACTTCGTTGATACTTATGCCTCTACACTTTGTCTTAAAGGAACAAGAAGTTTCTATAAGACAAATGAATAGAAATGTTAGTAAATAATTTACCAGTATTTTCATTTTTTTTCTTCCTCCTGACCAATGGTTACTATGATTTTCTTTCATCCATTTATTGGATAAACGCATAAAGGTTGTGCCACCATAGGCGGCTGTAGATTCATACATAAAAATAATAGGATTATTATTAACAAAGCAATAAGTAGATAATATAGGATAATCTTCTTCCTTGGGATCGACACTCATCCACAAACTCAACCTTGGCTCATAGTACCTCGCACCATAGTAGTACATACCTGTCTCCTCATCCAGCTCTTTGACGTTGAGTTCTACTCTACGATTGGCTGCACTCGGCATAGAACAAGCAAGCTTGCCTCTGCGCTCGTTGGCACAATCGTTGAATCGAAAAGACGTGCTCCATGTGTTATTGCAGTTGGCTTTCCCTGCGGTCGCCGATTTCCGCGTAAGCTCCAATTCATCAATGAACACCTCGCCATACGGTACATATTCAATGTGCTGCGATACTTCGCCATCAAGGTTGGTGATGTAGCTACTGCTGCCCAAATGGTCGGGGTGGTAGTAGAACTGCATCTTCTTATAGTCGTCATTCGGCTTGAAGTTACCATTTGCAGCCCTTGTGCGTGCCATTGCCCTTGCCTTTGCTGCCTCCGGTGTGCCGTCGTTGCAGCAGAATTGGTGTGCCAATGAGTGGAAAGTGAGCTTGCTCTATCTTTTCCGAGTGCAGCCGACAATTTCCTTTGGACAAACTTAACCGTTTACGTAGTCGTCATTGTCCTGACCGTTGTATGGGATGTCAAAGGTACGATAATTTTCCTTGATCGCCTGCAACTGCTCACTATATTTTTTCTTATAGTCCACCGTCAATGGGTTGTTTGTTGTCAAAAACATTCATGTTCTTTTGTATCAACCACAAATTGAACCAATTAAACTAATCCAACTGTCACCCCTTCAAGCTATCTAAATGACTTAACCGGACTATCTACATGGGTTAACCCTGCTATCTACATGACTTAAGGGTGCTAACCCATGTTTACAACGGCATTATTGTAATGGGATAACAGCCCAAAATGCAGGCTTTATCTGAAAAATGGTTGTTTGTTTTTCATGCGGTTGAAATCCATGATGTGCTTTCCCCCACCATATTTAGCAACAAGGATGGAGCGGTGAGCCCCATCCTTGTGTGATTTATAAACAGCAGCAAACGTTATTTGCGCGGTGCATCCTTCATCACGACTTCGTAAATCTCGGCATCGCCCTCGATAACTACTCGTGCGGTGCGAGACATGAGAGTGAAGGGATAGAAGTTGGTGGTTACCTGTTCGGTGTGGATACATTTCCCACGTTTGTCGAACTGGCTCACCTTTACTCCGCCGTTTGCAGGCAAGCGCATCAGCAGCGCATATTGCGAAACACCCGGTTTGATATCGAACAACAGACGACCCGAAAGGTGGAATGCGGTTGTGGGTTGCTCATCAAATGCCCGCAGGGCAGCCTCAGTTTGCGAACCAGCATCTACCTTAAAACCTAAATATTGCTGACGAACAGGATTGACCTCAAACAAACGGACAGCAGTCCAATTCTTTTTCTCAGAAGGCAGTTTGCGCAAGCGCACATAGCGCGCCATCACTTCAGCCCCCTCCCACTGCACATCGTAGACGCCTTTCAGCTCTTTCAACAGTGGTTGCCAGTTGTTGCCGTCGGCAGAATATTCCAAAGTGGCATGGTCGAAGTAATCCACATCGTCCACCGAGTTGCGTCCCTGAAGAATATGCACCTCACGGACAGGCTTCACACATCCCAAGTCTACCCCTATCCACTCGCCTGTTCGCTGCGATGCGGTAGAGGTATAATAAGAGGTGGTATCCGTATCAAACATCAATTGCGAGAGGGTGGTCTTGAGGTTGGGATAAGAGCCCACGGCACGATATACGAACGGCTTGCGCCCAGATATCTGTTGATAAAACGCTTCACTCAAGTCTTGCATCGCCACCTCATAGAATGGTTGCAACTTCATGGTTCCCGAGCGATGCGCTTCGTAAGCCTTGCGCTCGTTGAGCGTCATAATGTTTTGCACGTAACCCGTCCAGAAATCGGTTAAATCACCCTCCTTGTACTGTTTCATCAAATCAATCGTGCGCTTTCCTCGTGTGCCTAAGCGTCCAAACTCCACCAGCCAAGGTTGCAACTCCTTTAGCAAGGCAGGGTTGTCGTTGGCTTGCTGCATTTGTGCAGGCACTTTCTCGATGCGGTCGAACTCCTGATACAACGCCTCGAGCTGTTGGGGCGTATAGTTGTTGAAGCGGAATATCTCCGTCTCCCACGACTCATCCCTACGGTAACCCGTCTCCGTATCTGCCGAATGAATGGCAAAGGTGCGATAAGCCTCGTGCGAGCGAGGAGCAACCACCTGCAAACCACGTTCCCAACTATCTATGGCATTGTACGCCTTTGGGTTCCATGTATAATCTGCCACACTATAGAGCGACAGCTTGGACGCTTCGGCATGTTCCATAGGATTGCTCACCAGTCCGCACATCTCGTTGGGTGTCACCGTGGTATCGAGTCCATAAACAGGCCCCTGAAGTACGATGTGGCGCACATAGTCGGTCACCGCATAGTTCCACCAGAAGAAGGCAGGACGCTGAATGCGCTGATTCACCCAGTCTAACGTTTCGTGGGTGACATCACTGCACACCACATCACCCGTCCAAAACACTTTCACAGAGGGGTCCAACGCTCTACCGTAAATGCTCAAAGCACCCTGCGGTGAGGGGTTTGCCCACAGCTTGGAATAATCTGTAGGACAGACGATGAGGGGCGACACATCCTTCTTTTGCTGTACAAATTCATGCGTCAAGCGGTTCAGCAGTTCTACCTGCTTCATCGGGTTGGTTCCCTCTCCATCGATGTCATCGAAGAAGATAGCAAACGAGCGCACACCGAGCTCGTACATCATCTCGAACTTACGCACCAAGTTTTGATAATCTTCCTCATTCCAATGAATATCCTTTCCGGGGTGGATAGCCCACACAAAGTCGACACGATTGCGCTGCGCTGCCATCACCAAATCATGAATCTGCTCACGCTCCTTCTCTGGATAAGGCTTGCGCCAGTTGGGTGCGCTGTGATAGGGGTCGTCCTTGGGACCATAGAGATAGGTGTTCATCTTATATTTTCCATAGAAATCGAGGAGCGACAAGCGCGCCTTGTGCGACCATGGAGTGCCATAAAAGCCCTCCACTACTCCTCGATAAGGGAAGGTAGGATAATCGACAACAGAGAGACATGGCAGCGTTTTACCGCCTTGTGCAGCAGGACTTTCCATGAGTTGCTTCAAGGTTTGTACGGCATAAAACACCCCTTTGTCATCACGCCCTGTGATACGAATGCCTTTGGCATCGATTTGCAGGGCATAAGCACCCTCTACATTGGGCAAATTGTTCTTTTTCGAGGCATAACTCACGGTGAGGTTGACGCCTTTGCGTTGCAGGTTAAGGAAGTTGAGATCCTGCGCCAGCACGTGTTTCTTGTCCTTCGTCTTATCCTTCAGGCGCACGCCAGCAGTGACATCGAGTGCAGCCTGCCCCCCGACATTCATTTCTATTTTCTGCGGAGTGGGATTGATGACAATGCCCTGATGATTTACTTTGTGTCCAGGTACTTTCAAGATGTTTTGCGACTCTTTGCGCTGCGAGCTGAGATCGAACCCAGTATCTTGCGCCATGCCAGTGCTTAGGGACAAGACAGCCGTTACAGCTGCCAGCGAAATTTTATAGATTTGTTTCATATTGATGTGATTGTATTTTTGTTGAACATGGGCGACATAAGAAGGAAGTGGCGAATCATCTCGCCACTTATTCAGCGTCTAATGGTAAATGTGAACTTTGTTTGATGTTGCTTGTGGTGATATCTTAGAATCGAAAGGAAGCCGAAAGAAGAACCAACCGTATTTCTATGTGTTTGAAATCACACCCACAACAGTTATCGTTTGCATTCCCTTTACTTCACCACCACCTTTTTGCCGTCTACGATGTATATTCCAGCAGGGAGTTGATGCAGCTTGTCGGTCTGTATGCGTTGTCCTTTGAGGTTGTAAATGCCCGTTTTCCGATTGGCTTTCGCAGCAACCGTTTGTTGAATGCTGCTATGAACATCCACCTGAACATTAGGATTTTCTACCAACAACCAGCGCGACCCGCTGTCGTCAGAAGTCCACACGTTAATGGGACTGTCTGTCAATTGCGGAGCCGCACAAAAGAATTGCTGTGCATTGTAGCCTGTGTTAAAGGCAAATCCGCCATTCGATAGTTCTGTAACGTTAATGGGCAATGCCTCGTCGACGAAAGTACAAGGACCTGTACCACTTTGGTTTGACGGAGTGCGGGCATACTGCCTTGCGCCAATGTTATACAACATCCACTGTCCTTGGTCGTTCTTCATGAGCTGCCATGCACCGAAAGGCGACGATGGGTTATAGGGTTGCGCAAAGTCACCGTTTGCCAAACTGTGTCCAGCATCACCCACCATGCCTTGCACCCACACATTTGTCTGTCCTTCTTTCTTTACAGCGTAGGTAGTAAAATGCTCGTTATAGAGCGCATACGCCTTGTTTGGGTCTACCTCTGCCAACGTCGTGACCTGCTTACCCAAAGGCAATATCATGCGCTCAACAACAACCAGCGAAGTAAGCAGGTCGTTCAGAAAAGGGACATCAGCATTGTTAAAAGCATTGGCTTGCGTGTTGAGTGTCCAAAAGCCCAACGCCTCTTGCTGGTTGTCAGTGCGATTGCCTCGCTTGGAGCAGATGTAAAACTTGCCAAAGCGGTCGAGTGCTTCCGTACTCTCTACCTTACCACTTGCGGTAGCCTTTTGCAAATCCATTCCGTTGTCCGCTTCATCAAGTTGATTGGTCACCCCACCAACGTGATAACCTGTGAGGTCTTGAGGAGCAGGCAACTGAGTGGGATAACACAGAAACTTACCGTCCATGGTTTCAAACGCCACCTTGCCTTTGGCGAGTACGTGCGCCTTGAAAGCTGCCGAACGTTCGGGAGCTTGTCCTTCTGTGATAGGTTTTGCGGAGAGCTTGCCATCTGCATAATCCACCATATAAGTCTTTCCATCCTTGCCCACAAACTTCACGACGTACAGCAGTCCATTTTGGGGCTTCTCCACATTGGTTTCTTCCACAAATTGCTGCACGGCTTGCTCTAATTGTGCCTTATTGTAGTTGGCAGGCGCATCGTATATCTTGGCGAGTAGTTCACTACTCTCGGCATCAGCCAAAGGGAAACCTACCCCCTTGTGACCGAGCAGCTGTGTTACTTTTGTCAAGTCTGAATACTGAATGGCGTTGGCATCCTCCGTGGGACGTTTCACTGTGGCGTCGTAGCTAAATGCGCCGTCGGTGATTTCTTCAAGCGTCAAAGCCTTGTACACGTTGGTATAATCGGCACCGTAGGTAGACTCTTCATAGAAGAATCCCACCTTGTTGTCCTTTTGCCACACCATGGTGCTATAAGCCGAACCTATTTGTGATATTTGTTTCTTTCCTGTCCAATTGCTTGCAAACGCTTTTGGCGTGAAATAATCGTTCAAGCTCTCTAATGCCTTGAAGTAGATGCCCACATTGGCACGGTTCGGACCAAAGGGAACACTTTGCAGTGCCAAGAACATTTGCTTGCCATCGCTGTTGCGCTTCACGGGAAGTATCATGATTTCGCCATTGCACGAATTACTTTGTGCTGCCGTTCCGTGGTTGTTCGCATCCGACTTAGCCACCTCGCCCCACGAACCTTCGCCCGTCTCATTGTTAGTATAGGTATAGATATTGAACAGTCGTCCCCCATTGGCGCGGCTCGACAGCAACACTCTACCGTCGGGCAATTCTTCGCACTTAGGCTCATCACCTCCGGGAGCAGGACGTGCATCCTTTCCTCCCAATACTTTCCAAGTTGCTCCGAAGTCATCAGAATACAGCACGCGGTTGCCACCGTCACGGGCACAAACAGGCATATACACACGGTAGTGCGTTCCATACTTCACGATACTGCTCTGGCATAGCTTCCCCGAACCAGCAAACATACTTTTCACTGCACCGTCTTTACTTCCGTCAAAGAGTCCATAAACGGCAGCGGTAACATCGGTATAATTGCTCCACGTCTCACCTCCATCGGTACTCAGAAAACGTACCATGGGCAGCGGATTCCCTTTTTGGTAGTTCGCTGTTTGGTAGGGAACATGCCCTGCCACGCACATCATCAGCACCTCATTGCTTTCGCGGTCGGCAACTACGGCAGCATCGCCAAAGCCATAATCGAGTCCGCTGCCCGTTCCTTTGCCATCGGCAATGGTACGTGCAACGGTCCAAGTAGCACCGTGGTCGGTAGAGGTTCGCAATTGAATATCTACTTCGCCATAACCAATGTCAGAGCCACCCGGGCGATAATCAGAGAAAGCCAGTAACTTACCGTCTTTCACGCAAGCCAAGGCTGGTATGCGGTAAGGATGTTGGTTGGGACGAGTGATATAGAGTGGATGAAAATTCGCTGGAGCAGCAGCCTTTGCCACGGTTACCAGCACGTTCTTCAATAGTGCAAAACCTGCGGCAGTTTGTGTCGCATGCTTTACATTGAACGTTGCAGTAGCGGCGTGAATGTCTGTCACCTGCACGGCTTGCCACTGTGTAGGGTCATCCGACGACAATTCGGTAGCACCTTGCGGCGTCACCACAATCTTCTGTCCTGCTTTCTCGGACGAGAAAGAGAATTCGTAACTCACGATTTCGTAACCAGGAATAACTGCTAAGGTGTAATCAGCACTGAACTTCACCGAGCCGTTTCCTGTAAAAAGCTTTATCTCGTTCCCGTCGTAGTACGCCATGTTGTTGGCAGCACAAGTCAGGGTGAGCATGGGATCAACGTCGTTACTGGTCCATTGCGCAGCCCATGTTTTGGCAGGATTGGACTTGGTCCATGTACCAGTTGATTTCTGAATGCGGATTACCTTGTCCGCTGCATGTGCAGCACTCCACCCCAAAGAAAGGAGCAGTGCAAAGGTCCATAATAATCGTAGCGATTTTAGATTCATAGATAATAGCGTCTTTTAATGTGTAAATAAATAATAATTCGATTGTTTCGTTTACAAAAATACTAAAATTATTTGAAATAATGGTACAAAATGTCGAATTATTCAGAAAGAGGAAAGATAATAAGAAACAATTCTCTGTTTATTAGATAATTTGCTTACTTTTGCACATTAGTTATGATAAACGTACAAACACTTATCCAACTCAAAGCCTTTGCTCGCATTGACGGTCTTTGGCTTGCGCTGCTGTGGACCTCCAGTTTTGCCTGTTTGATGTATCCACCGCTGAATATCTTGGGCAACCTGCTCCTCTTGATGACGCCAGTGCTGATGACGTGGCGTGTCATCAAGTTTCGCAACTATGCGCTCGACGGTAGTATCTCTTATCGGCGCGCCTTTGCCTACGGCTGTTACATGACATTTTATGCCTCGCTGATATTTGCCATGGTGCAGTGTCTGTATTTCCAGTTCTTGGACAACGGCCACTTTGTGCAGCTACTCAACCAGTCGGTAGAAGAGCTGAAAGCGATAGATACGAGAAACACCGACTACTGGAGTAACCTCCAGCAATCCATTGAAATGATGCGAAGCGTTTCGCCCATTGAACTGGCATTTATGTTCATGATGCAAAACCTTTTCATTGGAACATTGACCAGCACCATTGTGGCGATTTTTGGCAAAAAGAAGAAATAAACACCTCACGACTTCGCCCTACCGATACACCGTCCTCTACCCTCCTCCTATGCAGATGAGGAGAGGCGGACAAAAGAGTGAGGGCTACGTTGTGAATGATGAATAGAATAGTATGGACATATCTGTAGTAATTCCCTTGTACAACGAGGAAGAATCGTTGCCCGAACTCTTCTCATGGATAGAGCGGGTGATGCAAGCAAACGCTTATTCGTTTGAAGTAATTTTTGTAAACGACGGCTCTACCGACCATTCATGGGAGGTCATCCAACGACTCAGTAAGCAGTCGGAAGCTGTGCGAGGTATCTGTTTTAGGCGTAACTACGGCAAGAGTCCAGCCCTGTACTGTGGATTTAAGGAAGCACAGGGCAAGGTGGTGATTACCATGGATGCCGATTTGCAAGATTCGCCCGAAGAGATTCCAGCACTCTATCGCATGATTACGAAAGAGGGCTACGACCTTGTGTCGGGCTATAAACAGAAACGATACGACCCACTGAGCAAAACACTTCCTACCAAACTCTTCAACGCTACGGCGCGCAAAATTAGTGGCATCAGCAACCTTCACGACTTCAACTGCGGACTGAAAGCCTATCGGCAAGAAGTGGTGAAGAACATCGAGGTGTATGGCGAGATGCACCGCTACATCCCTTACTTGGCGAAAGAGGCAGGATTCTGCAAGATTGGCGAAAAGGTAGTGCAGCATCAAGCACGCAAATACGGCTCCTCTAAGTTTGGACTCAACCGCTTCTTCAACGGTTATTTAGACCTCATCACACTGTGGTTCTTGTCCAACTTCGGTAAAAAGCCCATGCATGTCTTTGGATTTTTAGGCTCCCTGATGTTTTTAGTTGGGCTCATTGCTGTGATGATATTAGGAGCAGAAAAGCTCTACGCTCTTTCCAACGGCATCCCCATGCGCTTGATTACCGATTCGCCTTACTTCTACATCGCCCTCACCACGATGCTCATCGGCACCCAACTGTTCTTGGCTGGGTTTGTGGGCGACTTGATCAGTAGGTCAAATCCAACTCGAAACGATTACCAAATAGAAAAAACCATTCGATGCGAAGAATAATCTTTTTGCTGTCTGTCGCCTTGGGCTTCACCGCATGCTCGTCTATCGATTGCCCTTTGAACAACACCGTGATGACATCGTACAAGCTCATGGGTTCACAACCGAAGTTGGAAGACACGCTGACCATCATTGCCGTGCGTAGCATGGGGACGGACACAGTGTTACTAAATCGGGCAGTGGGCATCGACAGCTTTATCTTGCCCATCAGTTATGCACAGCCAGAGGATGTGTTTTTCTTCAAAATTGCGAACAAGGACGGGCAAGTGTTTCGTGACACGCTGCGCATAGCTAAAGACGACCAGCCGCATTTTGAATCGATTGACTGTCCGCCTGCCATGTTCCACCGCCTCAAATCGGTGACGTGTACCCATCAAACGCTCGACTCGGTAGTCATTAACAACGAAAACGTGAATTACGATGCAACGAACCCACACCTATACCTCTATTTCAAAAAATATCTGTATTAGTGTGCTGCTCCTATTGAGCACAACAGTACAGGCGCAAATACCGAAGAAGATATTTGAGCAACCCAAAGACTCGACACGCTTTCTACGACATGTGGCAGTATCTGCCGACTTGGTGGGACCGCTCCAACTGCTGCTCTCCGACTATGGACAATACGAAGCTGCCGCTCGAGTGAGCTTGCGCAACAAATATTTTCCTGTCGTGGAATTGGGTTACGGACAAGCCGACAGCGAGGATGTCACAACCCACTTGCACTACACTTGCAAAGCGCCGTATGGTCGTATCGGTTTAGATGTGAACATGCTGAAGAACAAAGACGACGACTATCGGCTGTACGTGGGGGCACGCTATGGCTACACTTCTTTCAAATATACAGTGAATCACCCCGGCATTACCGACCCCCTGTATGGCACCCAGCTCCCCTTCAATCTGAACGATATTAGCAACCAATACCACTGGTTGGAAGCTGTGATGGGCGTGGATGTGAAGCTTTGGGGACCTCTTCGCATGGGCTGGAGCGTGAGATACAAACACCGCATTGCCAGTAGTGCCAACACTGAGGCAGGCAACCCTTGGTACGTGCCAGGCTTTGGCAAACCCAAAGCAACGCCCATAGGTGGGACATTCCTCGTTACGGTGGAAATTTAGCAGGCGGAGTGAACCCAGAAGGATGAAGAATGGGATGCTCTACCTGACGTATGGGGTGAGAGGAAGCGTGCGAACAAATGAAAAAATCAAGGCTGGAACTAAAAATAATTGAATGATGAAAATAACAAAATCGTCTATATTTCGGATTGTTTTTCTTCTTTTCTTAATCGTTGGCTCAATTTACATTATTCGCCAACAAAACACCATGCCGTACCAACACAATACGGGGCAAATATTTGGTACAACGTATCACATTACTTATCAGTCGAACAAGGACTTACACCGAGAGATTCTACAACGACTTCAGTTGGTAGATCAAACGTTTTCTACCTTCAATGACGAGTCGATTATTTCCAAAATCAATCGCAACAAACCTGTTAAGCTCAACCAAATGTTCATCGAAGTTTTCGACTTGGCGAAGACGGTTTCTAAAGATACGCACGGTGCTTTCGACATCACTGTTGCCCCATTGGTCAATGTATGGGGCTTCGGATTTAAGTCGGGCACGCCTCCCACAAAGGCGGTGATAGACAGTTTGCGCCACCTGACTGGCTACGAGAAAGTAAAACTCATCGGAAGTAAGGTGCGCAAGCAAGACCCACGCATCATGCTCGACTGCTCGGCGATTGCCAAAGGGTACGGAAGTGATGTGGTGGCGCAATACTTGCGTTCGCGAGATGTCGAGAACTTCATGATAGAAATCGGGGGCGAGATAGTGGTGCAGGGCAACAGCGACAAACGGTTGCCGTGGAAGATTGGCGTCACCAAGCCCACGGACGACTCCACTCAGGTGAACAACGAACTGCAAACGGTGCTCAATGTGACGAACACTGCCATGGCTACGAGCGGAAATTACCGTCGATTCTATTATAAGAATGGGAAGAAATATGCCCATACCATCGACCCAAAGACAGGCTATCCAGTACAGCACAACATCCTCTCTGCCACCGTTTTGGCGAATACTTGTGCCAAAGCCGATGCTTATGCCACATCGTTTATGGTGTTAGGATTAGAAAAAACGCAACAGGTGTTGCAACATCATCCCGACCTCATGGTGTATCTGATATATGCCGACGGACAGGGGAAAAACAAGGTGTGGTATTCTCCTTCATTGAAGAAAGCCATTCAAGGCGCAGAGAACCCGTCTGACAAGAAATAAGGAAAGCACTAAAGCTCCTCTCTTGGGCACACTGTACACGCATCCTTTTACCGCACACCCTAAGATATCATCCTCATGGCTCACCGCACAAGCACATCTAACACTCCCCTCCCCTTGGACTATCACACAGACGATGCGGAAGCATTTCATCTTCTGTCGCTGCCACTGTTTCAAGGTCTCAGTCAGTCGGACTTGCTGCGCATTGCCGAAACCACACCGCTGTCCTTTGCACAGCACCCACAAGGCGAATGTATTGCAAAGGAGAGTGAAGCCTGTCGACAGCTAACAGTGCTCTTCAAAGGCAGTGTCGAGGTGATGGCAGAGGCAGATGACCATGGCTATTCGCTTACAGAAACCTTGAAAGCCCCCCTTGTCATCGAGCCAGAACATCTCTTTGGTTTGCACCAACACTATCGTCGAACCTATACTACAGCAGAAGCATGCAACACTCTGTCTATCAGTAAGCAGCACGTCATTACCCTTACCCAAGACTTCATGGTGTTCAGGCTCAATCTCCTCAACATCATTTGTACGCAGAGTCAGCGTTTACAGCGACAGCCATGGCATCCACAACCTACTGACCTCCGGCAACGCATCATCCACTTCTTCAAAGACCGCTCGCTGCGACCCGCGGGAGAAAAGGTTTTCAAAATCAAGATGGTGAGACTTGCCACCGAACTCAACGCCAGTCGTTTAGATATATCCATTGCTTTGAACGCCATGCAAACCGACGGTCTGATAAAACTTACCAGAGGGTACATCACGGTGCCGGCACTGGAGCGACTCACCTAACGGACAAAATATAAATCAATCATACATGAACCTGAAAAGACTATCTATCCTATGCTGGGCTTTGTTGCTGTTTTTCACACAAGCCTTACCCCAGACAACACACCACAAGAAAGAACGCACCGTAAGCATCTACGGCCGTGTGGTCGACTCATTCACCCATCTCTGCGTGCTTGATGCCAAGATTACCATCATGACTTCCGACAGCGTGATGGTGGACACCTGCCGAACTGTCACATGGAATGAAGAAGCTATACACCCCGATGCCTACTTCTACCTACGAGAGAAGTTGAGCGAAGACACCTACATCTTCAAGATAGAGCACCCCGATTACCAAACTACGTACATCAACCACGAACTACTTTTCAAAGGTAGACAGAGCAGCATAGCCCTGGATGACATGCCTATTCAGCGCAAACGCATGGAAGACAAAGAGCATACGCTGGACGAAGTGGTAGTGAAAAGCACCAAAATCAAGATGGTGATGAAAGGCGACACCTTGGTCTTCAACGCCGAAGCCTTTAACCTTCCCCAGGGAAGCATGCTCGACGCACTGATCAGGCAGCTGCCGGGAGCCACGCTCAACAGCCATGGAGAGATTTTCATCAATGGGCGAAAATTAGATTATCTGACGCTCAACGGAAAAGATTTCTTCAAGAAAGACAACAAAACACTGATAGAAAACCTACCCAGCTACACCGTGAAAGACTTGCAGGTGTTTGAGAAACTTCATTGCCAACACCGACATAGCCGGAGGTACCAACAGCCGATACGCCACAAAGCTCTTCAGTTTGTATTTCAACCCACGGCTACAGATGTCTGTCTTCGCCAACCTCAACAACGTGAACGAAGACCGCAAGCCCGGCGAGAAAGGCGACTGGGACCCAACCAAGATGCCCTACGGACAGGTAACACAGAAGACAGTGGGGCTGAACCTCGCAACCAGCAACGATAAAAACACGATTACGGACAACGTGTGGACCAGTGTTTCCTGGCAAAACAGCCACAATGTGACCCAAACAGCCACCGAATCGTTCCTCAACACGGGCAACAACAGCTATTCAAGAAGCGTGTCAGAGAGCAGCTCGAAAAACTTCGAGACCCAGCTCGAACACCAATTTCAGATGAATAAACCCTTCTGGCTACGTGTTGAGAACAGTCTCACTTACCGCAAAAGTGACAACTGGAGCAACCTACGTGCTGGCTCCTTCAAACAAGACCCGGCGCCCTGGGGCGACACCCAAGCCGTTCTTGACACCTTGTTCACCACGCCATGGAGTCGGCGAGTGCAAGATGCAGTCCTCAACAGACAGCAAAATCAAAGTCTTGGAGAAGGTTATTCGTTCCAGACATCCAATCGCCTATATGGTTCCTACCTTTTGAAATCGGGAGACAACATCTTCTTCCAAGGTTCTTTCAGCTATGACAACACCAAACGAACGGCATTCGAACAATATCGATTAGAATATCTCCAGAGTGCGACAGCCAAAGATCAACGCGACAGATACGATGACACGCCCTCGCACAGCTACGAGTATTACGCATCCGTAAACTATAGATACCAACTTCCAAGTGGCTGGACTTTCCTTCCAGAATTCTCTTTCAACCAACAAATGAAATACACCAACAACTCAAAATACAGACTGGACCGACTGCAAGAGTGGCAACAGCAAGCACACGAATTGGGGACCCTGCCCTCGTCACGCGACGCTCTAAGGCGGGCAATGGACTCCAACAACAGTTACCAAGGATATTTGAAGACACAGACACAGGAATTGTCTTTGAACATCAACTACCTTAAAGAAAGTGGCAAGAACTCATTCGATATTGGTCTCTACATCCCCGTTCAACACGAAAAACAACGTTTAGACTACAGGAGTACGGCTCTCAACACCAACATCAGTCAACAGACATGGAAGACATCATATAACCTGAACATGGGCGCCACCTACAATCAATACAGCATCTGGGCTTATGGCCACATGAGAATCCACATGCCTGACCTGTATTCGAAAATCGACAGGCGCGACGACTCCAACCCCTTGGCGATCTCGTTGGGCAACCCAAACCTCAAAAACACCACGACCTACTTTACCATGATTCACATTGTGGACCAACACAACAGGCGATACAAGTGGCCAACTTTGGATTTTACACTCAATGTGGAACAAAACGCCATTGCCAACGGCTTCACCTTCAACCCTACAACGGGCGTTTACACCTACAAACCGCAGAATGTGAAAGGTAATTGGGCTGGAACGGCAGGCATCTATTACAACTGCCCGTTAGACAGTGCCAAATACTTCACACTGGAAAATAAATTGAACTACAGCTACAATCGCAACGTAGACCTCACGGCTGTGGAAGGACATACCGAGAGCGTACTGAGCAAAGTGAACAACCACTGGACGCGAAACGAACTCTCGCTGAACTACCAAAAAGAAGGTGCCACCTGCAGTTTGGTAGGCGCTTTGGGCTGGCGCAACGTCAACAGCAGACGGGAGAACTTCCACACCATCAACGCTTACGACTTCAACTACGGCATCGTGGGGTCTTATCATTTCGGCTTCGGACTGGAAACGGGCATGGATCTGAAGATGTTCAGCCGCAGAGGATACGACGACCCCTCGTTCAACACTGATAATTGGGTGTGCAATGCCTACCTCAGTCAGTCGTTCTGCAAAGGAAAGTTAAGCGCAAAACTCGAAGCCTACGACCTTTTCCAACAGCTTAAGAGCATGTCATACGAGGTCAACGGACAAGGCAAGACCGAAACACGCTTCAACACCATTCCCCATTACGTCATGCTGCACCTGATGTACAAGCTGAACATCAGCGGAAAGAAAAAATAAACTTCGACAAGCAATAGCGCATCCGTAAAAAGTCTAAGGATGGCGGGTAAGAAACCTATAAAATAACGACAAAAACGTACGCCAGCCAGACACCTGCGCCAATCTCATTGACTTTGGGCATCTATCTCATTGACTTTGACTGCCAAACTGCATGCTTTAATGCGATTGTGACATGAAGATAACACCCTTAAAGAGTGTTTACAAGGGCGTTAAAACAATGTTCCAACGAGATGAGACGGTTTTTTGGGGAAAATCAGCGTATTTTTGTCTATCGTCTGCCTATTGATTTTTTCTATTTTGGAGATTTTCAACGGTCGATTTACGGTAAAATAACAGGACAAAATTCTATTCTGCTGACACAATTTGACACTCGTCCTAATATCAGTAACATGATGATGTCGCTCAATTTGTGACACCTCCATATGATTATGCTCGTATCTTTAGAAAAGAACTGTCTACCCTATGTCACTGGTGCGCTATAAAATAATGGTATATAAAAAGGACCAAGACTTTTTAACGAAAGAGCCGTGATTCATTAACGAAATTTTCATAGAATTGCTTTTATAAATCAAGGATTTTGACGAATTTTGCATAACGGTTGTACATACGATAATTTGAACTTAATATTTTGACCACCACTAAATTACTAAAATTAAAGACATGTGCCACTGTTTACTCATATTTATCAACTTAAATAAATTCCGTCAACGGGTTATGAATATAAAAATGCCAAAATGGACACTATTTGTCTTACTTTCTTTATTAACATTACTGCCGAAACAAATATTAGCTTATCAAACAACGATAATGCTTCCCTCAACGCGAAATTATACTATTCATGGTCGTATTGTAGACTCGTTTACAAACCTCCCTATATCAAATGTCAAACTAACTTTACTATCGGCAGATAGTACAGTAATAGATACATGTCGCACCTTTATATGGAACGACAAAGCTGTTCATCCCGACTCCTATTTCTATATGCAAAAGAATTTGAGTGAGGGAAAATATATTTTTAAGATAGAGCATCCTGATTATTTTACAACTTTTGTCAACAAAGAGATACTATTCAAAGGTAGAAATACAAACATTGACATGCAAGACATTCCCATCAAGAAAAAAGGAATGGAAGATAAAGAACATACGCTGGACGAAGTGGTGGTGAAAAGCACCAAAATCAAGATGGTGATGAAAGGTGACACATTGGTCTTCAACGCCGAAGCCTTCAACCTTCCTGAGGGAAGTATGCTTGATGCTCTAATCAGACAATTACCAGGTGCCACACTTAATAGTAATGGCGAAATATTCATCAATGGTCGAAAATTAGATTATCTTACACTTAACGGCAAAGATTTCTTCAAGGGAAATAACAAACAATTAATAGAAAATTTACCAAACTATACCGTTAAGAATCTAAAGGTGTTTGAAAAGAGTACCGATAAAGGTCAAGCGATGGGTGTTGACATTGATAAGAAAGACTACATCATGGATATCTTACTAAAGAAAAAATATGAAAAAACTTTGATAGCTAACTTTGATATAGCTGGTGGTACAAATAGCAGGTATGCAGCCAAAGCGTTCGGATTATACTTCACACCACGATTGCAGTTATCTGTTTTCTCAAATAGTAATAATGTGAATGAAGACCGCAAACCTGGAGAAAAGGGAGATTGGGATCCAACTAAGCTGCCAAACGGTCAGGTTATACAAAAAACAGTAGGTCTAAACGCTGCTGTTAGCAATGAAAAAAATACATTGGAAAACAGTATGTCAACAAGTTTCTCGTGGAGAGATACACATAGCAATAGTCAAATGATAGCTGAATCTTTCTTAAATGGGGGAAACAACTTTAATCGTAGCATCTCAGAGGTTAAATCCATGAACTTTATGTATGACTTTCAAAATAATTTAAAGATTTCAACCCCAATTTACCTAAAATCAACCATAAACTTAAATTACAATAAATTTGATAATTGGGAATCTGCCCGTTCAGCACGCTTCAATGCAGACCCATCATCAATAGGTTGCACAGAAGCAATATTAGATACGATATTTTCCTCTTCAAGAAACAGGCTTATAAATGATTTTGGTGTAAACCGATTGTCTACAAAAACATATGGATTTGGTCATTCACTCAAAACTTTCGCCAATGTTAATGCATATAAACAGTTGCCATCTGGTGATCGTATATCAGCATTGATAGAAGGTAACTATCTAAATACCAAGAATTCAATGTTCAACAATTACCAGTTGAAGTACTTAAAAAACAATGCTATTGATGACTATCGCAATCGATATGACGACACTCCATCTTATTCTTACAATTATCGTTTAGGACCACAATATACATTCGTGATTCCTAATGGATTTAGACTTTTCACAGGGTATCAATATCAGCAAAAAGGAAGTTACCGAAACAACCAAAAATACAGATTAGACAAACTTGACGGATGGCAGAAAGAGAATCACCCTCTTGGCAGTTTACCATCTTCACGTGATTCTCTCCTACTCTCTTTAGATGCCAACAATAGCTACAAGGGATATTATATAAGTAAGCAAAATTCTGCTTCACTCGGATTTGGTTATTCAAAATCTAAGAATCACAACAATGTGTTCTTCAATACAAACGTGTCTGTTGGTTACAAACGTGAAAAACTTGACTTTCGCAATTCACTACTAAACACTTCTGTCCAACAATATAATTGGATTTCAGAATTGTCTTTAAATATGGGGTTTACAATAAATAAATACGGTTTTTACGGAACTTTGACTTCGAAAGTGGAAACTCCAAACCTTTACTCAAAAATTACCCGATCTGACGATTCCAATCCTTTAGCTATCTCTTTAGGTAATCCGAATTTGAAAAATAGTAGAAATACAAATGTAAATTTAAGCTTTAGTGATAACAACAATAGGCGATTTAAGCTGCCGATGGCATTTATAAATATCAATATTCATCAGAATGCTATTGCTAATGGATTTACTTACAATCCGATAACGGGTATATATACATACAAGCCACAGAATGTTAGGGGGAACTGGTCTGGCAATATTGGATTATATGATACTTTTCCATTAGATAATAAAAACTACTTCACATTAATAAATGCTATTGTCTATAGTTACAACCACAATGTAGACTTAACGGGAGTAACAGGTCAAACAGAAAGTATGTTGAGCAAAGTGAATAACCATTGGTTAGAGGATAACCTATCTTTAAATTATCAAAAAGGAGGATTGACCTGTAGCTTAGTTGGTGAAATGAAATGGAGATACGCTAACAGTAGACGTGAAAAATTCTCATCTATTCGTACCTTGGATTTTAATTATGGTATTCTTGGTTCATACAAATTTAAATTAGGATTAGAAACAGGTATGGATCTTAAGATGTTTAGTCGCAGTGGTTATTCAGATCCTCTTATAAATACTAATGATTTAATTTGTAACGCATACGTTAGTAAGAGTTTCTTTAGGGGGAAACTGACAGCCAAACTTGAAGGGTACGATATATTTCATCAACTCAAGAGCATTAATTATGAGATAAACGGGCAAGGGAAAACCGAGAAACGTTTTAATGCTATTCCAAATTACTTAATGTTGCACCTGATGTACAAGCTGAACATCAGCGGAAAGAAAAAATAAGCTTCGGCAAGCAATAGCGCATCCGTGAAAAGTCTAAGGATGGCGGGTAAGAAACCTATAAAATAACGACAAAAACGTACGCCGACTCGACACACTCGCCAATCCCATTGACTTTGGGCATCTCATTGACTTTGACTGCCAAACTGCATGAGTTAAGCCTCCAATCTCCATGAGTTAACACCTCAATCTCATTGAGTTAGGAAAAACTCCCTATGGGCATTGCTTCATTGGCTGAACGCAGGCGTTTATGGACTTGTTGCGTTGTATTCGTTTCGTTGGTCTCATTCGATGTTTAACAATATTGCCCTTCAATGAAAGAACCGTGGCAATCAACAACCTGTCTTCACTGAAAGAGTCGTGCCTCTTCACTTTCTCTTCATCGTTTTTGGGAGCAATCGGCTTTTAATTGGGGAATTTTATCTAAATTTGCAAAGACGAGACGACGTCATTGATGAAACGAGAGCAATGATTGACGCATCTCGATTCACTATCCACACGAATATATGATAAGTAAAGCCAAACTGAAATACATCCATTCGCTGAAATTGAAAAAAGGAAGAGTGACACAAGGAACGTTCATTGCAGAAGGTCCTAAGGTGGTTGGAGACCTCCTTTCCACCTTTCAACCAACGATGATGTTTGCTACCCCTCATTGGCTACAAGATATTCACAACCAAGAGAGGCTGACTCATCTTCAGCAAATGGGTGTGCCGATTGAAACGGTAACCAACGACGAGCTCACCAAGATAAGTTGCCAACAACATCCGCAAGAGGTCTTGTGTGTGTTTGAAATGAGAAAAAGTCACTTAGCCTTTGACCCCTCTCGGCAACTCATACTTGCCCTTGACGACATACAAGACCCTGGCAATCTTGGCACCATTGTTCGCATTGCAGACTGGTTTGCAATACCCACCATTCTATGCAGTGAGAACACGGCAGACATTTACAACCCCAAGGTAGTGCAGGCAACCATGGGAAGTTTGGCTCGAGTGAACGTTGTTTACTTGGAATTGGAAAACTATATCCGCCAACATGCGTCCATGTTTCCTGTGTATGGAACGCTATTAGATGGAAAAGATATCTACCACGAAAACCTTGGAGGCCATGGACTCATTGTGATGGGCAACGAAGGGAATGGTATTTCAGCAGCGATAAGAACATTTGTAAACAAACCGCTTTACATTCCCAACTTCGCCAAGAGTGCGAACAGAGCAGAGAGCCTGAATGTAGCCATTGCAACAGCCATTACTTGTAGTGAATTTAGAAGAAGAGAGTGAACGAACAAATAACAAGATAAAAAATGGAAAAAGAATTATATAAGAATCGCAGTATATCCTCTTGTATCAAAATGGCTTACCTGCTATTTTGCTCAAATGTAATGACCATTCTCCGAAGAAATTGGTTGCCACTCCTTGCTTTTACCATCATGGAAGGCGTTGTTACGGCGTGGTTGATCCAGCATGGTAATTTCCTTTTGGAAGACAACAGAGGCACCAGCTTTTTTGTCCTATCCTCCTTATTGTCTTTGCTGTATGTAGCCGCCATGGTTTGGTATATGGGCAGCACCACCAACCTACTCAATGAAAACGGATTTAGATGTAACCTTCTGAGGAATCTAAAGCTAACCGTGTTCATAGGGCTTATTTTCATCGTGCTGTTTGTGGGTGCCATTGCTTGGCTGCTCACTACGCTGCAACCCATTGCAACAGGACATGAGATGCAGCAGACAGGCACAACTGTTCAAATGTGGATTTTCCCACTCTGCTTACTCGTTTTCGCTCTTCTCTTGCTACCGTTGAGTTATTCGTACATGAATTATATTCAAGCCCCCAAAGCCCGTTTCAAGACTCACGTCATTGGAGGTTATTTTTCGGGATTGAGGCATTTCGGATATATTTTCTCTACACAGCTTTTGTTTGGAGTGATTATCTTTTTCCTCACCATATTAGTAGCAATGCCCTTGTATCTATTAGTGTTTAGTCATACACTTTCACAACAAGGCGTTTTGCAAGGAGATGTGAACACGTTACCTTCGTATTTTCCAATTCTACTTTACGGTTGCTCCATCCTTACAGGCTTTATCCTCATCGCCATCATGACCGTGGGCGTTTACGTTAATTACTATATGTATGGCGCAATTGTAGCGAAAAAGAAAGCCCGTCGCCAGCGAAAAGAAATACAAACAAAAACAAGTGAGGGATAACAGTCCTGTTGCGAAAAGCAGCACTCAACCTCGAAACAAATAGCCTAAAGGCTGGTTCTACAAATTACCACCGCACATCACGGCTCTTTCATTTAACAAAGGTATATTTTGTTGTAGTAAACGACGTAGAAGAAATCAACAACGAAATAAACAGAAAACACGAAAATGTGCGAGCGATATGAAGAAACCAAAGAACGTAGACGTTCTGACGAAAACAGCGAAAAGAAATGCGTTGTGATTTTTCTCAGAGTTTGTCAAAAGTGAAATGCTGCAACTATGTTTTTCGTTATTTTAGACAGAACGGGACGTTCTTTCGAGAATGGCTTTTGCGGCAATGTTTTTTTTTAGATTCTTTCGTGTTTTTCGTTGTTAAAAAATGAATATAACATCTTGCATACCGATGAGATATCATGCAGCTTTTTCATTGGTACGCAAGATTTTATATTTATTTAATCGGTAAATTTGAGAGCGAAGTAACCAAAGGATGAAAAATTTATGCCAGCAAAGGTTATTTATAGAACCAGCCTAAACATGAAAGCGATGTTTGCGTTTGGCTTCTCTGGGCGTTTGAAGACCGAACCCTCCTCCTAAACCACCTTTTGCTACGCCACGGTATTGCGCATAACGTGCCCGAATCTTATTGACGTAGTCGTAAGTTTCAGCCCCACGCATATACCCGTATTTGACAACTGGGTCGAGGTAATATTTAGGTTCACTGAGCTTTAGGATATAAGCTGACACATGATTCCAGCTATACGGATTACCGCCATATTTCTTCGTGAGTGCCATGGCATCGCGCACATGGAAGAAGCCACCGTTATAACTGGCTAACACAAAATATTGTCGTTCCTGCACATTTCGAACGTCGCTGAAATGCGCGCTCAACTCTTTCAAATATTTTGCCGCAGCCGCAATATTCTGTTCAGGATTTTCTATTTGAGACATAGGTAAGCCCAAATGAGCGGCTGTGCCAGGCATAATCTGCATCAGTCCTCTCGCTCCAGCCCATGAACGAGCACGAGGGTCGAAGGTAGACTCTTGATAACACTGTGCTGCCATCAGTCGCCAATCCCAACGAGCAACGGGTGCATATAGCTGAAAATAGTGATCATAATTTGAAATGATGCCTTTAGAACGATTCAACATGGGTGAGAAAACACGTCGTGTCACACTTCGAGTGGACAAGAGAAACGACTCCTCTTGTTGCACTTGAGCAATGAACGCAGGCTTAAACCATTTGTTCAAAGTGTCTGCCAATGCCTCATTGTCTTTCCGCACAGCCCACCTTGTTTTCCCAGAATCTGTTGTAGGACCCGCAGAAACCAAGACATTTTTTTGTATGGGTAAGGGAAAGGCAATGATGTCGCCATCCCCCTGCTTGAGTTTGTTCACCATTTCTGCCGTGTCTTTACACAGATCCACACGCAAAGACACGCCTAAGCTGTGCGCAAACTTTTCACAGAGCAGGTATTGAAGTCCCATGCCTCTGCCACGATAATCATAATAGGTCTGCGGTCCTCGCATGGTGAGAACAATCAGTTCACCGTTTCTAACGATGTCATCTAACAAAAAGTTGTCGCTTGAAGCTAAGCTATCCGCTCCTAAAGTAGTACCCCAAGGAGTTTCAACAGGGACTTTCTCTTCACGACACGCACACAGTAACATGACAACTGTCAAACAGGAAAGAAGCAAAAGTCGCCCAGTCACAAAAGTATGACGGAATAGACGCATGCTGCAAAAGTACGACAATTCTTGCATACCTCATTGCATTTCACTATATTTGCAATGCTTTTTAAGAACAAATAAGAATTGTTGCGGTATATGTGAAACGCTCCATTTGATGTAGCATCGCCTCTATACCCAAAGGAAAATGTTGAAGTGAAAGCATCACCGGAATCTAAATAACCTCAAATCCGCAACTAAGCCCTTGAACGTCCTTATTGCGTGTACATGTCCTCTCATTACTGAATTTGCAAATAACTTGAACTTGAAGCACCCACTTCTGCCTACAATATCCCCTTACCCCACAATGTGACTTGAGGCATTACAGATGATAATGTGGTGTCAAATTGCTCCACGATTTAAACAAGATGAATGGTAGTGTACCTCATATAGTTCAATATCAAGGTTCTAAGAGAAATCTAGCTCCTCAGATACTGCCGTATTTTCCTCAAAGATTCAATCGTTTAATTGAACCTTTCGCAGGTATGGCTGCAATTACAATAGCTGTTTCAAGACTGAATAAAGCTCAATTATATCATTTAAATGACCTCAATACACCTCTTGTTAGTGTGCTAGAGGAAGCAATCAACAATCCTCAGCGTCTACTCGATGATTACACAAGGGTCTGGAACGAGCAGTTGACTTTTAATGAAGGTAGTGTTGCACATTACTATAAAGTGCGTGATGACTTTAATAGTGGCAATCAATGCGCCGCCAATATGTTGTATCTTTTAGCCCGATGTGTAAAAGGTTCTGTTAGGTATAGTGGTAATGGTCAGTTCAACCAATCTCCGGACAAACGGCGCAAAGGTGTTTCTCCTGCAAACTTATCAAAGAATATCTTCCGCATTTCAAGCTACTTGAAAAATAGGACAGAATTCTCTTCAGTAGACTATCGAGAAGTATTGCAGATGGCTCGACCTGGTGACATCGTATATATGGATCCTCCGTATCAAGGTGTTTGCGCAACTAGAGACAATCGCTATTTTTCTGGCATAGATTATAATGAGTTTGTCGAAAGCTTGGAAGATCTCAATAGAAGAGGTATTGACTACATCATCAGCTATGATGGAAGTTGCGGAGATAAACAGTATGGTAACGATTTGCCTAATGATTTGGGACTAAGAAAAGTAATGCTCAATGCAGGCCTTTCAAGTCAGGCTCTTTTACTTGGAAAGAAAGAAGTTACATTTGAGGCTTTATATCTAAGCGCAAATCTTCAAGATGTAGTACAACCAACAGTTCATAATCAATTATTATTTACATAATGAAATATTCAAAGGAAATACTTGAGAGGCTTAACTCGATAACAGATAAGCGACCCGCAACTGTTATACAGCATATTTTAAAGTATGGCTTTATTACAACTGAAGAACTGGAAAATAAATACGGATATAAACATGCACCAAGAGCGGCAAGAGACGTAAGGGAACGAGGAGTAAATCTGGTTACCTATAATGTAAAAAGTAGTGAGGGGAAAAGAATTGGTGCCTACAAATTCGGTGATCCAGTTTTTTCCGACAATAAAATATCCAAGGTGGCAGGTAGAACTGCACTTTCTGAAGCATTAAAGAAGGCTCTAATTGACAAACATGGTTCAGTTTGTTTTATTTATCTTCAGCCAATGGAGGAAAGGCTTTTGCAAGTTGACCATCGAGTTCCATATGAGATAGGCGGCGAACAAGATGAAAGCGACATAGATTGCTACATGCTACTCAGTCCTTCTGCGAATAGAGCCAAATCTTGGACTTGCGAGCACTGTCCTAACTGGACAATCAAGGATGTGGAATTATGTGAAAATTGCTTTTGGGCTCATCCCGAAAACTATACTCATATTGCAGGAAACAACGAACGTAAGATAGTCATTACTTTTACAGACAATGAAATCGATGATTATGAACAGTTGATAAGTTTGGTTGGCATTGATAATGCTGAACAAACAATAAAAGATTTGGTAACGTCTTTCATAAACGACCATTCTAACGAAGACTAATATGCAACAGCCTAACTACATAAGTAATCCTCAAATCCGCAACTAAGCCCTTGAACGTCCTTATTGCGTGTACACGTCCTCTCATTACTGAATTTGCAGATAATTTGAACTTGAAGCACCCACTTCTGCCTACAATATCCCCTTACCCCACAATGTGACTTGAGGCATTACAGATGATAATGTGGTGTCAAATTGCTCCACGA
>QWCH01002390.1_pt1 | contig 27592 bp, 24 predicted proteins | sample 1972671 | NCBI WGS metagenome assembly QWCH01 (sample SAMN09866713, study PRJNA288562) | Human gut metagenome isolate term3_stool, whole genome shotgun sequencing... | isolation source: gut | host: Homo sapiens | place: USA: California
TCTTCCCGGTATCATTGCTCTTTTAGGCAGTTACACGATATGTCGAGAAGAACAGGAGGACACGCTTAAATCTCTTCGGATGATTCCTGTTGATGAATCAAAACTTACAGAAGCCAAACTAACGCTTACATTACTTCTGAGTTTATTTATCTATTTGCTCCTTTTTGCAATAACATTTTTTGTGGAGGCGATGCTTCATTTCAACGATTTACAGTTGAATAGTGTACTAATAATGATGAAGGTGTATCTGCTAAATGGATTTGGTATTTTTATAGTAATATCACCGATTATTGCATTTGTGTCTATAATAAAAAAGGGATATTGGCTTGCTCTTGTTTTCGCAGAAGTATATTCTTTCGCAGGTTTGTTTGCGAACCTCTTGCCTTTGGGAACAACCTTTTATCCAATCACGGCAGCCCTGCAACTTGCAGGGTATTATGAGGCATCAATCAGTGGAAGACTGTATAGTCTTGCAGTAATTATTGGATGTGGAATTTTGTCTCTAACCCTTCTTAAAAGGATTAATTTTCATGTGTATGATTAGATTTAGAAAGAATAGCAATGAATATCGTTTTTATAATAGAAAAAAGAAGCGCTTGATGGTTATAGCATTGACGCTTTTGTTAGCCCTTGTGCTGTGGACTATATGGGGGAATGTAACTGTTGGTGTTACTCGTTATTGTATAACCAGTGATCGGCTGCCTGATACGTTTGATGGTTATAAGATTGCCGTAGTATCAGATCTCCACAATGCACAGTTTGGTAGAGACAACAGTCAGATAACAAAAATAATAAAGAAAGAACATCCGGATATGATAGCGATAACCGGAGACTTGGTTGACTCAAACAAGACAAACATTGATACAGCCACAGCCTTGGTAAGCAAGCTGATGAAGATTGCGCCATGCTATTATGTAACCGGCAATCACGAAGCATGGATCGGTAGTAAGTTTTCTGAACTGGAAGAAAAGCTTCTTGATGAAAATGTTCATATTCTTCATGATCAGGTGATAAAATTAGAAAAAGGCGGTCAGACGGTACAGATTGCCGGATTAGATGATCCTGATTTTACAGACAGAGACTATGCGCTTCAACAAAGTATGCTTCAAACAAAGCTAAATCAGATGAACTTATCGGGGGAATATTGTATATTGTTGTCTCATCGTCCGGAGACATTTGAGGCTTATGTTATGGAACATATTGATCTGGTTTTGAGCGGACATGCTCATGGCGGGCAATTCAGGTTGCCGTTTATAGGCGGTGTAGTTGCGCCAAATCAGGGATTATTTCCCAAATATGATGCCGGGATATATACTAAAAACAATACAACGATGATCGTCAGCCGTGGAATAGGTAACAGTATCATTCCTGTTCGCTTCAATAACAGACCTGAAATAGTTGTTGTTACAATGAAAAGTGAATAAATTATATCAGTTTGCAGTGGACTTATGCACCCATCCTCATACCAAACTTTCAGTTTTATTAAAATCAAAGATGATTTGATCTCCGAGATGGATGAATATTGGGCGGATACCTTGTATACCTTAACGGTAAACTGATAGGTGATATTGGCGATAATGAACTGTTTCTGAAGAAAACGCCTACATCGGATAGACTTCTTACAGGCACAGAATTGCGATATCACTATGAAGGTTCAAAGACGTTGATGCACGTATTCGACAGATTTGAGGATACGGATTTAATTAAAGAACTACTGGAAGGTATGTATACGGAACTGCCCGAAAAGAAACCCAAGAAAGCTAAATGAGACAAACAATCTTCTTTACAGATTACACATGGAATGAAATGATTGTCGATTCGTAGCATTGATATTGTATTCACTATGGGCGCATATAGACGGTTGCTGGAAGAATCCATGAAGCACGAGTTTGAGATTCATGTATTTTAATGAAACGAACATTTAACTTATGAGGTTTTTATGAAAGAAAAAGAAGAAATAATACGTTTGTGGTTTGAGATGTGGATAATTCAACGAGATTTAGGTATGGATCATATTTTTTCAGAAAATGTGGTTTACACGGAAAGCTGGGGACCACAATATTATGATCTGCAAACAGTAAAACACTGGTTTAAAGAGTGGAATACGAGAGGGAAAGTTTTGGTATGGGAAATTAAGCAATTTTTTCATAAAGAAAATCAGACTATCGTTGAATGGTATTTCAAAAATGAAATGCATACAGGAAAAACAGAAGAATTTGACGGAATTTCTTTGATTGAATGGACGGCTGATAATAAGATAAAATTTTTAAAGGAATATGGATGCAATCGAAGTAACTACAACCCTTATCAGCAAAGCAGCGATCCTGAATTTAGAGATGAAAGAGTAAATTGGTTTTGATGTCGTCAACGAACAAATCCTAAGTTATATGAATAATTATGCTAATTAATCAGCCTTTGATTCGCACCCTTCAACAACATTCCCCTTGCCTTATTTCATCCTGCAACGAGCGTTAAGACCTATTTCTTGATGTAGGGTTATCATCATGGTAGTCTTGATACATGTTGAAGCCCTAACTTTGATGGTGCGAGAGCCGCAAAGCGGCTCGAAGCAGCATCAAAAGTAGGTCTCATGCCAAGGCGGCCCGCGAAGTCAAGCGACGGCGGCACGGCCGGAAAAATGTGAGAGTGGAGTTGCCGAGATAGATGTCATTAAGTGGAGTTAGTGAGTTAGATGTCAGGGTAGTTGAGTGTTCGAGATAGATGTCAGAAATTTTTTGAACTTTGGAGAGATATAACTTGTAGAGACAAAAGAAGCTAAATGTAAATCAGATAAAAGTATTGTGATCGGGCTCATCAGGCCTGCGCTACATGGGAACATATCCCTTATTTTTTAAGACAGACCAAGACTCCTACATTGCCATCAGTGGAGGTGAGAAGCGCATTTTACTGGACTCAACCAGTGGTAGAGTGGGCAAAAATCAACTGCCGGTTCGTGTAAATTCACATCAATTCCGACTATGCTTGAGTCATGAAAGGAGGTGCCCGATATGGATCAAATCAAAATTGGAAAATTCATGGCATCCTGCAGGAAGGAACAGGGCATGACTCAGGCAGTCCTTGCCGAGAAGCTCGGAATCAGTGACCGGGCAATATCAAAATGGGAGACTGGAAAGTCCATGCCGGATTCCGGGATTATGCTGGAGCTGTGCGAGTTTCTGAAAATCAACGTCAACGAACTCCTGTCGGGCGAAAGAATTATGGCAGAAGTATATGACAAACGGGCAGAAGAAAACCTGCTGGCGATGAGACGAGAGGTTGAAGAAAAGAACAGGCAGATGCTTCGGACGGAATACTTGATTGCGATTCCTGCCGTCATTGCCGGACTGGTCATGGTGTTTGTGGCTTCATTTATAGAGATGCCGGTCTGGCTGCGAATCGCACTTATCGTATTTGCTCTCGTAATGATGTTTACGGTCGCTTTTATCGCTGTGGGGATCGAGCAAAAGGCTGGATACTATGAATGCCAGAATTGCCACCACAGATATGTTCCTACATACTGGCAGACAAACCTTGCCATGCACATGGGGCGGACGAGATACATGAAATGCCCTGAATGCGGAAAGCGCAGCTGGCAGAAAAAAGTTCTAACAAAAGAAGATTAAGACAGACCAAGGCTCCTCACTACTGATTCGGTTCAGTGGCGAGGAGCCTTTTTATGCTTCGATTTCGATTGTGAGGCCGGACTTGAATTCCACGGTGAAGTGGTCGGCATAGACCGTAATTTTCTCGATGAGCTTTTTGACAAGAGCCTCATTAAACTCCGTGATGTCAGTTTTCTGTTTAGCGATGAAGTCCTGCAGCTCTTTGATCCGGTTCATGGCTTCTTCCCGGTTGTGGCTATCGACCTCGGACTGTTCTTTCTGTTCCCGGAGCCGGAAAATCTCATCAGCGATGGCGTCGTAGTCCTGCTTGTTGGTGGCTTTCTTGATGAGCTCTTTTTGCAGCTCTTCCAGTCTTGCCTGAATGCCGTCCGGGGAGAGGGTGTCGGCGCTGACTACGGCTTTTGCGATGTTCGCCTGCAGCTGCTTCAGAAAGGTGTCACGTTCCGTCAGAATCCGATTGATGGCCTTGACCGTGACCTCTTGCAGCAGGAGCTCGTTGACCGTTCGGTTCTCACAGGGCACTTCTGCGTGGGTGATTTCCAAGCGGCTGATGCAGCGCCAGACGATGGATTTGCAGCCGTGGTTGTTCCAGTGGACGCGCCGGTAAAGCTCGCCACAGTCGCCGCAGAAAACCATCTGTGCAAAGCAGTGATTGCAGGAGAAGCTGCGCTTTTTCCCGGAAGGGCTCGTGTGGACGACTCGCCTGCGGACAAGCTCGGCCTGCACCTGCATGAACAGCCCCTTCGGAATGATTGCTTCGTGGTTGTCCTCGACGTAGTACTGCGGCACGATGCCGTTGTTCTTGATGCGCTTCTTTGTCAGAAAGTCCGTGGTGTAGGTCTTTTGAAGCAGGGCATCGCCCATGTACTTCTCGTTGCGGAGAATCTTGTTGATGGTGCTGGTGTGCCACTTTTCCTTGCCCGCGCCGGTGAGGATTCCGTCTGCCATAAGTCTGGCGGCAATTTTGTCCATGCTGTAGCCTTCGAGGTATTCCCGGTAGATGCGTTTTACGATTTCAGCCTGCTCCGGATCGATGATCAAGTGTCCGTAATCATCCTTGGTGTAGCCGAGAAAGCGATTGTGATTGATGTGTATCTTTCCCTGCTGGAAGCGGTACTGAAGTCCCAGCTTTATGTTCTCGCTCATGGACTGGCTTTCCTGCTGGGCAAGGCTCGCCATAATCGTAAGGAGCACCTCGCCCTTAGCATCCAGCGTGTTTAGGGATTCCTTCTCAAAATAGACGGGAATGTTTTTCTCTTTAAGCCTACGTATATAGCGACGGCAGTCTAGGGTGTTTCGGGCAAATCGGCTGATGGACTTGGTGATGATCATGTCGATGTTCTCGGTCATGCATTCGTCAATCATGCGGTTGAACTCGTCACGCTTTTTGGTATTGGTACCCGAGATGCCGTCGTCCGCGAATATCCCCGCCAGCTCCCATTCCGGATTTTTCTGAATGTACTCCGTGTAGTGTGTGAGCTGCGCCTCGTAGCTGATTTCCTGTTCCTCGGAATCCGTGCTGACGCGGCAGTAGGCGGCTACCATGACCTTTTTGAGCTTGACCTTCGAGCTCGCTGTTTCCACGATTTTCGTTACTTTTTTCAAGGGAAAACTTCAGGATTGATGTACTGTAAAGATTGCGGAACAAAAATGCACATTCGCACCATACACAAAAACGGAAAAGTACAACATGTAACCTATTGCAGTGAATATGCCAAAGGTAAAGCAAAGCACCCAAAATGCAATTCTCCACATCGTATTGATGTCGATGAAGTTATGGAAAATATTGCCGAAGTTTTACGAAAGATAGCACAGTATTCCTTAGAAAACAAAGCAGAGTTTGAGAAACTTGTAAAAGAGAGTCTGTATAAAGAGCAGACCGAAGAAGTAAAGAAAAATCAAAAGCGTATGCCACAAATCACAGATCGAATGGAGCAGATAGAAAGAGTGATGAATAAATTCTATGAAGATAATGCACTTGGAAATATGGATACAGAACGATATGAGCAGTTATCAAGAAAGTATGCAGAAGAATACTACACCTTAAAAGCAGAAAAAGAAGAAATGCTACAAATGAGGGAAGAAATCGAAGAAGCAAAGAAAGAAAAAGCAAGGGCATATCGTAGGGCATATTACAAAGAATACCGAGCCAAAAATCTTGAAAAGTGCCGAGAGTATGAAAAATTAAAAGCAAGAGAATACAGAGCAAAAAAGAAGTTACAAGCAACAATCTAAAACCAAATATCAATCAATTCCTAAAATATGAAAGACAAAAATAATTGAAGCCAGGTAAAAAGTGATAGAAAAAAACAACTAAAAAGTAGTATAATAAAGCATAATTATACTTAAAAACAAAGTAATTGGAGGAATAGAAAAATGGGTTTATTCGGACTGTTTGGAGGAAAAAAAGAAGTTGCATTAGATAAAGTAAAAAGCGATGAAAACAAGTCGTTGATGAGAGAAATCTTTGATAGGAAAGTAGATAATGGCTCAGAATATAAAATAATCTATGCTTATTCAGAAGATATAGGTGGAGCTAATTTCGCGGTACTTCGTACTGTTTCCTATAAGTACAGAAGTTTTATACTTGGCTATAAAAAAAGCGATTTAAGTTTAGTTTTTCTTGAGGTAAGCCCTGATTTAACTCAGGTTGGTGAAGCACTTCTTTATAGACCACAAGATGTAAAGAAAACTAATTTCACCAAGATGGTAGGTTCCTATTATCTACAATACGGAAACTCATTCAAAAAAGAATTTTTCAACTTTTTTGTTCCTAAGACTATTGACGATATAGTAAATCACGATTGGTATGACGAAGAAACATTCACTTACATCGACCAAAGAGAAGAACACAGTGACTGGGTTGAGTTTTGGAATAAATTTTGCAACTAAAATGTAAGTATAATGAGTATGTTACCAAATTATATTTTGGCTTTTATATTTGCAGTATTTCTCATATATAGCTATATAAATATAAAAGTTGAAAAAGCTAAAGTTAGTAACGGATGTCTTTATGGAATAGGCATAGTTGTTGCAGTATTGCTACTTGGAATGTCTATTTACGGTATAATATTTAATATCCCATTAGGACAAGTGCAATTTTTAATAGAAAATAGCTTCAAATAAAAAAATGATAAAAAAGACAAATGTAAAGAACAGTAAACCACAAAAGATTTACTGTTCTTTTTTTTAGGTTCAAAATTAGCAAGAGAGTATAAGCAAAGAAGAAACTACAATAACAAACTAACATCAAATATCACCCAAAAGCTGGTGAAAAACTGATTACCATGGATTTTGAAAATCTGACCGTCAAAGAAGCAACTATTGTTGGATAGGTATATATTTATTAAGCAGACAAGGAGGGAGAGCATGGAACTATCCATACAAGAACGATTGAAAGACCTCCGTGTGGAGCGTGGTTTGACGTTGGAAAAGCTTGCAGAGCAGACCCCATTTCTCCAAATCTGCGCTAAGCAGCTATGAAACAGAAGACCTCAAGGACATCAGCCACTATGCCCTTATCAAGCTGGCGAAGTTTTACGAGGTAACAATTGATAAGTTTCCACGAACGGACAATACGACTTGTTATTCATACTGTTTTTGCGAGCCATGTTGAGACGGTGGTATTGATGTCTCGTGAGGGCCAAAACACATAATATCCCGAAAAATGGTAGTTCATTGCATAATAAAGTCACAGTTTATTCTAGCCTATTCCCTTATTTTGAGCTAATATTTAAGGGAATAGGCTAGGAGGTAAGGGAATGAGAGAGTTCAACTACTCTTTGATAAGAGAACACAAGTGGGATTCAGAGATGCTGGAACTCATTGCAGCTATATATAAGGAAGCCGGTAAACAGGAGATGTATTTGAAAAGGCGACCGGAAGAACTCGAAGAGCTGGTGAATATTGCAAAAATACAAAGTACCGAGGCATCGAATGCCATTGAAGGAATTGTCACAACCAATACACGCATTAGGCAGCTTGCTTTGGAAAAAACAACACCTAAAAATCGTGATGAGCAGGAAATTGCGGGCTATCGGGATGTACTTGGCATTATTCATGAAAGCTTTGATGCGATTTCGATCACGCAAAATTACATTCTTCAGCTTCACAAGGCTTTATACAGTTATGTGAATAATCCCATAGCCGGCAGAACGAAAACAGTGCAGAACTATATCACTGCGTCTTATCCTGACGGGCATACGGAAACGCTGTTTACTCCGCTTGCGCCTTATGAAACGCCGGATGCGCTTGATCGGCTTTGCGAAGAGTATAATCGTGTGATTGGGAACATGGAGCTTGAACCGCTGATTGCAATTCCCATCTTCATTCATGATTTTCTTTGCATTCACCCGTTTAATGATGGGAACGGGCGCATGAGCAGATTGCTTACAACACTGCTTCTGTACAGAAATGGGTTTTATGTAGGAAAATATATATCCCTTGAGGCAAAAATCGCAAAGAACAAGGATCTTTACTATGACGCGCTCTATGAATCACAGATTGGATGGCATGATGGAACGGATGATCCTGTTCCATTTATTAAATATCTGCTTGGAACGATTCTTTCAGCCTATCGGGATTTTGAAGATCGCTTTGAACTCGTAGAAATAAAGCGTCCCGCCCTTGATACAGTAAGGCTTGCCACTCGAAGCAAAATAGGCAGTTTTACCAAGCAAGATATTAGGGAACTTTGCCCATCGCTCAGTGTCAGCTCCATCGAAGGAGCCCTTCGAAAGTTGGTGTCTTCCGGCGAACTGAAAAGAGAGGGCAAAGGGAAAAACACCTGCTATTTTAGAACAAAATAGCATTCCCTAGCCTGCGGGAAGAAAAGCATGAACGCATACGGTAAAGGGCCTGCAAAAAGAAGCGTCTTGCTTGTGCATTGACGGATAAGATCAACGACCGAGAGCTTTTCATAAAGGGATTGGAACTTATTGAGTAGACTGGTTAGAAAACCGCTCCTTTGCGTTTGTGCCTTAGATGTTTTTGTCGATGGAGTTCGTGGGATAGAAGTATTTTTTGGTTGAGGTTGTGGGATAGAGATTTCTAATGGAATGACTCTGGCTTGTAACAAAAGGAGGCTGATTTTGTCAGAATCTAGTAAGGGAAATTGTCGAGGATGGCAAATTACGGAAATCATATCAGAGATTGAAAGATGCTTAGAGAATGAACAATTTTTTGCTGCCATTAGTTTGGCGGTAATCCTTCCGGATATTTGTGGGGCAGTGGAATATGGAGAAAAGGAAAGAGTGGGCGCTAGATACAGAAAGTGGTGTGATTTGTATTTTCTTCGCACCTCAAGAAGCGAAGAAATACATAGAGAAAATCAAGCAGTCTTTAGCTCAAAACGCATTGCCAGCATAGATTTTCTTTCACCAGAACTTATGTATAAATTACGAAATCAAGTTCTTCATGTCGGCGGATACTCGGCAACAGCTGATTTAGAGGGAAATGATGGAAGCCTTAAACAAAATCTGAAACTGTGTATTTCTGAAGAAATGGATATAGGGACCACACGCACTCCCGGTTCCCCAAATGCCGTGGACTGTACAGAAACAATTGAATTTAATTTAATCATTTACTGTCGATATTTATGTGCAGCTGCTAAGAGCTATTTCGAGAAAAACAAGGATAAGTTTAATGATAGTCTGATGCCAATCCTAGACTACAGGGAAGAATTTAAGCTGATTTAATAAAATAATGAAAAAGCTATTCAGTTTTCACTCTTTCACTATCACCTTCGCCCTGCCGCTAGCGAAAATGTAGCCCAGCTCACGTTTTGAGAAAACGACTGGCTTTCCGGCTGAGTCAGGGAAGCCATAATGGTCAAGAGCACCTCAGATAAATCGTGAAAGGATCTTTTTGACAGCAACACGCTTTCGAGCGGATACGCTTTATTTTTATAGTGACATTTATAGTGAAATCAATGTCACTTTTGTGCTATGATCATGTCAGTTTAGGAGGTGCGTATGAAGTTTGATTTGGAATCGGAGACACTGGAATTTAAGAAGAGTACCTCCGAACTGAAAGAAGCCTGCATCTCTATTGGCGCAATCTTGAATAAACATGGTGTAGGTACCCTTTACTTTGGCATAAAGCCCGACGGGACGGTAATCGGGCAGAACGTATCTGAATCAACTCTTCGTGATGTTTCTCGTGCTATCTATGAAAGTATTCATCCTCAAATCTATCCGGTCATCGATAAAGTAGCCTTGGAAGATAAGGCAGTCATTAAGGTGGAATTTAACGGTTCTGAAGCCCCCTATTCGGTCTTTGGGAAATACTATTTACGAACAGCGGATGAAGATCGTACTGTCACTCCCCATGCACTTCAAAAGATTTTTGCCGATAAGGCCTATCGGGAAAGTTGGGAAACGGCTGATTCGGGGCTTTCAGCCGACGATGTCGATCGCAATGCGCTCAAACGTTTTTTTGAGACGTCACAATCGGTTGGGCGCATGCCATATGGACGGTTTCAAGCGAAAGGTTTATTGACGAAGCTTGGACTTCTCAAGGATAATCACTTAAACCATGCGGGCGAAGTGCTTTTTGGAAACGATCAGCCGCTCACTCTCAAGATGGCTTTGTTTGCCACGCCGGAAAAAATCACCTTTTTGGATCAGCGCCAAGAATCGGATCATGTGATGAATCTTATTTCGCTCGCAGAGAACTATATTTTGAAAAATTTGAACTGGAAAAGTGAGATTGAAGGCTTAGAACGCGTTGAAACACCGGAAATTCCAGTGCCTGTCGTGCGCGAAGTCATTGCGAACTGTTTTGCACATGCACGTTATCAGACGAATATGCAGCATGAGATTTGCGTGTATCCGGACCGTATCACAATATTCAATCCCGGTTCTTTTGCCAATCCTTTTACCCCGGAAGATTATGTGCGAAAGAATTTGCCCTCGGTCACTCGAAATGCCTTAATTGCCAAATGTATGTACCTCTGTAAAAAGATTGAAGCTTTCGGCAGTGGCATAAAACGGATTGACAGTCTGTGTAAGGATGCTGGCATTGAATACACCTACGACAATACGGATGTAGGATTCACATTCATTTTAAAACGGAAACAAGACAGAAATGTTACTCTAAACGTTTCTCCAGATGTCACTTTAACGACGAGCGAGCAGGCGATCTTAGTACTGCTGAAGGAAAATCCTGAACTTACCCGAGAAGAACTAGCCGAAAGGATTTCTAAAACTGTCCGAACCGTACAACGAGCGCTCAATGCCCTGCGTGAAAAAGGCTATGTGCGTCGTATTGGATCAAAACGAGCCGGCCGATGGGAAGTTGTTCTTCAAGCCCCCTCAGCATCCAGAGGATCACGCTAGAAAGCGAATTTACGGATAATTTTCAAGCTCAAAAGTTCCGACGATCAAAGGAGAAAAAACGAATGGACAATCAGGTTCATAATCAAATAGTAAGTTTTATATGGGGAATCGCGGACGACTGCCTGCGCGACGTTTACGTGCGAGGCAAGTATCGTGACGTTATCCTGCCGATGACGGTCATCCGCCGTCTGGATGCCATGCTGGAAGAAACGAAACCGGCAGTGCTGACAATGAAGAAGCAGCTGGATGTGGCAAAGATCGATAACCAGTGGCCTGCACTGTGCAATGCAGCGGGACAGGCTTTCTGCAATGCGTCTCCCTTTCTTCTGAAGGATTTAACGAGCCGTTCCAAGGCACAAACCTTGAAGGCTGACTTTATCGCCTATCTTGATGGTTTCTCACCGAATGTTCAGGTTATCCTAGATAAGTTCAAGTTCCGTAACCAGATCGACACGATGGTGGACGCGGATATACTTGGCGCAGTCATTGGGAAGTTCACGTCTTCTGATATTAACCTGAGCCCGAATCCGATTTATAAGGACGAGGCAAAGACCATACTCAAGCATCCCGGCCTTGATAACCACGGCATGGGTACCATCTTCGAGGAGCTGATCCGTAAATTCAATGAGGAGAATAACGAGGAAGCCGGAGAACACTGGACGCCTCGGGATGTGGTTGAGCTTATGGCTGACCTTATCTTTATTCCAATAGCCGACAAGATCAAGGATGCTTCTTATTCCTGCTATGACGGAGCCTGCGGTACGGGAGGGATGCTCACGGTAGCCCAGGATAGACTTTTGACCCTTGCCAAGGGGCGAGGCAAGGAAGTTGCCATTCACCTGTTCGGACAGGAAATCAATCCGGAAACCTATGCTATTTGTACTGCGGATATGCTTTTAAAGGGCGATGGCGAAGAAGCCAAGCATATTATGTATGGCTCCACACTTTCTGATGATCAGCACGCATCTCGTCAGTTTGACTTCATGCTTTCTAATCCGCCTTACGGAAAGAGCTGGAAGACCGATGCAGAGAAGATGGGCGGCAAAAAGGACATCCTTGACACTCGCTTCAATAGATATCTTGAAGGTGGAGAAAGTCTGCAAATGCTTCCAAGCGTCAGGGATGGCCAGCTGCTTTTCCTTTTGAATAATGTGGCTAAGATGAAAAAAGATACGCCTATTGGGAGCAGGATCGCTGAGGTTCATAATGGGTCTTCTTTATTTACAGGTGACGCGGGAAGTGGCGAGAGTAATGCGAGAAGATATCTTTTTGAGAACGACCTCGTTGAAGCAATTATTGCATTACCTGAAGGAATGTTTTACAACACACCTCTTGGAACCTTTATCTGGGTGTTGAGCAACAAGAAAAGTGATGAGCGGAAAGGAAAAGTTCAGCTTATCAATGCGACAGAAATGAAAGCCTCAATGTGGAAGAATATGGGGAAGAAAAATGCTGAATTGAGTCCTGACATAAGAAAAGAAATCGTTCGTATTTTCATGGACATGGATGAGAGCGATATAAGCCGTGTGTATGAAAACAGAGAGTTCGGCCATTGGAGAATAACAGTTGTCCATCCTTTGCGAGGCGCACATGGCGAGATTGTGAAAGATAAAAAAGGAAGGGTTCAGATAGACAAGCCCAAGACGGAGACAGAAATTGTTCCCTTCACATATCCCGGTGGGATAGATGCGTATATGGCTACGGAAGTACTTCCGTATACTCCGGATGCAAAAATTGACGATAAGAAAACACAAATAGGCTATGAGCTTACTTTCACGAAGTACTTCTTTGAGCATCGCCCAATACGAGATATTGATTCGATTGCGGCAGATATCAAAGATGTGATAGGTCAAATGTCAGGTGTTTTAAGCGAGGTGCTGTCTTGAGTACATTTCATAGTTATACAGAATACAAGCCAACAGGCGTTAGCTGGATTGAGAAAATTCCCGCTCATTGGGAAATGAAGAAAATCAACGATCTATTTTCAGAAAGATCAGAAAAGTGTTCGGATAAGGATTTCATGCCATTATCCGTGACGAAATTTGGCGTTACAAAACAGCTGGATACAGCAGTAAAGTCGAAGGATAGTGATAATCGAAAGAAAGTACTCAAGGGTGATTTCGTCATAAATAGCCGCTCTGATAGACGCGGGTCAAGTGGCTTTTCACAATACGATGGGTCGGTCTCGCTGATCAATATCATTCTTTGCCCAAGAGAAAATACGTCTATGTATTATCACTATCTGCTCAGAAGCCATAAGTTCATAGAGGAGTTTTATCGTAACGGACGTGGCATAGTGGCAGACCTTTGGACGACTCGATACAGTGAGATGAAGAACATATACGTTCCGGTTCCTCCGATTGAGGAACAAAATCATATCTATGAGTTTTTACTCTGGAAGACTTCAGTTTTTAACGGGCTGATTCCTGAAAAAGCAATCACAAAAGGGAACATGATTGCTTCGAGTAAATCGTTACTTGCACGGGAAATGGTGCTTATTGATGAATATCGAACAAGCCTAATCTCCGCTGCAGTGACTGGCGAAATTGATGTCAGAGACGTGTTTATTCCTGAGTACGAATATATCGAAGATGAAGAAGAGATTGATAGCGAAGATCTTGAAGGCGAAGAAACCGAGGAACAGGAGGATTAACAATGGCTTTTACCAACACAAAGGAAAACGGCCTTGAATCCTTAATTGTGAAGTGGCTGGTTGTGCAGAACGGGTACGAGGAAGGAATAAACGCCGACTATAACAAAGAATACGCTGTCGACGAAACTCGGCTGTTCCGCTTCCTGCAGGACACGCAGCCGAAGGAAATGGATAAGCTGGGCGTGTTCACTTCGGATACGAAAAAGCGACAGTTCCTGAACCGGCTGTCCGGAGAGATTGCCAAGCGTGGCATTATTGATGTGCTGCGTAATGGCGTGAAGGTTTACCCGGCAGACCTCATCATGTTTTATCTGACGCCGACCGAGAATAACGCGCAGGCCAGGATCATGTATGAGAAGAACATCTTCAGTGTGACGAGGCAGCTGCGTTATTCGCAGGACGCCGGAAAGTTGGCGCTGGATGTTTGTCTGTTCATCAATGGCCTTCCGGTCATCACGATGGAGTTGAAGAACCAGCTTACAAAGCAGAATACCGAGAATGCTGTGCGCCAGTATAAGGAAGACCGCGATTTCCATGATCTTCTGTTTTCTTTCAAGCGTTGCATGGTTCATTTCGCTGTGGATGACGCCACGATTCAGTTCTGCACAAAGCTCGCCGGAAAAAGCAGCTGGTTTTTGCCGTTCAACAAGGGCTATGACGACGGCGCGGGAAATCCGCCGAATCCGGACGGCCTTATGACGGACTATCTCTGGAAGGACATCCTTACCAAGAGAAAGCTGTCCCGCATTATAGAAAATTATGCACAGGTCATTGAAGAGGTGGATGAGGATACCAAGAAGAAGTCCATCAAGCAGATCTGGCCGCGTTACCATCAGCTGGATTGCGTGGAGAAGCTGCTGGCCGATGTGAAAGAGAATGGTGTCGGGAAGAAATACCTGATCCAGCACAGCGCCGGAAGCGGAAAGTCCAATTCTATCGCATGGCTTGCTCACCAGTTGATCGGCCTTGAAAAAGACGGTCATCCGATGATCGACTCCGTTCTTGTGGTTACCGACCGTCGTATTCTGGATAAGCAGATCCGCAATACGATCAAGCAGTTCATGCAGGTCAAGAATACCGTAACATGGGCAGAGCATTCCGGAGACTTGCGTAAAGCCATTCAGGACGGCAAGCGTATTATTATATCTACGATTGAAAAGTTCCCATACATAATTTCTGAGATTGGACAGGAACACAAGAATAACAAATTCGCTATCATCATCGATGAGGCGCATTCCGGGCAGAGCGGGCGTAATTCTGCGAATATGAATCTGGCATTGTCCGGGCTTGCTACAGACGATGAGGCGGACAACGAGGATAAGATCAATGCCATGATGGAGGGACGCAAACTCGTCTCCTCTGCCAGCTACTTTGCCTTCACCGCCACTCCGAAAAATAAGACCGAGGAGATGTTTGGTGTTCCTTATGAAGAGGACGGAGAGATCAAGCATCGCCCGTTCCATGTCTACACCATGAAGCAGGCCATTCAGGAAGGCTTCATTTTGGATGTACTCCGCAACTATACGACCATCGACAGCTGGTACAAGCTCATGAAGACGGTCGAGGATGATCCGATGTTCGATAAGAAACGTGCGCAGAAAAAGCTGCGTGCCTTTGTCGAGGGCAATCCGGACGTCATCGCAAAGAAGGCCGCTATGATGGTGGAGCACTTCCACGAGCTGGTTATCGCCAAGAAAAAGATCGGCAGCAAGGCTCGTGCGATGGTGGTTACGGCCAGTATTCCGAGATGTATCGAATACTACTATGCAATCAACAAGTGCCTTGCAGACAGACACAGTCCGTATAAGACCATTGTGGCCTTCTCTGGTGAGCATAAATATAACGGTCAGGAACCGGCACTGACATCGGCAGCCATGAATGGATTCCCGGATGCCAAAATTCCGAAGGAGTTCAAGAAAGACCCGTATAGGATTCTGATTGTTGCCGATATGTTCCAGACCGGCTTTGACGAGCCGCTGCTGCAGACGATGTATGTGGACAAGCCACTCTATGATATTGCAGCAGTGCAGACGCTTTCCCGCCTGAACAGAGCGTATCCCGGCAAGGATGAAGTCTATGTTCTGGACTTTGCAAACAAGACCTCGGTGATCGAGGAGGCGTTCTCGAAGTTCTATCGGACGACGATTCTTTCCGGAGAAACCGATCCTAACAAGCTATATGATCTGATTACCATTATGGAGGAATATCAGGTTTACGATAGCAGCGACGTTGAGCAGCTGGTGGATCTGTTCCTTGGAGGTGCAGAGCGTGACCGGCTTGATCCAATTCTGGATGCCTGCACAGCTGTTTATAAGCAGCTGGAGCTGGACGACCAGATTAAGTTCAAGAGCGCGGCTAAGTCCTTTGTGCGTACCTATGGTTTCCTTGGTGCGATCCTGCCTTACGGAAACGTTGACTGGGAGAAGCTGTCGATCTTCCTGAATCTGCTGATTCCGAAACTTCCGTCGCCGCGTGACGATGATCTTTCGGTGGGCATCCTTCAGACCATCGACCTTTCCAGTTATCGCAATGAGGCACAGGAGGCTATTGCCATCAAACTGGAAGATGCGGACGCCGAGATAGCGCCGGTACCTGCAGGTAAGGTCGGTCACATCGTTGAGCCTGAAATGGATTTGCTTTCCAAGATCATCATGGACTTCAACGATATGTTCGGAAATATAAACTGGAATGATGCAGACAATGTGCAGCGCCAGATCCTTGCGATTCCGGAGATGGTTTCAAAGGATAAAAAGTATCAGAATGCCATGAAGAACTCTGATGCGCAGGAGGCGCGTACCGAAAGCGAGCGTGCTCTACAGGCAGTTATCTTTTCTATCATGGCGGACAATATGGAGCTGTTTAAGCAGTTCCAAGACAATCCTTCCTTCAAAAAATGGCTGTCTGATCTGGTGTTCAACCTGACTTACAATCCGGAGGGCAAGGAATACGTGATGCCGGGTGCAGAGCGGAAGTCTGTGACTAACGATTTTAATCCGCAGCAGGATTTGATGATGGTGTCCGAAGATCCGGCATCTTATGGGGAAAAGAAAGACAACGACTAATTACGGGGAGGTGTATGGACGTTGGAACTCACAAAAACTGTAAAGGATAAAACCTTTGATGATTACTTTACAGAGGTCGATCACAGCGAAAGCATCAGTGATGATCGACCGAGTTCAATGCGCCTTTTTTACCTCAACGTCAGAAGCGGCAAAAAAATCTCCGACCTTGAAAAGTTCACGATGTTGAACATTGGCCGGTATGTATTTTCACGAGCAAAGAACGAGCGTAGAAAACGAAGTCGAATACATCCGTCAGAACGTTCCGGGAATATTTGCGAACGAGGAGGATTAACACGAGATGAAAGGTTCAGAATGCAAATTCGTTAAGTATATGGAGGGCTCTGACAAACGTTTTGTCATCCCGGTCTACCAGAGGAACTACGACTGGAAGACCGAGAACTGCAAGCAGCTGTACGATGACCTTGTAAAGATCATCAACGGACACCGGAAGAGTCACTTCTTCGGGAGCCTTGTTTCCGTTTACAATCCCGATGGCCACAACGAGGAGTTCTTGATCATCGACGGCCAGCAGCGCCTCACGACGGTATCGCTGCTGTTCCTTGCCATGTATAACCTGATCGATAAGGGCATTATTGTGCCGGAGACCGCCAACCTGAAGCAGCGGATTTTCGAAGAATACCTCGTGGACAAGTGGAAGCCGGAGGATACCCGTATTAAGCTCAAGCCAGTCAAGAATGACCAGACGGCTTTCGGGAAGCTGTTCTCTGATCCGACGGAGCACATCCGTGAGTCCAATCTGACCGTGAACTACGATTATTTCTATGACCGGATTCAGAAGCAGGAAATCACCATCGACCAGCTTTACGATGCGATCTGTTGTCTGGAGATCATAAACATCCGGCTGGATATGGAAGACAATCCACAGTTCATTTTTGAGAGCCTGAACTCGACTGGCCTTGACCTCAGCGAGGGTGACAAGATTCGGAACTTCATCCTGATGGGATTGCCTTCCAAAGAGCAAGAGGATTATTACGAGAAATACTGGAACAAGATCGAGGTTTGCACGAAGTATGATGTGAGCGCCTTCATCCGGGATTACCTGAGTGTGAAGCAGCAGGTCATCCCGCAACAGAAGAAAATCTACATCAATTTTAAGGATTTCGTGGAGCGCAGCAAGATCGATACCGAGCCGCTGCTCGCTGAGATGCTGGCCTATGCAAAGCGATACCAGATTCTCCTCGATGGCAATTCGGGCAGCACAGCACTTGATGCCTGCATTGACCGTCTGAACCGTTTGGAGACGACGGTAACAAGGCCGTATTTCCTTGAAGTGCTGCGCCTGTATAACGAAAACAAGCTGACGCTGGCCCAGGTCACAGAAATTTTCCTGACGACAGAGAACTATCTGTTTCGAAGGACGATGTGCGACCTGCCGACGAATGCCCTGAATAAAATCTTCCTCATGCTGCACCGGGAGATCATCCGGTACGACGGAACCGAGGATAATTATGTAGAGAAGCTCAAGTATGCGCTCCTGTCAAAGAAGGAGCGTGCCCGCTTCCCGGACGACGTGGAGTTCAAAGCTGCATTTGAAGAGCGTCCGGTTTACCTGATGAACAGCAAGAATAAGATTTACATCCTTGAGCGCTTCGAGAATTTCGGTACTTCGGAGGATAAGGATGTATATCGTCACTGCGATGACGGCACCTATTCGATTGAGCACATTATGCCGCAGCACCTTACGCCGGTATGGCAGAAGGAGCTGGGCGACGATTATGAGCAGATACATGAACTGTGGCTCCATCGCATGGCAAACCTTACGCTGACGGCTTATAACTCGAAGTACAGCAATAGCTCCTTCACGGAAAAGAAAATCATGCAGAATGGCTTCGATGATAGCGGTATCCGCATGAATACTTGGATTGCCAAGAAGGATAAGTGGACGCTGGCCGAGCTGGAAGAACGCAGCGAATATCTCATGGACAGAGCCCTGACGATCTGGGAAGCGCCTGTCACAGAATACAAACCCGAAGAGAAACAGCTCGATACCTATACTCTTGAAGATGAAGGAGAGCTGACCGGACGCCTGATCGCCAAGTTTACCTTTAAGAACACCGAGCAGCCGGTAACGAGCTGGGTGGAGATGTTCCAGAAGGTTATCCAGATTCTCTATGCCGAGGACAAGGCCATCATAACAAAGCTGGCTATGTCGGAGGAGGAGAACATCGCTTTGCACTTCAACACGAATCCGGAAGCTTTCACGAAGTCGCTGGAAATCGGTGATGGCATCTACGTGTGGACGAACACCAGCACACAGAGCAAGCTGTCCGTCCTGAGCCGCCTGTTCAAGCTTTACGATGAAGATCCGGCAGACTTGGTATTTTATTTGCGCGATGAAAATGAGGCCAATGCAGATGAGCAGGGCAGCCGTTATGAGCTCCGGAGAAAATACTGGACTTACGCGCTTCCAATTATCCAGAAGGCGCATGGCGAAGATGGTTCCTTCTCCAATGTGAATCCGTCAAGGAATAATTGGATCAATGGCTTCTTCGGTATCGGCGGATTCTATCTGTGCTGCGTGGCAAACTATGATGCAGCGCGGGCAGAGGTCGTTTTTGGTAGAGGTAATAAGCAGGAAAACAAGGATGCCTTCGACAGCCTGTATACGCATAAGGCAGAAATTGAATCGGCACTGGGCACGACGCTCCAGTGGAACCGTGGAGACGATATCAAATCCTCGAAAGTATTTATTCAGCTTGATGGTGTGAGCATTGAAAACGAGGACGACTGGCCTCAGATGGCAAACTTCCACGCCGACTGGACGAAGAAGTTCTACGATGTGATTGTGCCGTATATAAAGGGATGAGGAGCCGATATGTATGAAGCACTAACTGCGCTAATCCCTGTGTTAAAAACAGATAATTTTGGCGAATGGATAGTCGATAGAGCTGGGATGTGCGTATCGCTATATTGTGCCCGACCTTTCCGGACATGGAGAGGCAAAAGACGATCCTTATGTAAGTACAGCTGAGGAAGCAGCCACACTTGCCCATTACTGAAAGGAGCATGTGTTTCTGAGCAAACAAAAGAAGGCGCGGCAAGATCCAAAACCGGTGATCGATAAGGTCGCCATCCCAAGGCAAAATTAAAAATCTGGCAAGGCTATGGACACTGCGAAGAAATGACACAAAACACAGAGGCCTCTATGGCTTTTGTAAAAGGATGTATGGATTAAGGAGAATATGGGTTTATGGATATCCTTCGAGCAATACTGGATGGGGTAGCTATCGCTGCTATTTTTAACGGGGCTGTCGCAAGTTTGGTGCTTATCAATCCGAGATGGTTTTTTGATTCATATCCTAAAGCCATTCAAAAGGCAGCTCCTTTACCCATGACAAAGCAAGAGAAAAAAATAAATCTCATACTAACCATCGCTATCACCGGGATGTGTTTTGTTTATTCCGTTGTAAGCCTTTTGCATTCAAAGACTTTAGGTTTTTGGAACTGGTTTTGGATGAGCTATATTCAGTGGAGCATCTTAAATGCAGGAGATTTTTTACTGTTAGATTGTCTGTTATTTCAAGGAAAATATAAGGGAAAAATTGTTATTCCTGGCACAGAGGGGCACAAGGACTATGAATTTAAGAATTGGATGAAGCACTTGGTGATTTGGGAACATTTTTTGTTTGTACCCTTTTTGCTAATACCAATCGCAGCCGTCGTTCAGGCGTTCATTATTGAATTTTTGGCAAGTTGATGAGAACAAAACGCCATATTTGATACATTTTAACGGCACAGCCGCTTAGGGTACGAAACTCATACGCAGGGGTACGAAAAATAGGTATGGGGGGCACGAAAACAATTCGATAGGAAAAATAGCATCCCGATCATATATAATCAGGCCTTCTTCTGGTCATAATTATTGACGTAAAAATATTTCTCTTGACAGATAGCAACAGCTGGGTGTAATATTTAGATAACTTAGTTATCTAAGCAAGAACTATTTTTGATGGGAGGATCTATGACTACAGGTAATTTTGAAGAAACTCATGCCAACATACTAAAAAGTGGTCTGGATGCCTTCTTGGAGGAAGGCTATGAAAAAGCAAATTTGAGAAGAATTTGTAAATCAGCTGGCGTGACAACAGGAGCTTTCTATAAGCATTTTACAGATAAGGAAGATTTGTTTGCAAAGTTGGTAGAGCCTTTAGCAGATAAGATCAATGAAATTTATAACTACTACGAAAAAGAAAGTTTTTCCACCTACGGCACGGAGTTTCCCATTCCCAAAGAAAAAATCTTAAAAGTTCTTGAACTCAAACAAGAAGGGACGCTTAAAAGTGTTGAGTTTTTCTATGCACATAAAGATATCTTTGAGCTTCTTATTTTTAAATCCTATGGCACAAAGTATGAGCATTTCTTAGATAAACTCATCGAAATTGAGGATCGTAATGACTGGTCGATTTTAGAGATGATCCATGGGAAAGAAAACGCGGATTCCATTATGACCAAGCAAAGTGTCCATATCATCAATCATGCATTTTTCAACGCCATCTCTGAACTCGTTGTACACGCATCCGATAAAGAACAGCTTCTCAGTATGGCAAAGACGATGTCTAATTTTTTCAATGCGGGTTGGGAAAAGTACCGCAGCCCGTAGCTCTATATTTTTTTATCCAAGAGATGACTTAGTTATCTAATTTGCTTTATATGTGATCGTGAGGAGGTAAAAACATGAAAAAACAAAGTCCCATAAAGCGTCTGTGGGAACTGGCTGCCAGTCAGCACGCCGGACTAAAACTCTCTGTGAGTCTTGCGGTACTTGGAGTTTTAGGTGGTATCGTTCCCTACGTGGTTGCGGGACAGGTTCTGACAAACTTATTTAATGGTGTGACAGACTTCAGTGCTTATATGAAAGCCTGCGTTGTCGGGCTTTTAGGCTATGCCGTGAAATCCGTTCTATATTCACTGTCGCTTTCCGTTTCCCATAAAGCCACTTTTGAACTTTTACAGGAACTGCGCGAAAAAATGCTGCACAAGCTTCCAAAACTCTCGCTGGGGAAAGTAACAGCGACACCCAGCGGTGAATGGAAGCAGCTCATTGTAGATCAGGTGGAAAGTTTGGAGCGTCCGGTTGCTCATCTTATTCCGGAAATGACGGCAAATATGGTGGGGCCGCTCTGTATTTTGATTTATCTCATTGTACTGGACTGGCGCATGGCACTGTTATCTTTGGTATCCATTCCGATCGGAATGTTTTTTATGAGTATCATTATGAAAAGCTACGGCAAGCAATATGCCGGCTCGGTCCAGGTTGGCGCTCAGATGAATGCCGCTATTGCGGAATATGCCGGAGGCATTGAAGTTATTAAAGCTTTCAATCAAGGAGAGAGCAGCTATCACAAGTTTTCCGAGAAAATTCTCGCAAATGCCCAATACTACTACGACTGGATGAAAAGCGTTCAGTTCTTAATGTCGCTGTCTAAATCGATACTTCCTACAACGCTGCTTGCTGTTTTGCCGGCAGGATATCTTTTTTATCAAAGTGGAAGTTTGGACGGAGGCACATTTTTGACGACGGTGATCCTCTCTTTCTCCCTTTCGGGCCTTTTGATGGCTGCCATGAATTTTGTGGACAGTTTAGCTCGGGTGGGAACGGTTGTCGGTCAGATTGATGCGCTCTTAGCTGCCGAAGAGCAGCAGCATGAAAAACACCCGATATCGTTCAACAAACACGACATTGTTCTTGATCATGTTTCTTTTTCCTATGAATCCGGTGAAGATGCCAAAGAAATTATTCATGATGTTTCTTTAAGCATAAAAGACGGGAGCTTTAATGCATTTGTAGGTCCATCCGGCGGCGGCAAATCGACCTTAGCAAAACTGATAGCCGGCTATTGGGATGTGGAAAAAGGAAGCATCGCTATCGGTGGCATCAATGCGAAAAAGGTTCCCTTAGAACAACTCTATAACAGCGTTTCCTTTGTATCTCAGGATAATTTTCTCTTTAACGAAAGCATTCGCAACAACATTCGCATGGGTTGCTTGAGTGCTACGGATGAAGACGTGGAGCACATTGCGAAGCTCTCGGGCTGTCATGACTTTATTGAGAATCTGGAAAACGGTTATGACACGATTGCAGGAGAAGGAGGCACTCATCTTTCCGGAGGTGAGCGTCAGCGGATTTCTATTGCGCGCGCCATGCTTAAAAACGCCCCGATTGTCATTTTCGACGAAGCAACAGCATACATTGATCCCGAGAATGAAGTGCTGATGCAGCAAGCACTGGGACAACTTGTTGCGGGGAAGACCGTTATCGCAATCGCTCATAGACTTTCCACCATCACGGGAGCCGATCAAATCTTCGTCATAGAAGAAGGAAAAATCGAAAATCATGGCACACATCAAGAGCTGCTTGAAAAGTCAAAGCTCTATCAAAGTATGTGGCTTGCTCATGTAGGCGCGAAAGGAGGCAAATAACATGTTGAACGCACTGAAAAAAATAGGACATTTTGCCGGAGAGGAACAGGGCAATATTAGAAAGTCCATCGCCGTTTCCTTTCTTTTTGCCATTTTCTATATGTTTCAAATTGGTGCTGTTTACTTTGTCATCTTAGGGATGCTGGGAAAAGATATCGGCATAAACCCTGCTCTTTTGGCACTCCTTTTTCTCCTTATCAGCATCTTCGGACGTGCTCTTACCAACTACTTTGCTCAGCTCGAGCAAACGCATGCCGGCTACTTCATGGTGGCTCGGCAGAGACTTGCGGTCGCAAACAAAATGAAGACCGTGCCTATGGGCTATTTTGATGAAGCAAACACCGGCAATATTGTAGGAACGCTTACTACGGTTCTCGGTGATGTAGAAAACACAGCTCCGGTTGTGCTGATCAATATCATGGGAGGCTTTCTCAATGCTTTTGTGTTTACTTTAATAACCTTGATCTGGGATTGGCGTATCGGTCTCATCGTTATTGTCGGTACACTGATTTATTTGTGGGTTACCTCGGCGATGGAGAAAAAGACGGCACACCTTGCACCGAAACGCCAAGAAGCGCAAGCAGAACTGGTGGAAGCCGTCCTTGAACAGATTAAGGGAATGTCCATTATTAAATCCTTTAATCTGACAGGGAAAGGTGATAAAAAGGTTCATGCGGCAATTCGTCGTAACAAGAAGACCAACCTTGCTATTGAAAAAATGTTTACGCCTTACAATATGGCCCAGGATTTTGTGCTAAAGCTCTTTAGCATTTTGATTATCGTTGCAGCTATTTACCTTTACGTGCAAGGAACTATGCTTCCGGAAAATGCTCTGATGTCCGTTATCATTTCCTTTATGATTTTTGCCCAGATTGATTCCGCCGGTTCATCTATGGCTGTTTTGCGTGTGGTATCCAGTTCTATTGATCAGGTAGAAAACCTAAAACAGATGCCGGTTATGGATATTCATGGTGAAGACATCCGTCCGAAAAAAGCCTCCATAAAGGTAGCAAATATTGACTTTTCGTATGGAAGCAAAGAAATTTTGCATGATGTAAGCTTTACCGTTCCGGAAAAAACAACCACGGCCATCGTAGGCCCTTCTGGATCCGGGAAAACAACGGTTTGTAATTTAATTGCCCGTTTCTGGGATGTCAATGCAGGAAGCATCAAAATTGGAGGACATGATATTCGGGACTATACGTTGACCTCTTTGATGGATCAGATCTCTATGGTGTTCCAAAGCGTCTATTTGTTCCAAGACACCATTGAAAACAATATCAAATTTGGAAACATGAATGCCACGCATGAAGAAGTCGTTCAAGCTGCTCAAAAAGCAGCTTGCCATGATTTTATCATGAGTCTGCCGGAAGGCTATAAAACGGTAATCGGAGAAGGCGGTGCATCTCTTTCCGGCGGTGAAAAACAGCGTATCTCTATTGCAAGAGCCATCCTCAAAGATGCGCCCATCATCATATTCGATGAAGCAACAGCCAATGTCGATCCGGAAAACGAAGATAAGCTTCAGCAGGCTATGAACAGCTTAATGAAAGATAAAACCATCATTATGATTGCTCATCGCTTGAAAACAGTTGAAAACGCCGATCAAATTTTAGTGATTGATGAAGGCAAAGTAGTGGCGAGTGGCACACATAACGAACTTGCCGCCAAAGACGGTATTTATTCCAGGTTCCTTCAGGCTCGGAAAACGGCTGAGTCTTGGAAGATATAAAAAGCATTTAAGGAGGATTTTATGAAACTTAAAAATGTGGTACAAATTGCAGTGCTTGGAGTCATTGGCTTTGTTCTGGCTATGGGCATCGGTATGCTGACGGGACTTTTAGGCGTGGTTTCACTTTATGTATCCGCAGGATTTGGCGCTTTCTTTGTCGCGCCGGTCTATGTCATCATGGCACGCAAGGTGCAAAAGCGAGGTGCATCGTTTCTCTTTTGGCTGATTATCGGTCTCTTATACATTGCAATGGGCTATTGGATTGCAACACCGATTTGTGTTGTTGCCGGTATCATAGCTGAACTGATTGTAGGTGATTACAGCAATAAAAACCGTATTGCCATGGCTTTCAGCGCATCAATGTTTATTTACGCCATGCATCCGATTCTATTTGTTGTGTTGTTGGGTGCCGAAAACATTGCACGCTTTGTCAGCAGCATGAGTTTAGAGCAAGCGCAAATGATGGTGGCCAGCTATACCGGAAATGTAATAGTGATTTGCGTTTTGGTAAACATTGTTTTGGAGCTTATCGCCGGCCGTTTCGGGCTTTTCATCAATAACAAGTTTTTTGAAAAGAATAGTAAACAAAGCAGGCTTAGCTGATGATAAAGGAATCAGCTCTAAAGAAAAAGAAGGAAGGACAGCTGCATCCGTTTACGCTCTTCGCGCTTACGATTCTGGTGTCCTTCCAGGTCTTTTTTGGCAATCAAACGGTCTATTGGGCAGTGCTTATTCTGACGTTGTTGATTGCTTTAAATGCCTCGACAGGTCTCTTCCTTAGACAGATTATTGTCTTTTCTGTTTCCTATGGCATGATGTATCTTTTGGCCTTCGCTGATTTGGGATATGTCACAGGCATTTTTATAGGACTTTTTGCACTCATTGCCCGCTTCATACCGATCTTTAATATTGGCATTGTGTTGATTCTTACCAGCCCATCAAAAATCTTAGCCTGTTTTCGCAAGCTTCATATGCCCAACACCGTTAGTGTAGCCATGATTGCAGCTTTGCGTTTTATGGATGAAATTGGCCTGCGCTTGCATGAGATTCGAAACGGTATGAAAATCCGCGGCTTTCATGCTTCCCTTTTGCATCCCGTCCGCACTTTTGAGCTGTACTTTGTTCCTTTGGTATATAAGTGTCTGCATGTCAGCGAAACGCTTGTCTCTTCAACATCATGAAAGTCAATATTGAGCGCTTTACCTATCAAGGAGAAGAAAAGTCATCTTTGCATGCTATTCATTTTGCGATTGCACCGGGAAAACTGGTCGTACTCACCGGTAATTCCGGCTGCGGAAAAACAACGCTTACCAGAGTGATGAACGGACTCATACCGGATCAGTATGAAGGCACACTGGATGGCAAAGTCACATTATTGGATCAAAATCTGCATGATTTTAAGACGGGTACCTTGGCTAAGGTCATCGGCAACGTATTTCAAAATCCATCCGATCAATTCTTTACCCGCAAGGCAGAAGATGAGGTCGCCCTTGTCGGAGAGAACCTCGGCATGCCGCAGGCGGAACTGAGAAAACGGGTGAAGAAAGCTTTTGAGTACATGAGCATTGCTCACTTAATGGATAAAAATTTGAATGAACTTTCCGGTGGAGAAAAACAGCGGGTAGCTATTGCCTCTACCTTAGTTTATGACACAAAGATTATTTTCTTTGATGAGCCTTCAGCTTCCCTTGATCAAGAAGGTATCCGAGATTTGCAAGGCATCCTGAAATTGCTCAAAGCGTCGGGTAGAACCATCATCATCGCCGAACACCGACTATATTTTTTGGAGGATCTCTACGATAAGCTCTATGTCATGAAAGACGGATCTTTTATCAAAGAATTTGATGCGGGCGAACTGAAATCATCCGATTGTAAAGACTTGGGACTTCGAGCGATAGATTTTTCCGCACTTGTTCCGCACAACACGACAAAGACAGGTGAGCGTGTTTTTTCTGCGAAGGATGTTCATGTCTCTGTAGGCAAAAAAGAACTCATCTCGAATTTATCCTTTGACTTACATTCCGATGAAATCATGGGGATTGTCGGCACAAATGGTATCGGAAAAAGCAGTTTAGGTCGTGTTCTCTGCGGACTTGCCGGCAAGAAGCAAGATATTTCATGGGGAAAAACTCAGCGAGAACGACTGAAAAATGCCTACTACATGATGCAGGATGTAGACTACCAGCTGTTTTTTGATACCGTAGAAAACGAGGCGCTCGCGAACGGCAAAAAAATAAGCGATGCTTATTTGGCAGAGGTCTCTTGGATCATTAAGCATATTGATCTTTGGAATAAACGCAGCGAGCATCCGCAAAACTTATCCGGCGGGCAAAAGCAAAGGCTGGCTCTCGCCAATGCTTTTTTGAGTGAAAAGCAAATTCTTATTATGGATGAGCCGACCAGCGGTTTGGATTACATGCACATGGATAAAATCGCCGAGCTTATCTTTGAACTTGCCAAAGGTCGCCCGACACTTATTATTACGCATGACATTGAACTATTACTGAAAGTCTGCCGGACGGTCCTTCTGATCAAACAAGATGGATATGAGAAACTTGATTTACAGACGGCAGAATATCATAAGCTCATTTCTTATTTTGATCAGATGATGAAATAACGGCGGCTAAGAGCAAATCTCGCTGCCGTTTCTGAAGGTTATGCGGATATCTTCTTTGCTGAATACCGTGATGTGATCTACAAGAGCACAGAAGCTCTGTTCGTCGAATGTTTGCAGAAGCCTGTCT